>Ga0209780_1004253_pt1 | contig 10961 bp, 4 predicted proteins | sample WorMetexBAHAMAS2_FD_187384 | JGI IMG/M metagenome (GOLD analysis project Ga0209780, IMG submission 187384) | Marine gutless worms symbiont microbial communities from Max Planck institute for Marine Microbiology, Germany - Inanidrilus exumae... | ecosystem: Host-associated > Annelida > Digestive...
CCTATATTTAGCGTTATTTTACGGAATTTGGTAGTTTCCGGGGCGAATTGCGTAAAAGTGGTTGACAAAACCATAACTATGGACAATTTACGAATACTATGTCTAGTTGTATACGTCTGCAGAGAAACCGCGCGACGCCCACGGTATAAATTTCTAACAGATTTGTAAATTCCAGAGACTTAATGCGCAGTAATTGCCTAGCTATCGTCTTGCTATAGGAAACCGTATATGAGCTTTCGATTGGTACCAAAATCGGTGACCTTGGATGACCGTGAAGCGCGAAATGGCCGTTATTGTGCGTTATCCTACCAAATTTAGCAGTCATGCTAAGCTTTGTCTTGCTCTTGGTCTTGGCGCTTTCTGGTATTGGTTTTGGTCTTGGCCTTAACCTGTATGGTCTTGTTTAACAATGTATGGTCATGCATTATGCTTTTGATCACAAAACTGCATAAGAATTTGATTCATCATGAAAGCACCATAGCATGATGTGCTATACTAAGTTGCTACGTTACGTTATATGCACTTGCAGATATTACATAGTCTTTGGCATAGTGCGGTAAGTCTTTTTATACATGCCTCCATCATGTTTGCCTGCAATAATTTACATATGACTGATATGCGTGCTAAGTGGTAGAATATACTGAAAGCAATTAATAAGTAAACAAATAAAGTTAATGGGCGCTTAGCACTGGACTATATTTTGTATATTATTGCATATAATGCGTATGCCATAACTATGGACAATTTACGATTACTGTCTAATGGTATACGTCTGCAGAAGGACCGCGCGACGCCCACAGTATAAAAATTCTATAACTACAAAATGGAAATTCTGTAGCAGATTCATAAATACAGGACTTAATGCGCATTACTTGCCTAGCTATCATCTTGATAGGAAGTCATATAGCTTTCGATTAGTACCAAAATCGTGTGCAGAGGGACCGCGCGACGCCACCGGTATAGTATATAACTGCGAGGTGGAAATTCTGTAGCAAATGCTAAAATTCAAGACTTCATGCGCAGTACTTGCCTATCCATCGTCTAATTTGTTAAACGAAGTAGGTTTGTCGGTATTTTGAAGTAGGCCTACGTGTGTGCGATATCGTCGTTAAAAAGTTCACGTTCGCTATCTCATCTCCTGATGAGTTCTTGTTAATATTATTCTACATTCGGACTCAGCATCAAAATTATTGCAAAGTCATCCTTGACCCATTTTGACCAGAGGTCCAAACTGGTAACAGTGACGACCTCAGGCTGTCTAACTGACCATTTGTGATTTTTGACCTTTAGGCATCTGGCGAGCGACGGAGTGCCGGATAGTCGAAAACTAAAAATGGTCGGTTAGCCAGCCGGGCGCCAATTTCCCGAATTAGTGTAGCTATTTTGGAAACACTGAGCTGAAATGGGTTAAGCAGATCGCTATACCACCTAGTGAGATGTTTGGCAGTTGTTTAAGTTTTATTGACTACATTGAACGACGACTGGCATTTGCGGCAACTTGTACATGAGTGCCCGATTTATACTTAAGCCATATAAAGCTAGGAGGCCCTTGTTAGAATATTACACCAACAAGTATAATATCAGCGTGTGACTGACAGACTGACAGACGGACAGACGGACAGCATTGCTATACATCCTGTCCTCTGAAGAAAAGTAAAAATATTTGGCTGCATTTTGATGCAATTTTTTACTCATTATCGTTATTCATTGCAGTAATTCCTCGCAAGATTTTCCATGGCTTTGTTGGATCGGTAGTCTAGTTATTAGGGCGCTGGACTCGCAATAGACTGTCGCGAGTGTAATTCCCGGCCACTGCGCTGTCGGGTGACAGTTGTACAAATCACACCCATGTGCCTCTGTCACCAAGCAGTACATGTATATAACGTAATTTGGTATCGTACGCCAGGCGATACACTGCCCTGTACTCGTGGTCTCAACGTATATGCAGGTGTACTCTGGCTGGGGGGGGGGCTACAAAGACAGACATTAGCACCTCCTTGTGGGCCTATGTGGTTCGGGAAGGGTTTTGCGGTTTTTAAGTGCAGGGGAATTACGCTGCTTTGATGGGAAGCAATTACTAAAATTCTCATTTTAAGCAGCGCTTATGTCAGACTTATTACATGAACGTTTTTGACGTGAATACAGATCTACAGATGACTTCTGGATCGGACTGCAAAAGGTGACTCAATGGTACGACGGTAACGATTCAACGTACAGAAACTGGGCGTCAGGAGAACCTAACTCGGATGCTGTATGCATCCGCTACAGTTACAATAACGCTGGATTCAGGGACAGAAAATGCAACATCAGCTATCGCTACGTTTGCAAGAAAGCTGCCGGTAAAGGCCACGTATAATTGTGCTTTTCTGTCTCGTTATAAAACAGATCATCCCCGCGGCGGAAAAACGATGACGACGATAAACCGAATGAAGTGTTTGCGGGTCCAGCTTTCTCTGTAGACGTAATATTTTGCATGGTGCAACACTGTTGGGTACACGTAGCCTAAAGCCCCGTCCACACCAGCGATAATGTAGCCAAAAACGGCGACATTGTCGCCAAAAACCGCGACATTGTCGCCGAAACCGGCAACATTGTTGCCAAAAACACAATATGTTGCCGGTTTCGGCGACAATGTCGCCGGTTTCGGCGACAATGTCGCCCTTTTTGGCGACATTGTCGCGGTTTTTGGCGACATTGTCGCTGGTGTGGACGAGGCTTAACCTATACATTGTAGACCCATAGATGTAAAAAAACGTTTTTACGGTTTTTTTTCTTATTTTGGTCACGTTTTTTACGTTTTTTAACGTTTTTTATATTGTCAACGTTTTTCATTTGTAAAAAACGTTGGCAAAATAGGCGTGTAAGTAAGCGAAAGAACAGCAGCGAAATAATGCAGTCTCGCTGCATTCTGTACTCCCATAAGTGCAGGTAGGTAGCACAGTTGTACTTACGGGAGTGTAGAATTCAGTGGGCTGCAAATACTGAAGTACTGCATTCAACAGACATTTTTTGGTTTTGTGAATGTTGACGAAAAAGAAAAAAAGCTGCAAAATTTTGTTGTGTAGTTCGATGCAGGTCTGTTGGGCCTTAGACATTGGGGGTTAAACACAGGCTAGTGTAGGTAACGTTTTTTATTCAACGTTTACAAACGTTTTTTTATTTTTGTCACGTTTTTATGTTTTTAACGTTTTTTAATTTTTATTTGAACGTTTTTACATCTATTAGTAGACCTATTAAAATGTTAGCAATTAATTTGCAATTCGCAACCTGATGGTCTCCCGACCTTTTGCATTTTTTGATCGGGCCAAAGTTACTTACAAGCTTCCCCCACAAAAAAAATACAAAAATGGGCGGTTATAGACGATCATGGTTGACTCATGGTTAACGGCATTGTCACCATTCGATAGATCGCATACGATTTTATATCAGTCTTCCATAGTATAAAGAAAGAAGCAGCTGTCTCAATTAAATGGATGCTGGAATGATACTTATAGAGGAATTTTAATATGAACTTGCGAAAATCTGTAACAGAACTTCTCATTGTGAAAGAGTAGACGTTGTTCATTTGTATGCACAACGAAAATTAATTTTTGTACAGAAACTTCTCCAGTCTGCTAATGATGTGCTACGTAACTTCTTGTGTTAAATGTTGGACGTGTACGTTAGTAATATTATGCGATAAGAAATGAGTTTAAGGTTTTGTGTGATGTTAAACAGTAATACTTCGTCATGTTTTTTGGTTATGATGTAGGCTATATGTATTGATTACTCTTGTACTCATTGTATATCTCTCTGTCTTTCTTTTGATTATTTTCTAGAGTGTGTAAAGATTGAAAGTTTTGTTCGATGTCTGTTAGCCTGTCTGTCATGTTTGTTTGTTGGTTCTGTTTTATGTCTACCTCCGTGGTGAATAAACGTATTTATAGTGGCTATAGTCTTATCTTGTACCGTTTTCGAGATATATAGGAGATATTGATCACAATAGCGAAATTTTCCGTTGCTTGCTTTCGACTAGGATGGCCAATGGAATTTCATAAAAATCGTTGGCGTGAGTGTTGGGGCTAAACAGTTTGCGAGAAGCGATCGAGCAGGCTAGGATGGCTCGCTCCCTACTGCGGCACATAGGCTAGCGGAGACACGGTAACGGAGTGCCTTTATGTCTGGCCCTCATTTATTATGGGGGAAGCATTTTTAGGGTATCGGCATAGCAGGTTTTCTATTGTGGCTAAATAAACACCATGTGGGAAAATTTCGAAAATGTCCGTTAACGGACGTCGATAAAGTGCTCTGACTAAAATGTACGTATCATCCGTGAACTACAGGCTTTGCCTGGACCGTTTCTTCTGAGCTAGTCGGTTTTTATTTTATTTTTCCTTATTTTTTCGTTTCTGGGCCGTGCACTAGATTACGCTGGCCATCCTGTCAGCTTTTGAGCGCACGTTAATCTACCGTATCGTGTCGTATCGTACATGTAGAATAGTCTCACGTTTTTGCGACCATTGACAGATGGCGGTTCGTGCGATTTCGGCTGGTCGCGCTACAACAACAACTGCTACGTGTACAAGAAAAGTACAGCCGACCGGAAAAAGCAGTGGGAAGCTCGATCCGAGTGCCAGAGTAATGGCGCAGAACTGGTCAGCATTAGTGACCAAGACGAAATGGACTTCGTCGTGGGAATGATGTAAGTGCCTGCTGCCGATTCTGACTGATGTAGATCGCTCAACTGTCGCAAAGCACTGGATACTGGCTACTGTGAATACAAAATGAAATGTCATTAACACACTTTAGCGCAGTGTTTCCAGAATAGCTACACTAATTCAGGATTTGATGCCAGGCTGGCTAACCGACCATTTATATTTTTTGACTATAAACTATAAATGGTCGGTTAGCCAGCCTGGCATCGAATCCTTTACACACTATTCCCGTTTTGGAACTCTGCGCAAAAAAAGGTTAAACTCTTGCCCGTAACTTTGCCAAATATTCATGACTGCGACTATCATTCGGTCCATCCAACCACGGTGCCAGCCCTAAACGTATTTCTTTAATCACTGATAGTTTTGTTAACGATTTTGCAGTCATCGTCCAGTTAAAACGTAAACAGTATATAACTATAAGTTCTTGGCTCTGTGTGACATGTTTTTCTTTTACGACTCGTCATTTTTGTGCCTTTACAGTCTGCCAAAGACTTATTATTTTCACTGTAATTCGTGACTTTGTTTTCAGAGAGTATGTCGTATTTTTCGGGGATTCAATACTGATTATAGTGAACATTTTGTGATGTGAACACAGAAATAACAAAAAAGATTTCTGGATCGGACTCTACAAGGCGACTGATACTACATGGTATGACGGTAATCCATCGGCGTATAGAAACTGGGCAACGGGAAAACCTAGTACGACAGGCAAATGCGTCCTCTATACCGACGATGGCTTCATGGACAAGAACTGCGACAAACAGCATCACTACATTTGCAAGAAAGGCGCCGGTTGTTATTCTCGCCACTTTACAGCAGATTTAGGCACGATCACTGCCGCTGTTATTGCAACTTTACCTCCACAGCTCTCCCCAGAGTGCTTTTAATGGGCCGAACAACTTCCAAAAATTGCCCCATTCCTTTAGGTGATGTAGACTCCATCTAGGTTCCTTGGGCCTACACATATCAGCTCCCAAGCGACATTCGATCGCTTCAGTCATTTTTGCAAGGCTCACGAACGTGACCAACAGACAGACACATGGACATGTAGATAGACCGATCACGCTACTCCATCTCCAGCGATATAGGCCTACCTCGTTTTATGCAATGCATGTAATTCGGCCTAAAATTATATTAATAGCCCCACGCTGAACGTCCTTTAAACGCTGAATCGCTACTTTATATATTTTAAGAAACCGTTTTATGTAACCACTGCGTGGTTACATAAAAGGTTGCAACGTCGCACCAGTAGGCCCACTGGTATCATTTGCACGGATTGCACCAGCTAACAAGAAGCTTAGCTATCGCAGAGGAACCGCGCGACGCGCTATGTTAGTAAATTTGTGCTATGCTTCACGTGATGGGAATTAAAAAGATTTCAAACAGCAAAAGTGACCGTCAAGGTCATTCAAGGGCATTGGCAATGGTGCCATTTGATAGGCCACATACGATTTCCTATTAGACTTCCGTTGCAACCATGTCTCATGTCCCAATTGCACCGTTACCGAGATAATATCACTTATTTCCCAAAATTTAAAGAGGTTACGAGACCCTGAAAACATCCCTTTCGGGAGTAATCAATCATTCCTGCACTAGTGCACCTCTGTATCAACCAGCGCACGATATTTGAAGTGCCTACGTTCACCGACTCCAAAGATATGATTGAGGGGCAAAATTTTACAAAAAAGGGTCGCATGACCCTGACCACGAATATTATGGGGTATGTGTGTCATCTCAAGGCTAGCATATGACATACTATACCTGCGTACAAAATTTGGCGTCTCGCTTCAGCCGTTCTGGAGATATGATCGCGGGCATGGAAAAAGAAAATGGATCATGCGACCCCGACCACGCCCCTTTTAAATGTGGTTTGTCATCCGAGGCTAGGATTTGATACATTTAACCTGTGTGCAAAATTTGACGATTCTAGCTTAAGCCGTTTCAGAGATATCGTTGGGCCCCAAAATTTGAAGTGGGTCACGTGACCCAAACTACGCCCCTTACAATGTTCATTTTTACCACTTTGCTGGGACTTCACATAGTCTACATGCGTACAAAATTTGACCACTATAGAGTCAGCCGATTAAAAGATATGGTTGATGCCCACCAAAATTTAAGTGGTTCACTTGACCTGACCATTTCTGGGGTGATTTGTCATCCGCGTCAACCTATCTACCAAATTTGAAGTCTCTATCTTCATCCACTACGAATATATGAAAGGCGATTCAAAATATCGAAAATGGGGTGGTTTGGGGGTAGTTAGGGTCACTCAACGTCACTGAAAGTAGCGTCATTCGATAGAGCGCATACAAGTTCCTGTTAGCGTTCCATAGTAACCATGTCCCTATCTTGCACCGTTTCTGAGATATAGCGAGATATTGCGAGAATCACCGATTTGAACCTACCCCACCTGTATTTGGCGCCCTAGTTGGGGGTGACCCCGTCTTTATTTCGCCGAAATCTTTGGTGTCAGAAAACTAGAGTTCCTGGGCTATCGTATGTCGAACGGTATTGTTTGTGATTCTCCGTTTAGCCTTTTCGCTACAGTGCCAGTTTGTAACAGACAGACGGACAGACAGACTGACTGACGAACAGACGAACACACGACGACCGCATGTACCGCGCTGGCATAGCGTCGCGCTGTAATGACACTTCAGCGAATGGTAAGTGTGGCCAAATCGAATCTCGTACCACTACCATCTCTTAATTAGACCGACGTCTCGCCTGCGATATTTTTCGCGCGATTTTTCGCGCGACACAATCGCTGTATGCAACTGCAACACATCGCATGACAAATGTGGTTTGTAGTGACGCTGTTGATGATATTCTTCAGTCTAGTTTCAATGAATTCTGTTGCAAATGAAAAACTTAAGCTCAATGTAAGAACTCAAGAAAGAAAAGTAAGGGAACAATTTTACAATTTGCGCACTCGATTTGTGAAAAACGGTTGTAAAAGGGGAAAGCGGTATAAAACCATATTTGTTTATGCGATTTGTTTTGGCTGCAGTCGCAATTGGACACAATCGCACGATAAAATCGCAGGTGTGACATCATCTTAAAACCACTCTTTGAACATCAGGCCCCCATGGTGGCGTACAGTGTCCACCCATCTTCTGTATGTAGAAGAAACAGTATTCTGATTACGAAACTCTCTTCTGAGTTCTAAACGCAATCTTCTGAAGGCGAAACTATATGGGTAACCGTAGCCGTTCTTCATGTTGGATACAAAAAGCATGTATCCCATCAACAAACTATAATTAAATTTTTTGTTTTCTATTTTTATTCGAGTATATACGTTTCGCATTGTGGATGCGTTTTTGATAATCATTTAGTTGACGTACACGAACTAATCACGAATATGGGAAATTCATTGTAGGGCCACATGGAACCACAATTCCAGATCACATTTTAAGCTTTGGTTAGGGTTAGGATTAGTGTTAGTTTTATGATTAGACTTAGGGTTGGGATACCCGTACCGCGGTACGAATACGGGTAGGATGACTGTACCGCAACCCACGGTAAAACTGCTACGGGTTGCCCATACAGTTTACACTTTTCTGAAGATAGCGTTTCGTATTCAAAAGTCGATTTGGTACTCTAAAGTACTCACAAGACCCACCCGAAAGAGCACCCCAAGGCCCAAACGGCATCTTTATCGGTTTACCCATTTTTGCAGGGCCCATGAACGTGACCAACACACACACACACACACACACACACACACACACACACACACACGCATACTGACTGGCCACGCTACTCCGTGTGTCGCAATAGACCGCTATCGCTAGCTATCGCTGCAATGTGGCCTAATAGTAGTAATAAATTAGCCACATACGGGACTGACGGTCGACTCCTACTTACTGCCAACTTCAAAGTCACATGACACAAAACTAGGGAAAAATCAAACAACTTCGGTCCCGATAAGCTTTGGGAATTGCCTCCTAATGCACGAATCCGTGGTCATTTGCCAGCCCCCATTATAAATAGGGGAGGAGATAGCCTTTGAAAATGGCCGAATTTCCGACTTTCAAGGGCTCGTGACCTTGACCTTGACCTTGGATCGGGTCATACTGCATACCGTCATGCATCACTCGTCGACGTCTAGCTACATACCAAATTTCATTGAAATCGAAGAAACGTTTTATGGACGGACGGACGGACGTACGGACGGGCGGGACGCACATTTGAGACCCACTTTATTAGGTCGACTCTCACCAAGCCTACATTTATATCGGGGTTAAGCTTTGTGCTTTTTGTTGTTTGTAAGGTAATCAGTGATTCGGAGATTGCGAACAAGAAGAAAAAGTATCAACATCGATCTTTTATTGCTTGAAATTCGAGTTTGTTTGCTGTCAAATGTATCCAATTTTGCATAAAACAAGTGCCTAAAAAGGCCAAATTAAAATAAATGCTAATTCTTCTCACGAAATACAATCACCAACACATTTAAATTGTTCAGTTGCCAGCTTTTAGTGTATAACCAAGCGCATGCGTTTCATGATTATAATTTAGCATTTATTTCATTTATTCCTTGTTAGAGCTTTGGCTTATACAACATTAGATAAACAGTACCTGTACTGTGTGCAGTGTTTATTTCTATATAATATTTGCTGTTTTGATAAAGTTTGAGTATAGTGATAGACAACGATGGATAGAGTAATATGCGATAATCAATGTATAGGCCTACTTACCAAATTTGGTTTAAATAGGCCCATCTCTAACTGTTACTGAGATACGGAGTGGGCCTATGGAGTTGGACATGTCTTTTTCTCAAAAAGCGACGTCGCCATTTAGATTTTTATAACGGTGGATTTTAGCATTTGGAACGTTTAGATGGAAAGTTTATATTTGCACTGGTCTGCAGGTATGAAGTCCAATTTTTGAAACATCGGAAGATAACCTTAAGATCATCTTAACTTCATCATAATTTTGTCACAAGTTTGTCCTACGTTCAGGCCTGAACAACCGTTGACAATTCAGAAAGTTAATTTGCGTCATCATGCCGAATTTAATGGCGATCAGTCACAATGTTGCTGAATTATAAAACTTATACAATAGAAATGGCGACCGTCCTACATCTTGGTATTAAAAATCCAAAATGTCGGACGGCCGACATCTTGTATTTTTAATAATTTGAAATGTTAACGGCCGTATAGAGATCAGAGCGACAATATGCGTTCTTGGCTACCGGTCAAACCATTGCTTAGATATGGCAATTCTTCGACTTACAACATAGCGGCTGTCCGCTATCTTGAATATGTTTTACGCTCATTTGGAGCAATCACGAACAGTATTTGGTGTTCTTTATCGTCATGCAAAATTTTGTTGGAATCGATGAAGTGGTTTCGATAATATGAAAAATATGCATATTTTTATATTTCGAGAGTTTGGCTTGAAAACGACTATTCGCGCTTATTTGGAGATTGCGTATTTGACTCTGTAAATTGGGAAGTATATGAACGACACCCCAGAAAGACAATTTTTGCGCGAAAAGACGTCATAGTGTATGGATCGTCGAAATCGGTCCAGCACTACGACCTGTATGAATGACGAAGAAATTAAACATGGCAAAGAATACTTATTGTAGCAAACCGCGTATTCGCCCAGACCAGCAACGTCGCTGGATCGAAATCAAATTTTGCGTGTGGGGGTATAGTTCGGGGTAGTTCTAAGTTTTTTACGTCAAAATCGTAGAGTTGTTTCCGGTATGTGGGGGTCGAAATTGCCCTCTGCTTTGGCATTCGCTCATACAACAGCTTGTACCTATTACCTATACTTTTAAAGAAAGTATTCATTTTGCTATTACAATACTTCTTATTAGTAGGGGGCCTATTGCTTTCTATTAGTGAGTTGTATTAATCATGTCTCTATTATGCACCGTTTCCAAAGTTTTACCGCTCATCTAGCGTACTTGATCTTGACTGCTTGCCATCTTCAACACTTGTGATTATAGTAATGTGATATGTAAAATAATTAAGAGAAAAATTACTAAGCCTATGTAAGCCTCGTAATGATTTCCTGGCGAATATTGATTGTTCGAATACTACTATTTCTACCACCGTGGCGAATAAAGATAAAATTAGAGCACATTGCTATAAACTATTAAGTGGCTAATCCAATATGTATTTGCTGTAAAATACTACAAGAACTCATCAGGAGATGAGATAGCAAACGTCAACTTTTTACGACGATATGGCACGTACGTACTTCAAAATACTAAAAAAGAGAACCTACTTCGTTTAACCAATTAGACGATAGCTAGCC
>Ga0209780_1004254_pt1 | contig 10960 bp, 7 predicted proteins | sample WorMetexBAHAMAS2_FD_187384 | JGI IMG/M metagenome (GOLD analysis project Ga0209780, IMG submission 187384) | Marine gutless worms symbiont microbial communities from Max Planck institute for Marine Microbiology, Germany - Inanidrilus exumae... | ecosystem: Host-associated > Annelida > Digestive...
CGTTCCTGTCGCTCGTCGTACTGAATGCGTTCCTCGTCGACGCTGTCCGCAAGTCGCGTCAGCGCAGTCGCGACCTTCGACCGCCGAGCTATCGCCACGCGCTCGACATGGTCGCCGGTTCGCCGCCCGCCTACCAGCTGGAAGGACACGACCGCCCTCTAAGTCCCTCCAGGAGTTCGCCGTACCAGCTGAATGCAGAAGATCGTCAGATTTTCTTCGCGAAATCCATTCGCTCGCGCCCGACTAGATCGAAATTTCCCCGTACTTTGTCGAGAACTCTTGACAGTTCGGCGTACCAGCTAGAAGGACAGGGATCCCCCGTGAGTTCGTCGACGTGTCCCCGGAGTTCGGCTTACCAGCCGAAGTCGGAAGATCGTCGGAGTTTCTTCGTGACGCATCGGGCCAGTTCGGTCAACGATCTGGACGGATTCCACGACAGGGAGCTCCGGAGTTCGGCGTACCAGCTGGAAGGACCGGACACGCCGCTTCCGCGGTCGCCTTCGCCGGTGACACGGAGGGTCGACACGACGGTTATGCTGATCGGCGTGGTCGTCATCTTCCTCGTCTGCCAGTTCCCGGCTCTCGTCTCCCGCATCATCTGGGCGTTTGCCGACGAGTCTTCGCGCGCTTTCACCGGCCTGCCGCTGTACGCGCTCAACGAGACGGCCAACTTTCTCATCCTCCTCAACTCATCGGTTAACATCGTTCCGTACTACTTCTTCGGGCGCCGGTTCCGTCGCCAGTTCCTGGCGCTGTTCTGTCCCTACTGCGAGGTAGGCCGACGAGCCGAAAGAAGGCGTGCTCGTTGCGACTCGGCCGTCGATAGCGCTCTGTTTAGTTACACGGTGAGCCATCCTCGCGACAGTGGCGCCAACCAGCACTGTCTGTAGCCGCCGACGTGAAACGACTCCAGCATCTGCCAAATCCGATTCCGAGTTCCAGTCCGAGATCGAGCCATTTTCAGTTCTTAACGTAACAACAAACTCAACGTTTACTGTGCTATCAAGTGTATGACCATGTTGCACCATTACAGTTTACATGCTGTTGCTTGGATTTCAGAAATGCCAGCAACGAAAATGTTTTATCTGACAGCTTGGACATTTTAGTTGATCGCACAAAAATGCCAACTGGATAAATACGCGCTCAATTGGTCCACCTAAAACTGGAACAGACAATGTACGGACTTGAACAAGGACTGGCTTTTAGGATGACTGAGTCACAGTCTGAGACCTAGTCCTAGCAAGTCCGGGTCCAAGTCCGGCAAAACTGGACTCGAGTATACTACAAGTCTGGTCTCTAGTAACAAACGTCGTCGTCACGTCACAGATAAGATTTGACTACTGTAACACACACTTTTGCTGCGCGACGCTACGAAGAGCGCAACACGACGGTTAAATATGTCGTCAAACAGTTTAATCGCGTTGCATTTGTTTTCTTCGATCTGATATTGTGTGGTAAAGTTCGCGCAGGATCGACTTTGTCAATGATGCCAAGTTCAGCTCGATTATGTTAAATTTACAACTTTTTATCAGCATGCCGCTATTTTAAAGATTAACCAAGGACTGCGAGGTATTCTCTCAAAATTTGTAAATAGTTGAGGGAACTATGGTGGACCTATCTTCTCAGAAACATGAACAGGATTGTTAATAACAATCGAGAAATTCTTAGCAGCAATTCATAGATATTGCGACCTCGAAAGTCTGTTCGAGATAATGATTACGATAGGGGAAATTTGAAGAAATATATGAAGAACTAGAAGATGGAATTCGACTATCATCGACCTGGATGCCTTCGCCACCTGGACGACCTGTTGTGACCTTGACCTTTGACATTTGACCTCCAGAATTTAATCAGGTCATTAGAAGCGGCTATTGAATATTCCACATTAGTTTCATCGTGATTGTTCAAGCCGTTCGTGGGATATCGTGGTAACTAGATCTGTCCGGACGAACTAACGAATTCCAAGGATACCATTTTGGGCAAAATTGACTCTGACCACGCCCATTGGGAAGGTAGTTTGTCATCAAAAGCTAGACATATTTTACCTGCACACAAAACGTGGCGACTTTCACTTCAGCCGCGTTCCAGAGATATGATTACGGGCGTCGAAATTAAAAATGGGTGGGTCATTTGACCCTGACCACGCTCCTTTGATCACTTGTTGGTTTTTACCGAGCACTGTGTGGCCACCGAAATTTTAATGGTTCACGTGACCTGACTACGCCCCTTTCGGGGATGGTTTGTATCCGAGGGCTAGCACTTGCTACGATCAATCTATCTACCAAATTTGAAGTCTCTAACTGCACCCTACTACGTCCACGAACACAGTGGACTGACAGCCCGAAAATATAATGTATTCGCCGACACTCTCAGGCGGCGAAGGCATAAAATATAAAGTGAATCAATACTGTATAAATATATTTAATGGTCTTTTATGTGTACGACCATTTCCAAATGATGCAGTGAATCGCGCGGTTTCTCCGCGTCATCCGAGCTCCTTCTATCGTGGGATAACGTATCTGCTCGTAGATACATTTGCTCGTGCCTGCTTTTTACCTTTGAGAGCTCATATCTATAGACGTTACATACTAGCCATTCTATGATGACATATCCGCTCCTAGTCGTGATTTTGGGCCATGCAAAAAGTGGGGGCACCAACAAAAGCTGCTGACTGGTAATAATGTAATAATAATAATAATAATGTTCGTTTATTAAATTGCTGATATACCGCGCAATTAACAATACTAACATCCGCCACGCAGGGCGGGACACAACAGCCGCCACGCAGGGCAGCACTATATACAGCAGGGTCAAGCCGGCTAAATTGCTGCCACACACGGCGCACCGCGATTGAATCAACCGCACCGGCTTGGTACGCAACTGCAGAACTTGCTTATAAAACGCATCATACGTGTCATCAAGAAAACCGTGGTTCTGGGCAGAGCACGCACCTGCGCCACGCTACGTGTCGCTACTGACCAGCAGCGGCGCTAACCTGACCTTAATCCTCAGCCTTAACCCTAACCTTTCAACATTTAACCAATTCTTCTCTGGTCCATTATATAACAGTTCCCAAAATTTCATGAAAATACACCCTGAACTTTTTGAGTTACCCCATCCTTAAACAAGGCAATCTCAGTGTGCAAATTGGTTAAGATTAAGATTAAGGTCAGGTCATGACTGCAATCTTATAGCGGCCATAGGCAACATGCACAAAAATTGGTAAAGATCGTGCGTGTGGCTCCGAGGATATCCTAGTGGACAGACAAACAGACATACAGACACACACAGACATGCTCATTACAATACTTCGCAACCGCTCCCGCAGGCGAAGTAACAAAAAGACAAACAGACTTATTTTAGATATCTGGCAGTCCGAACAATACTGTCTCCAGCATGGCGGAATTAATGGCAGTCGACAAATGATATCGATCGGTATCGGTATCGGTATTCGTAACATATGTCTAGTTACGATATCCAAAATTACTGTTTCATTAAACCCAAAGTGTTGGCTAAGTCTTGCTGTTTTTTCACTGGTTCGTTTTAGGTGGGGACGTCGTCGATATCAGTATTTCGAATATCGGGAACACGCGTACCCGTGTACTTTTTTAAAAATTGGTCTTATTACCCACGCCGACTGAAGTCGCGGGGGTAAGGTTTTCGCCGCCGTTTGTCTGTCTGTTTATACGCACGATATCTAGAAAACATGCAGCTAGGATAACTAAACTTGACACACAAATGTTCCACGATGAGTCCTGTCAATCCATTTATTCTTGGTCAAAATGTCAAAGGTCAAGGTCAGCCGCAAAAAAACATTGCCGGCGTCGGTTTTCGCACTCTTGTGAGTGCTGGCTGCTTCTAGTATTAACCTCACAGGAGAGACAGTAACAGTCTATCATGACTACAGTCTTATAGCGCAGCGATCAAACAACGGTCGTTGTGAGATTAGCTGTCGTGTACATTGCATAAAACGTCGCGAACTTCGTCGGTCGCCATAACAGCTTGTCGTGTGTGGTGCGCGTTGATTCTTTGTGTGCGTTGCTTTGTTGTAAGCTAAACTGGCGATGTTGCTCGACTGGCATTATGCTAGACTGGACAGATCCGCAGATCGAACATTTACATGTGATCGTGGTTTCGCTTCAGTCTCTGGTTGTCGTCTGTATTACAGCAGTGTTCCGTGAAGTCGGTGTTGAACAGCGATATCGTAATCGGAATGGCAATCGTAGTCATAGGTGTAATTACCCACGCCACCGGCGGTCGCGGGGTCTGTTTGTTTGTCTGTCTGTCTTTCTGTTTTTATCGCCCGATATCTCAAAAACCGCTGAGGCTAAGATCACCAAACTTGACACAGAAATTTAGCGGAAATTCATTTATTTTTTTGGGTCAAAAGGTCAAAGGTCAAGGTCACGAGGCACAAAAGGACAGTTCCGGCGTGGGTTTTTGCACTCTTGTGAGCGCCGGATTCTACTATTTGTACTAGTGACTGTGGTTGCTGTGTTTCTCTGTCTCCATTAGGCAACGTCAGAGAGACGACTGAGGATGAGACGGAAGAACATCGAAATTGATTTATGCTGTATTCTGCGCCACTTCAGCGCACACACGGACGAACAGAATTTACTGATGACGCTGACGATGTTTTTACATCGCGCGTCAGCACATCAATCACCGCCTAACGACAAAATGTCTCCGCACTTCAAATATCTCCGTAGAATGCCCAAGGGAGTCACCACTAATGCTCCGTCCACACCAGCAACATTGTCGAAGCAACGTTCGACTTTGTCGAAGCAACATTCGACATTGTCGCCACAAACGGCAACAGTGTCGAACGATTCTATTGTAAAATTTCGTCCTTTCGACAAAGTCGAATGTTGCATCGACAATGTTGCCGTTTTTGGCAATGTCGGTTTCGGCAACATTGTTGCCAAAAACGGCAACAATGTCGAAGCAACATTCGACATTGTTGAAAGAATCGTTCAACTTGTAGCGTTCGACAATGTTGCTTGGACATTGTTGCTAGTATGGACGGGGCTTAAGTACACGCGGGGTAAAAAACATTTGCGATTTTCGACCCAATACTGTATCTAGCTATACCTCGTTAACGATACGATTTTTATCCACACATGCCGATGATCAAAGTGTGGATATATCGTTTACTGTTTGTTTGTTTTTGTTTGTTTGTTTGTACGGTTATGGACTTTTTTCCGGCTAGAATAAAGCTAGCGGCGGCAAATTTTGCAGCGCGGTTTATCGCCATCATGGGCAGGAAATCGCCCATTTTGGGGAACTTTGCTCCCCCAGAAGCCCAAAATAGGACGAATTGGCCAGCCATCGGGAAGTATTGTTTAGGGTGTATATTCTTACCAACTGTAAACGTCACTCAACAGATGCGCCGTTCGTAGAATATCGCGCGGCGTGTGGACGTAGGTCGGCATGTGTGGATATAAGGCCGTCCCCGAAGTCGGACGTACTTGTTTTTATGGAACGATATTAAGACGTCATATACAGTCTGTCTAAAATGGCATTTTATGACCTCGATTGACCTTTGATGGTCAATTCACTTTCTAGAAGTCCCTTCAGGAGCATCATTACCAACGACCTTGAGTTACATTGAAGGTCATTAATTCTTAACTACTTTAAACTTTCCTAAACGCCATACTTCGAAAAATATATCATTCATCACACACAAATACGAAATTACACAACCTAAGCTATAAGTATGCTAAACAAAATAATACACGTCGGTGTTATATGCGGGGTGGCGAAGAAAATCATGGTCATTGGCCATTTTAATTAAAAGGTGACCGATATTTTGAATTCTTTTACCATCAGGTAAAACTGAGCAGTTAATTTGTAAGATCCAACCATGTCTTGAACGTGTCGCTACGCTACCTTGTTAAATATCTGTCACGTGTTAGTTAGCAGTGGCCAGCGACCGTTTCTGCGCCACCTTATATATCGAAAACGATGTGAGATAGACACCTGTACAGGTGGCAAATAAGAAGTGAAGTGGTGTGAGAGATATCGAATAATGCTACTTTGAATGATAATCTTGAATGAACAGTATGGTTATTTCGCGCGTTTTAAAGTCTTTTAACTATAATTTCTCGTAGCCGTTTTCGTCGCTTTGCCGCTGTCGCTAAGGCGCCATCTCTTTCTGAGAGTTTCTTGTCTGTACTACGCCAGTTTGCTTGTTTTAGGGTTAGTTTTTGTCCCTGCGTGCTTTTTGGTGATTTTGTGGGTTTGAATGTCAGTACCATGCAGTGTAATTGAATGAGTGTAAAAATTCGTCCCAGAGCGGGGCGCGTTCAGCCGTGCTCACTTCGTTGGAACTGGTATTGCAAGAAATCGTTGTCGAACAGTGTTTACTGTTGCGTGCCGTAGTTCTCTGATTCGCGAGACCGAAGCTGTCTGTTTACCTACTAGCATGAAATAGCCATAACACAGAAAGGCAACTCTGATGCCATTTGTGGAAACATCCGCTCTCCAGGGGCGAGGACAAGGGGTGGCCAGAGGGGAATAAGCCCCAAGTGCCACAGAGAGCCCCAAACATGAATGACCCAGTCCACAAAACATGACTCCGATAAATTTGCTTTATTGCTCAATTGTGTTTTTGCATTACCGACATATAGGTATATAACAAGCAAGCAGTAATGGACACGATGTCTGAAAGCACCAACAGTTCAAATAGTCAAATCCAGAGAGCAATATTGCTCATTTAGTTTTTAAATTGTTTTTAGATTCTGGGGGCTTCGCTTCCTGACCCTCTGACCTGCAGGGGCTTTACCCCTGGACCCCATGCACTGGGGACATAGCCCCTAAACCCCACTATCGGCTATACCGCGCTCGCCATGACTCCGGGCTATAGCCGCCAGACAGTATATTTTGGCCTCGCCCTTGTCTCACTCGCATCCGATTATAAATGGCCTACTTTTGGGCTAATAAATGACAGAAAGGTACGACCTACAAAGTATTATGTCCTCATGCGTCAACTGCTAGCTTGTGTAGATGTCTCTAAAAGTGACTTTGGTCTCCAACGTACAGCAAAACTTCATTAGAATGGACCCGGTCATAACAGACACTCGCTTGATACAGACATTTTTAAGGTCCCGGCTGAGTTTCTATATTAATTTCAATGTATGATAATACGGTTAAAACAGAATTCCGATAAAGTACGGACGAATTTATTACAGACCAGTTAGTCGGTCCCAACATCAGAGACAACGCTGGATACAACAGACAGATTGAAATCATGACCACTGTCAGAGATAGAACGGCCGTCGTTACATCGTAATTACGTAATTGCGCGGTACATCAGCCATTTTTACAACGCGGCCATCGGCGGGATCAACTGATATTGTCGCTAAAGACCCTGGCGCCAGTTTACAATTGCCCGGTGTGATAGAATCGGCTTTCATGTGGTCGTGTCACTCGTATTACTAGCCATATCCTGCCCTCAGTAAACAGACGATCACTGCCGGGAATTGTGCGTATCCACGCTCTTGTGTGACGTTATATTATTGACTAGGGGTGTGACGGCAGGTGGTGAAGGCGAGACAGTGGCTTAGTGAAACGTGATTGGTGAAGACTGATTGGGGTCGCTGGAGTGTTGTCTAACTAACGTTGTTTGTGAGTCTTGAAAAACTCTTTTAGCCTAAGACCTTTTGTGTAATGCAAACCAAAAAAATCATTGATAAATTAACGAGTACGCCTGTTTCCAAAACATCATACCCGAAATATGTCCGCCATCTGCCTGCCCACTTCTGCACGTACCCCCCACACTGGTCAATATAACGTCACAACCCAGAGAACTATAGAAGTCAATATAACGTCGCACTACCCTGCCGGGATGGGGGTAGACAATTATTGTGTCGATTGCAAATTGTCTGGTGGCTGGTGAAGCTGAACGAACATTTTACGGTCCCGTCTTTGTTACGGTCTGTACATTCCTCTTAGTCTAGTTAACTGTCCTACAGTTTGGATATAACGGACTTTGGACTGGACATAACGCACTTTTTACAGCGGTTCCCAGAAGTCCGTTATAACGAAGCTTTACTGAACGTGTCTTTCCTGAAAGTAAGCTTCGTGCTTGACGTCTGCAATCGATATATACGTTGGGCTGCTGACAAGGAATGTACGATATTTGGAGATTTAGATCACAGAACGAGACGTCGCCGGCTTGTAATTTTAAGTTTCATCTGCATTATATAGGAAATAAAATTCATTAAATTCTAATTCCTGACTTGTAGTTGGAATAAAGTTAACTGTGCAAGGTTGTTTGTGGAGTGTGTAGTACATTGCGCTGTGCTAGATGTTGTCTAACGTCTGCATATTGAGAGTAGGCTGACTCGTTAATGAAGAGCTTGTAAACTTTTCATAGCTAAGACCTCATCATAATCATCATCATCATCATCATCATCATCATCAAATATTACAAGTACGTCAGTGGGGACTAACCTCTATCCACACATGCCGATCCTATGTCCACACGCCGTGCGATATTCTACGAACGACGTGGAGTCACCAATTTTATCGTAACCGTAAAAAAAACAAAAAATTGCACACACAAACAGTAAACGATATATCCACGCCTTGCCTATTGGTATGTGTGGATAACAAGTACGTCGGTCTTCCTTATTGTAGGGCCGAAATGTACGCTGGCCGCGTCGTGATGAGTCACAATGAACATGCGCCGAGCGCTCTATTAACGTTAGAACAAAGATGGAGCAGACGGGCGGACGGACGACAGACCGTTACACTACGCTTTTCGCTTATTGCTAGATGCGGCCAATATTATAGGCCTACCTCCAAAGATTAAATGGTATTTATTTTCCAGGTTTTCGTTACGCAGTAATATCGCCTTACTTACTTACAATGCGTTAAATAACGGCATTGCCGTACATAACTTCACTTCTCTTCACTGTGTGTTACAATCAAATAGCACAAGCTATACAAAGAATAACAAACCACCGCGTTGTATACATGATCCTTCATGTAATGTGGTAGTAAGTATTGAGGTACTTATATAGCGCGTTCTTACTGCCTAAACAGTCACGAAGCGCTACAGAATGGCACGTGTTAACGGAATCACACAGTTTTTACCTGCCACCCACACGACGATCCTGACTTTACTCCGTAAGCATTCACCAGATAGCACCACCCGAACGAGGCGGCACACATCTGATATAGCTTACTACTTAATTTATCGACCTCGGACGGATGAAAGGCTGAGTTGGCCTAGTTGGCTGACCTATAGCGGACGTTTTACCCACATAAGTGGTCACCCGTCAGCTGCAGGTCGAGCGTGGAACAGGAAAGTTCGACGGTCAAAGACCAACTTACTGACCACTGTGCCACACAACCAACCGTAATGTAATGTATACTGTCATTAAGTCAAAATGCCACTTAAGATCACAGTTGCTGGCCAGATATTCCAGCTAAGCTGCTACTTTCTTATTCCGAACGGCAGAAGAGTTTGCTATTACTTCTCTGTACAAAATCTGATGCGAACAAAAAACCTTTATACGCGTAGCTCGCGAACATTTTTCAGTGTGATTTGAGTTCCGTTTGCCCTGCACAAAGCTGCGTATTTCAATTTTCCTTACAGTATCAATCGGCTGTTCATTTCCGTCTGTCGACCGCAAAGCCCTGCTTTTAATAGATCACACAACGCGTCAACGTGATGACGTCAATTGACAGCTCCGTGTGCTACGTCTGCACTCTGCACAGTTGCTGCAACCAGTTGCTGTTACTAAATTTACAAGAGGCGATCACTGACGCAACCGGTCTACGCTACTTATTTAGCCCGCCCTGCATCGCATGTCGAAGGTTGTTACTTCCTTTCTTCTTCTTAACGGTCAATAGAAGACCAATCTCAGAATGTACTGGATCGATCTTTACCAAGTTTTTTTAGATAGGTATACACATGGGTGAGCATGATCAATTTGACCTTCTTTTCGCGATCGCTCAAGGGAGGTTGCTATGGTAACCGATTATTGGCACGAATCGCGAAAATTGGCGTACTTCGCCTTCTTTGTATGCGCGGCATTCCACAACGGGTTGGTTGGTTGGAGTTTAACGGCGCTTTCAACACAATGTAGGTCATATCGCGCCTTTAAGGTAAGATTATATTAAAAATATTAACATTTAGTAAGTATTAATTCTTGAGGAATGATAATTGTAAAAAGAAAAAAATAAGCGTACTCCACAACGGAGAGGAGGATTGCAACATGGATGCGCGTGTTAAGTTAACATCGTCGATGACCTTCCACGTCTGTTAAAAATTTGGTGAACTTTGGTCCGGTAACCTTTGGGTTTTGCAGGCGCGTTTGCGCTGGGCGGGCTACACGCTGGGCTTTGCCAGGCATTTCTAATTGCCAGTGATGCAATACTCGGGGAAGCGCGCGTGCGGCGCGTGTGCACATATGCAAATGATAAACAGCGTATAAACGTTTACAAAGTAGAAAACTACAGTTTAAACGAATATAACGGCAATGACGTAATTCGGTGCCTCGAAATTATGAATCAACTTGGCGGTGGCGCAACAGATAGAGCGCTGGACTTGCGAACAACAGGTCGTGGGTTCACATCCTACTCGGTGCAAAGCTGCGTAACAACCTTGGGCAAGTTGTTCACGCCTCTATGTTTCTGTCACTAAGCAGTAAAACTTGGTACCGGCCAAGGGGCGGTGATGCTCCGCGGTTGGGAAGGTAACCGCAGGCCTGGCGGAAAATAATGGCAGCCTACCGCCGGGTGGATGACTTATAGCCACCTGCGGGCTGACTGCCTGTACACCGGGATCAGCTCCGGGCCCAACGCTCGGTAACGAGTATGGGAAGCATTTACTTTTTATCTGCCCCATAGCTATAGCATATAGCATGGGACAGATAATAAAATCGTTTTGCGTCTGTCCGTGCGTGCGTGTGTGTGTGTGTGTCTGTCCGTCTGTGGACACTCTCACGGT
>Ga0209780_1004255_pt1 | contig 10960 bp, 8 predicted proteins | sample WorMetexBAHAMAS2_FD_187384 | JGI IMG/M metagenome (GOLD analysis project Ga0209780, IMG submission 187384) | Marine gutless worms symbiont microbial communities from Max Planck institute for Marine Microbiology, Germany - Inanidrilus exumae... | ecosystem: Host-associated > Annelida > Digestive...
AAAGAAAAGCAAACAACTTAACTAAGCAGATCAAAATTTGCAAACATTTCCCAATACAATTTATAATATATTCTAGTATAAACCAGTTGATATCGAACAATAACTAACAAAGAAACCCGACGCTATAAAAGCAGCTGCGAAAGCTTATGTAATTGGTTATCGCATGACTTATATTTTGTACAAAAAGTTTTGATTCTATCGGTAATTATATCACTAGAAGCATTTATCATAACCTGGGTAAGACACTTGGTACTGTGAAGTTGGCGAAACGCTGATTATTAGCTCTTTGTAAATCTTTATTCACCAACAAGTGGCAGAATCAAGCAGAAAAAACATATAATAACACGCATACATAAATGCATAAATACAAGCAAAGCGGCAAAAAGAACAGGCAGTGAACTACACCGGTCTAAATAGAGAACATTGAACACAGATTTGTTACCCGCAACAAACTGCTACGGTGTCTTAGCGTTTCGATGTCTTAGCTAGAGCCGTGTAAGTTATACGGTGTTTACACGAAGCAACAGCCGACCGGTTGCGCCGACGGTTGCACTTCACGAGGCAGTTCCGATAACCTTGAGTCACGTTCGAGGTCATTCCTGCTGCAAGCGTCTCAAATGTGTTCTTACCCGCGCGACGCTATGCAGATCCAGAGCGTCGCGCGGGTTTCTCGGCGATAGCGGAGCCTCTTGTAATCTAATGCGACGTAGTATTTACATAAACATGTAGTCCTAAACTTATCTCGGACAGCAATATAAAGCCGACAATTTTGAGAAGATTGCCTAACCACCTAAAATTCAAGACGTGACGGCGCCCTTGTAATATCCGCACATGCCGATAGGCAAGGTGTGGATATATCGTTTGCTTTTTGTGTTTTAGTTTGTTTGTAAGGTTACGGATTTCTCAGCAGAGGATAAAGCTAGCGGCGTAAAATTTTGCACGAAGGGTTCATCGGCTTCCAAGGCAGTGAATCTCACATTTCGGGAAACTTTCCTGCCTCCCAGGTCCAAAACCGGCCGGCGAATCGGCCAGCGCGCGCACTGAACTATAAATAGCACTGGAAGGAGCCTAGCCTAGCCTGCAGGCCTAGGCTGACTTAAGTCAGAGCGACGTTCTATTTATAGTTCAGTGAGCGCGCGTGCCGGCATGTGTGGATATGTCAGTCCCACTGACGTAAGCTTACTTGTCTGAACGGCTGGTTACGTTTCAAGACGGTATCCCATGTCAGTATTAGCCGGACCTGACTGTTGGGTAAGGGGAATCGGATTTGGATTAGCGGCGACGCTGACGTCCAGAGACGTGTGTACTTTAATGTTTGACATCAATCACGGTACTGCTCGCCCACAATATCTGTCAGAACTTGTCCGGCTTCGGTCCAGTGTGCGCGGCAACTTCGTCGTTTCACGTACCCGTCTTCATGTAACGTGACAAATTATTTTCCATCGCCGGGTCACGTGCCTGGAATGCACTACCATCTGACATTAAACTGATCTTCTCTCGTACCAGCTTCCGCAAGAAACTCAAGACACACCACTTCTTCAGTCTTTTATAGTAGTAACGTTTTATTAGTTTTAGCACTTTACTGTTAGTTTTTATGTGTGTAATTATTGACATTGGATTGTACGGCGCCGCTGAGCCACTGTAAGGGGCGCCTTACAAGTTTCTGTTATGATGATGTTATGATGATGACAAGCTGGTGTGGGCGGAGCCGTACGACCTGACTATGAACAAGTGCTAGGATTTGACGTATATTATAGACATTTGCGAACAACTCTATGCACAACGGCGCGTCGAGCGAAGTCTCATCAGATAATGTGTTGATTCTTGTAAATAAACGTAAGTGTTATTAGAAAGCACTGAGACGTGTTAATCGATCGAAGAGACACACAGCTACCGCAACAAACCAAGAGACAATAAATAACCGCCAGCCACACACCGACCGTCGTCAATTCAACACGACGACCAACTTTCCGCGACCCCGACGTAGAGTAACTTTTTGCCATCTGACACATTAATTTTTCGCGCTAATCCGTCTCGACAGCGCCTCGGAGATCAGCGGACCCGGCGGTCGGCTGATCTCAACTGTGACGTCATTGCGCCGCTTGAGGTCGATGCGACAAATCGTTTAACATGGTACCGTCTCGTCGACTATCCGGCGAAAGGCCCTGCTACGCGATACGAGATAACAAAACAGCAGTGACGCGGACCCGTCTTCCTGCTGTAAGGCCACCGTCCGAGCGAGTCGCAAGGAAATAAATTGCTATCGATTTCTTGCCGCATGCCTCGTGTTGTTTGATTAACGCGAGGGACTGTCGTCCGCCGACTTTGCCGTCGCTGTTTCATACAAATACACTTTGCGAAAAAATAATTTCTCTCAGCTAGCCTGTATGCCATCCACTTTTACAGTATTTATGAAAGTTACAGTGACAGGCGAATGGACGCAGTCTTGAAATTGCACAGAGGGCAGCATATCGTGTCTGCCATCGGGGTAGTAGGTCTTCTGGTCTTCGGTCGTAAAGGCAAACGTTGGCGACATGCACCGTTTTCTAGAACTGATTACTTGCCTCACTTGGAGCGGTTGAACGGAGTCACCGCACAGCCGGTCGGACGGACGACTGGTGCCGCATAATAATTGCCTCATCAGTCGTATATTAAGCGTCAAATTAGTGCGACGGACGGACGGACGGACTGCACATTGGGCACCGGACTGACGGGCACTTGCCGACCGACGTGCACGACAGCGTGCCATGCGTGCGACGAATTGCTGAAGTCCACCGACGTCATCGGCTCCACGAGATTGAACCGCAACAGGCATGTTACAAACCCGACCGTTCAAAACTTCACTGCTCAACAAGTTTTCTGTTACATCTGTTTTCTGTTACACGAAAGTTATTAAAATATTGCCAAGAGCAGTTCAGTTTCGAGTTACCGAGCGTTACCTTAGTCCGTCGCACCATAATTTGTGATCGAACATAGTTATGTGTTAACTCTGTTATACTCTGCTATGCACATAGCCTACAAATAACAGAACTGTTGTGTTCACTGTATTCGCCGTTTTGGTTTTGTTTTATGGCGTGCATTGCTCTGTATTGTGTATGTGTTTATATTTCGTAAGCTACCGTTTTTTAGTTGGTGAATAAAAAAATCACGGGCTGCTCAGTAGTGTCACATTTGACCCACCATGTATGACCACTGTTCAAACTCAAAAGGTCAAAAGGTCACGGTCACAAGGTCACGTAACGTGTTAGCACCAAAACGCTATAACTACATGTAGATAATGGATGGTGATATCAACTTCAATCTCGTGGTAACTTATCACCGTGGGGGCGAAACCTGCGACACTTTCTAGGCCACTAAAACGGAAATAGAAATATCGCGGTCTTTCAGCTTCTCTAACGAAGAACTGAACAGAAGACGTCTGCAAATCGCCGAATTATCGCCCACTAAAGAAATCGGGGATGACAATAATCGACAGATCGAAAGGTGACGTTATAATTTTCCCCGGAACAAATACATAGCCGATTTTTGCGCATATGCAGTAAAATACGGTAATAAATCACCCGAAATGTTGCAAAATCGCCAAAATTTAAATCTTCATAGCCTACATAAAATCGACGCCGCGGAGAAAGACGGTAATATAACAGATTTTGAACCGGAAGTAGAAATATCGCGCATTTCTGCACATGCGCTAGCTATGAAGATGGCCCAAGACGCAAGAAAATGTATCTCCGTTGGTAGAATATCCTTTCAGAAAATCGGGGTCGCCAAATTAAATGGCGATGTAATAATTTTGACTGGAAGCTCAAGAGTAGCCGTTTCTGCGCACGCGCAATAAAAATATGGCAAAATCACCCAAAATGCTGCCAAATCGTCACATTTTAAATCCTTTTACATGAAATGTACGCCACTGAAAAGATTTGAACATCGGATCATCGACAGGGAACAGAAATATCGTCATTTCTGAGCATGCGCAACGAAAAAAAATATGTCCAAAACACACGAAAATGTAACTCAGTCTTGCACGCTTTTCGGAAATTGGAGTCGCCGATTTGAATGATGGTGCCAGTATTATTAACAGAAGCTTAAAATAGTCGTTTCTGTGCAGGCGCAGATGTCGGACCAAAAGTGGAAATACTGCTATTTATGCGCACGCATGCGTAATGACAAACGGTTAAAACAGGGTGTCACCAAAAACAGCAAAATCGCGTTTTGTACCACCCTTTAGGGGACTTTGTGGTAAGGTACATAGTTCATCTATGGCTCGTTGGAAAGCGCGTGGTCGACTTCCTATTAGTGCTAGTTGAACATTTTTCGCTAGCTCTCACGGTTGAGGCACTATGAGTGGATATTGGTCGAAATCGTTGTGTTCGAAAGGAGGGTGGGTGACTTCGAGAGCAAATTTAGGGGGAATGGGGCGTCGCCCACTAACGACTATTGTCGTCAAAAACTAGAGTCCTTGGGCTAACCTAACACGTGGCGTTGTTTGCGTGATCCTATGTTTAGCCGTTTTGACACAATACCGGCGTGTGACAGACAGACGGGAGACAGTCGGACGGACGGACACACGGTGACAGCAAGTACCGCGCTCGCATAGCGTCGCGCGCGTAATGACTCGATATACGTCCAAAATTTATTACCGGTTTAATTGACAAAATGTCGATGAAGTGAATACACATACAGTCTAAATGTGCATAATGCTTATACAAGGTTATTGAGCACTGGTCCTTGCCTGTTTTTGTCTTCATTTCTGTTTTAGGCTTTTGCATTAATATAAACGTCTTCCGACTTACAACGATTATCCCATTGGCTTCTGTCATCACCATTAGGCCTAAGGGTTGTTACTATTACTGGCGAATGCTGGGAAATAAACATACACACACTACATCGATTGGTGTCCGTGGTTTTTCGGCTACCGCTTGCCATGAGAGGACCGAAGACGCGGGTGTGAGCGCCAACCATTGGCTAGCTCTGGTTTTGGCAACAAGCTCTATACCTTTACGACCTACTTACCTCTTTAGATACGCGTGATTTCGGAAGCGATCGTTTTGTTAATCACGTTACTTAGGCGACAACGAATGCGAGCAGAGTTGGGCAAAACTCAGCAGTTCACGTCTACGGAGGTCATGACGGTTGTAGTTAGTGTCGCCTCTTTCTGCATGAGCGTCCCGCGGAGAACGCGTTATCTGTTCAGAACAGACGCCATGTCCACGTGCGTGACTACGTGAAACTGTAGCCACGACCATCTCTCGTCCGATTGTTGGCTGTAATCGACTCCGGTTTCTGCTGTGCCGCTGCACCGTCGCTTAGGTGTGTGAAGAGAACTGATTACCTCTGAGTCTGAGTCACAGAACAGCTACAATACGACTGTCTTAACAAGTCCGACCGCATGGTCCGACCACCACATACTACATTGGTCACTTTAATTAATTCCGTTCAGCCGCTTTATTAGGCCTATCATTCCCGACATGCTTTTTCACTTCCTCAGCTCGTGTATTTTTGAACTCAAAATATATATTCTTGTAGATGTTGTAGCTTTGCAGCGTTGCTGACGCTAGATTAAGACGTATTATCGTGGAACGCTAATAGTAAGTCATATGTGATCTCCCGAAAGGCGAGATTCTGACCTTGATTGATCTTTGGTTCCATACTGCATGACCTAAAATGTTGCTGATTCCTTTCATTCGTGATGCCAGATCACTCAATCTAAGACCGTTAACATTCCCTTCAATAAGTCTGTGCGTCTAAGTTTCTGTCATGATAGTCGGAGACGACAATTTCACGCAACGCAGTTTGCCGGTCGGACCAGACCGGTTGTGCAGTTGATCAGCAAGCAATTCGACGAGCAGCTCCGTCGATATTCTATTGAGCGAGCCGACAAATCTGTCGCACTAATCGTTACGAATATCCGGACCGCGACGTGGTCGACACTCGACCGTTTCGCCGCCGCCTCGACGAAACCACGATGCCGGCCGGATACACGTCAGCGGCATTGTGACGGCGTCGCGGAATTCGATCGAGAGCGTTTGTTAGAACGTTGCACGGCGATGGACGGGCGCCGGTGTCGTCACACCGGCAGAAAGAACGCCGACCGGTCGGCGTTCGACAAAGACACATCAAAGAACGTCGATTTGTAACGCCTCGATGAATCATCAAACACGGCTACGCAGAATGCTGTTAGCGAAACATGCAATAAACAAGTACGTCAGTGGGGACTGACCTATATCCACACATACAGATCCTACTTCGCGCGATATTGCAATGGTGTAAATGGCCCGCGCGCTGGCCGTTTCGCCGGCCGATTTTGGGCTTCAGGGAGAGCAAAGTTTACAAAAAAAAATGGAGATTCCCTGCCTTGGACGCCGACGAACCGCCGTGCAAAATGTAACGCCGCTAGCTTTATCCTCGGCGGAGTAATCCGTAACTGTACAAACAAGTAGCTCAGTTGTCGCTGACAAACCTGCGCGACGCGCTGCATTACGGCAAACGGCAAAATTTTGAAACAGTCACGTGACTATAACCATAACCAGGCCCCTTTTGTAGGTGATATGTCATCCTGTTGATAGAATTGATATGAGCTACCTGTATAAAAATTTGACGAAAGACTAACGCATTTAACAGACTGTAATTTTATCATCCGTATGTTATTTTATCAAGTTTACTGACAGTATTTAATACATGCATGTTTTATTGTTTTACAATTGCGTTCTGACAGTTGTCAAATACACGGATATGTTATGTTATGTTATGTGACAAATTAAATATGTTATGTGCACATTCGACCTGTACATCAAATATGAAGTCTTTGCGATCACCAATTACGAAGATGCATAAGGCAATGCAAAATGTAGAAATTGAGGTGGTTTAAGGTGGTTATGGGTCACCGAAGGTCATCGGCAACATAACCATTCGATAGAGTGCATACAACTTCCTATTCGAATTTATTAGACACTATCTTGTATCCTTTTCGAGATATTATCGTTTTTTTCCAAAAGTTAAAAAGGTCACGTGACAGTGACCACGCCCCTTTCAGGGATAGTTGTCGTCCGTAGGCTGTGACTTGCTATGTTCAACCCATGGCTAATACCCGCGATATAGCATAGCGTCGTGCGGGTAAAAAACAAACAAACACACAAACAGTAACCGATATATGCACACCTTGCCTATCAGCATGTGTAAATAATAAGCACAAAACACAAGACAAACCACAAACCACGATCTTGATAATGCGCTTATACCTTAGCTGTTTCGTAACAAATAGACCTAAATGATTGGCTGTTAGAAAACGGTGTACTACCTACAATTACCTCCGCCACATTTGGCGGGGATACAATTGTCACCGCTGTCTGTTTGTTTGTTTGTTTGTTTGTTTGTTAACCCGCCCGGCGTCGTGATGCCGCCGGCGGGCTTATGTTTTACCGATGTTACTTTCTGTTCTTTTTTTAATGTCGTCCCTCTCATTCAACAACGGGCGGACGGATCACAACGCGGATTGTCGCGTTAACACCGTCGATAAAAAAATTACGGCTTTAAATTTGGTGAAGTGAACATTGGTCATCAAATTGGTAACCCCTGAGACCTTGTGGCTCATTTACATGGGTGCATATCATTAAGAGCAGTGCTATTATCTAACGTAGATGATAACAGTAATGATATATGAACAAACAACTCATCACATTCACATTGCATATTTATATAGTGCAAAAACTAAAATGTTCTTACGCGTTGCGCTAGCGCGTTGTCATCAATTGTATAGGCTACATTAATTAAGATAATCAAAAGTGCCTAATAACTAGATGACTGTATTGTGTGGAATGCCCACAATACAGCTCGAAGCGCTCGGCTATATCTAATACGTGGTTACTGGGGCCCACCCGAGTACTCAACGCAAACGGCATCTCGATCGCTTCAGCCGTTTTTGGCAGGGCTCGCTAATGTGACAGACCGATAGACAGACCGACAGACCACGTTACTTACTCAGTCCGTAACAACAGGACGCATCTACGCACCTAGTACTGCGATGCGGTCTAATAATAATTGTAGCATTTGTAGACTCTTAGACTGGTTTCCATGCTTTTATTATCAAACGGAACAAGGCAATCACAGAGAGCAGACTTCGACCGCAGTGTAGAATCGCACCCTTAACTACATACTGCAGTCCAGGCTGCACGCGCCCCCCGCTGCAGCTGGTAGTGAATTTCCGTCCATTTATAATTAGTGAGTTATGGACGCCTGAAGTCGCAAGACGTTAAAATATTTTGATAAAGTTTTGCGTTTTTGAGGAAAAAACGACCCACGCCGTTACTGTAAAATGTTCGAATTTCTGTTCCGAACGTTTTCATCGCGACATCGATCGACATGTTGTGTACAAATTTCGTGCAATTTGGCCGACGGGAAATCGGGGAAATCGTGCGCTGCTTACCTGACAAAAAAACATAATTTCGCCTGGCTCTCCAGCTGTCGCTACTGCGCGGATCGCGCCCACAATCCGCCCCGACAATTACTCAGAGTGCTCCCGATTTCATCAAAATCGGTTCACTTTCGGCGGAGTATAGCCGAACGCGTGAACACCGCCAAATCGCCCCGTAAGGCAATTCCAATAACCGGCCGAAGCCTAGCTTCGAGTCGAATAATAAATCAATAAATGTCACTTGGATACACGCTGCGTGATGATATACATGTACAATATTCGTGTACGTTAGACACTAAACACTACAACACGCCCCGCAGTGTACCTACGCCGCTCTGCATTCCATTCATTGACGGCAATGTAGAGAAGATGTTGTTGACTGTCTAAATACAGTCGGTAAGGCCACCATTTCAACTGATCACCTAACAAAACCTGACGTACGTACTCTAGCGTCGGTGACAACAACGTCACTCGACGGTTGAAGACGTCAGCAACAAACACTGACCCATTATCATCAACTGCCAAGTGACCGGGCACATTGTACTGACCAGTGTCCGAACCTGGTTGTCCACCGTGTGAGTGGACAATACGGCGGCCATCAGCACTCATCACGTACACGCGGTGGACTGGGTCAGCAAGGCCACCGTGGCACACGATGAACTGACCACCGCTGCGGGCCGGTACCGCGTGCCAGGGGCTGATGTCATCGTCGGGGACTAGAACCTCACGCACTAGATCGCCGTGTGAACTAAACTCTTTGATCTTGCGCACATCGGGACACGTCACTATCACGCTATGCGCCGCCGCGTTAACCGAGAGACATGCGGGTTTGTCGTCAACGGCCCACCGTGTGACGGCGCCCTGCACATCTAGTCTATGTACACATTCGACACCGTAATCGCCAATGTAAACACAACTGTATTGTTCGCACGACGTCATATCGGTAAATCCACATATGTTCGGCACAGTTAGACAGCGCTGTAAGCGGTAAGTGATGACGTCGTATACCTCGAGGTGATCACGTTCTTTCCACCTCAGCAGGTAAATTTCGCCGGCTAGTGACGTCACTCCAGTGATTGCGTCACCATCACTGTTGAGAGTTTGAACCAGTTGTTCAACTGCACACAGACAACATCGCGTCAACGTTAGAGCCCGTCCACACCAGCGACAATGTCGCCGAAACCGGCAACATTGTGTTTTTGGCAACAATGCTGCCGGATTGTTGCCGGTTTCGGCGACATTGTCGCGGTTTTTGGCGACAATGTCGCCGTTTTTGGCGACATTGTCGCTGGTGTGGACGGGGCTTTAGATGCTCATCTCATCACCGCGACAGCTCGGGTCGCAGTCAATTCTGTGGCGTGGGTGAAATTGTAGTCGAGAAACCGTACGGACGGACGACGGGCGTCGAAAGAACGCGTTGCACGGACTGTGTTGGTCAGTAACAGCCAGTTTATAACGCAGGAAGATAACACAAATACGTCCTGGTAGGCAGAATGTGTGGTCATCTTATCAGCTAAATAGCTACGTAAAGTCTTGACACTTGTATAATGGCGTTAAAATCACGCAGACGTCCCAGCGGCACAGGGTGATGTTCTTCGTTGTCGATTTCTGTTTGAAAGCTTTCAGTGACAGACAAGGCCGGCGGCAAACTGTTCCGTACTTCATGTCCACGGAAAACAAAGCTCCGTGTTGTATGGTTGACGTTCGTACTGCTGGTAGCTGGACGCATCCGGTCGATAGCCGGTCTCGGACATTTTTACTGGAAAGCAAAGCTGCTGCAGACATGTCGATCGGAGCATGGACGCCTTTCGACACCAGGACAGCAGTTCTGAAAATAACTCGCTGTCAAGTTAGTAGCCAGTGGCGTCATGTTGAATTGGCTCATCGTGGTCACGGCATCGAACCCTGATAGCAGACGAGCTGCAGTATTCTGTGTTGACAGGAGCCGCTTCATCTGGGCACCAGCCCTTTCAGTTAGTATGGTGTTGCAGTAGTCCAGTCGGCTTGCACAACTTACCTCGAAGCATTCTTTGTCAAAGACAGTTGGACTATGTGCTATAGGGGGACGCAGCTGGTAGAAACACGACAGATGTAGCCGCGGACCGCTGATTATCTAGCAGAACGCCAAGTTCTTTCAAACTCTACAGTGACTGATGAAGTTCGACGAAGTTGAGTGACTTGGCGAGCTGCTGCCGAGTGCCAAGCCTGATCAGCTGGGACTTTTCAACGTTCAGTTTCAGTTTGTTCACAGTCGTTCACCAGTCGAGATGTGCGATACATTCGGCAAACACAAGAGACCCAACAAGAGCCATAAGAAAAAGATTTAGCCCAGACTGCAAAAGGAAGCTCATCCCTTTTTGCGGCGCTTTGAGCAAGCGAGGGTCGTTAAACCCAGTTACAGCATACGACCGAAGATCAGTATGCCAGTAGTCCTGGTAACAGGGCCTACTGTTACGCATGAACTCGTTTCTTCCCTAGCGGTGGCCAAAGCCATCGCCACTGCTTATTGCGCCTATACCCACGAAGGGATGGGTTGGCCTGTGCGACTGGTTA
>Ga0209780_1004256_pt1 | contig 10960 bp, 6 predicted proteins | sample WorMetexBAHAMAS2_FD_187384 | JGI IMG/M metagenome (GOLD analysis project Ga0209780, IMG submission 187384) | Marine gutless worms symbiont microbial communities from Max Planck institute for Marine Microbiology, Germany - Inanidrilus exumae... | ecosystem: Host-associated > Annelida > Digestive...
CGCAAGGGGTGTAGTGATATATAGCGATTTCTGACATTTGGAATGCAAGAACTCCGAAACGGTGCTAGATAGGAGGTAAGTTAGCATTAATCACTAATAGGAAGTCGTATATGAGCTTTCGATTGGTACCAAAATCGGTGACTTTGAATGACCTTGAACGGCGAAGTGGCTCTTATTTAGCGTTATTTTACGGAATTTTGTAGTTTCCGGGGCGAATTGCGTAAGTGGTTGACGAAGCCATAACTATGGACAATTTACGAATACTATGTCTAGTTGTAAACGTCTGCAGAGGGACCGCGCGACGCCAGCGGTAGGCTATATTATATAACTGCGAGGTGGAAATTCTGTAGCAGATGCTAAAATTCAAGACTTCATGCGCAGTACTTGCCTATCTATCGTCTAATTTGTTAAACGTAGTAGGTTTGTCTCTTTTTCGGTATTTTGAAGTAGGCCTACGTGTGTGCGATATCGTCGTTAAAAAGTTGACGTTCGCTATCTCATCTCCTGATGAGTTCTTGTTTAGTTTCAGACTGGACCGTTCTCTGGCGTGGGCTACCAAAGCTCGGCCGCCACCGCCCCTAGAAAGGTAAAATACAGTTGTTTACTAATATATTATAGACTTGCAATTAGTTGATTCATTGAAGACATGAATCAACTAATTATTCTGCCTGCATGCATAACATACACAGATACTTACTTCTAAGCTACTTTAGCCAATGTGCTATTACTCGCAAGATAATTCCGATATATCACAGTAATCGATCTAATAACAGCATTTTACGCCCAGCTTGGCTATTGGCAGCCTTCACGCTATTATTGCAACGGACAGTGGCCTGTGCCGACACCGGCGCCCGTGCAACGATCACCTGCGTGGCCGTGTCGTACAGGCAATACAGGTAAACTCGCAAAGACACGGCGAGCAATTCAGGCGACTGCTGACTTGGGTGTCCGCGTCGCTTAAGAAGTATCAATTTAGTGGTGCAGGTAGAGCTGTCGGTCCGGGATGTGATTGTATGTTTGTTCGATCAATAAACTAAATGACCTCTGATCTAGATACTTGTCGTGATAAGATGACGTTGAAGACAGGACATTTGTATAGCGCCTTTCGTGCGAACTCACCTCTAAAGCGCTCAGAATGGCACGTGTTAACGAATATAACACAGCTTTACCTGCCACTCACACGTTTATCCACGAATTGAATGAAACATCCTGTCTTTATTCCTTAGCCGCAGCGCATCACCGCACTTTGGCCAGTACTCATTTCCCGTCCCAGAGAGGGTAGCAGGCTGAGTTAGCCCGGGCTGTTTACATACCGAGATAGTATGCCGGCATGAAGACAGTCACCCATCCCAAAACCAACCGACCGATAGTTCGGCGGCTGGGATCGAACTCACGACCATTGAGTCGCATGTGCGACGCCCTTACCACTTGGACTACCGAGCACCAATGATGGCTAACTTTGACCTTGTCTAGATAAAATTCCAAGGTGCAGTCATATGTTCACTGTGACAGGATGTAAAATATTTATTTTTCGGCTGTTGTGCACGTTACGTGGTGACGTATTTTATAGAAGCACCTTACGACAGGACGTATTTCTGGTTGTTTGTCAAGTTCTTTGTGCTAAAATGGTCGGTGCGACCTCGAGTGAGAGCTGCCTCGTCGCTTCATTACCCTTTTCCCAACTCGCCTAACATTATCGTCTCTTCAGGGGCGATGCAGTGAATTAAGTAGGCCTGACAGTCAAGTGATGTATTCGGTCTTTTGTCTGTTTCACCGAATAAACAAGGTGTCGCCCTAACGGGATGTAACACTACTGGCTCGCCGTCGTGTGCTGCCCCCTGGTGAGTTACGTTGCATATGTGCCGCCGCGGAGTGTTACAGACGATAGACGACGACGAGCAAAGCAATTATACTGGCCAGCACACTATGTGTAGGTGGGCCAGTAATAAAATAAATTCATAGGAATGTGCGGAGTGGAGTCCGTTTTATTGTCCGATCTCTTCTGTCCATAAACAACGAGTTTTTCCAACCAAGACAGGAAAGAGGAGGCCTATTATCACTTCGCTTCGGGTGCGAATTTTGTGATCGGCGTGTATATGTCTGTCTGTCCGTCTGCTCGCTCGTGTATCTCATAAACCACGTGTCCAAACCTCATGAAATTTTCCGTACAAGTCAACTGTGGCCGTTGCCCGGTCCTCCTTTGACGACAATGTAATATCTTATGCACTTCCGGTTTTGTGGATGACGTCATGCTTTCACATAATGGGCCACATGCGCGAGAGCGGCGGAGGATAGCGTAACTGCTAAGCGTGGATGGATTCCTTAGCGACAGGGGTGGGCCTGACCGCCTAGCGAGGCGTGCCCGTCGCGTGGCTGATAGTGCGCGTGAGAGGACGCTTAATTACTTCATTTTGCTAATTGCTCAGGAACTTTGAATTTAAATTTAATCAGAATATTGAAGCACTGAATAACAACAACCGTTTTTTGCTTTACAGTAATGCTGTTGGACAGTACGACAACATCAATACAACATCGACGAATGCGCACTATTTGCTAGTGAAAACACAATTACCGGGATCGTCAACAACCATTGCAACAACGTCGGAAAAAGAACAACATAAACCGCACACACACATACGACATTCAGTAGTCATGCACCTTGTACAAATGACATAAAATTCAATTCAATAACTAACTGTACCATAACAGTTTTTACCGCGCGACGCTGTGCTAGCGCGGTATATGCTGTCTTCGTGTCTCTGTCCGTCTGTCTGTGTGGCACAAGTCGGAGTTCTACAAAGATGGCTAAACCTAGGATCACATAAACAACGCGATACGATAGCCCAGGGACTCTAGTTTTCTGATGCTCAAAATCGACGAAATTCTAACGGGGTCACTCCTAATGGGGCGCCAAATATAGGTTGGGGTAAGTTAAATCGAAGATTTTCGACCAATATCTCGCTATATCTCAGAAACGGTGAATAGGGTCATAGTTATACTATAGAACGCTAATAGGAACTCGTATGTGCTCTATCGAATGGTGCTATTTCCACTGACCTTGTCTGACCCTAACTACCACAAACCCCTATTTTTAACATTTTGTATCGTCTTTCGTCTTTCATATCTTCGTAGTGAGTGGAGATGGAGATTTCAAATTCGGTAGGAAGGTTGACGGTAGCAAATGCTAGCCGGCGGATGGCAAAGCATCCCTGAAAGGGGCGTGGTTAGGTCACGTGAACCATTTAAACTTTGGTAAGAACAAACCATATGAGTTGTCTTGTCGATCGTCTTAGGTGCTGCCAATATATGTGGACGGTCAGTGTGATAAACTGGTGACGGTCGTCGGTCAGCAGTTTATCATATCGACCGTGGATATCTATGTACAACACGGTGGGCCTGAGGCACTGCATCACGCGGGTCTGTCAGCGGCAGCGAAGACATGTCATATAATAATTCTAATCGTATATCACGCAACACACTGACACAATTTATCAAACGTAGTTCAAATACCGTTTGTAACTTTACAACCTATAACGGCTTATAACATGCAAATACAACTACCAAGAGCAATACTACAATAGAAACGTCGTAATACATGATGACAGGATACAAATTTGGCTGCTCTTTACCACAAATTCCTTAAATAACTAATAACTACGTTCGCGTAGTGTGTCATCTTTCCGCTCATCCGCCAAATCCGCCAAAGTATGGTTTTACCCTCTATAAAGCTAAGAATACAAACAACAACAATTATGTCTGCAGGTGACGATGATATTCGTTCATCCCATAAACAATCCACTCATAGTATTACTCACAGCTGAAGCACACAACAACAATAAAACGATGCACTTGTGCCCGACAAGCACAAGTTTTGTCAATATCTAGACACAAATTATACAAAATTATTATGCTGACTCAAAGTCATTTCGTCGAAATTGCTTATTACGCTGGCCGCGTCTAGCGGAAAGCGTAATGTATCGGTCCGGCGTCCGTCCGTCTGTTCGTCTGTCTGTCCCGTCGGCATACTCACCGTGACTCACCAGGAGGCAGCATGCGACGTGGCCAGCGTACATTTCGGCCCGACAATACGGAGGACCGACATACTTGTTGTTCATAGCACGGTGCTCGAATTACGGGGGCCCAAGTGGACCCGGCCCTCTCCGTTTTTGTGGGCCCCGTTAATTGCTGTCCAGACTCGGGTCCAAGGGGCTCCCAGAGCACCATCATCGGCTTATGTTCCATGCACGCTTGCCATGTCGCCTCACCTTTTCGTCCGTAGATGTGACAAGGTTGAAATAAAAATTTAAAAAGTTATAAAGGCAATAAAAATTAAAAAACGTTCGTAAACGTTGCCGAAAAACGTTAGCTATAATAAAAATAATAATAATAATACCTTGCACCCTACCAGGGGCGAAGTAACGATAATGTAAAACAAATCTTTTTTACATATACGGTATTGGTGGTATTGCAGCCCCGCGAGGTAACTTATGTGATTCGACCAAAAACAACAACATCAAACCAAACAGACACATAGACTAAAGTAGGCCTATCGCTTGCGACGCGCATGTTGTAAAGTACACTCTTAAACATGGCATTCCTAAACACAGCGAGCAGCTCAAACTTAAACTGTTTAATCTACATTAACGCCGACAGTCTGAATTACTTTTGATACTTTTTTGTAAGTTGCACCATATCCAATACAAATGCGGTTCACGTCAGAATTTGGAAATACTACCGTGGTAAAGTTGGTACAGTAAAGGATGAGTAATGAAATTTATTTGCTATTAGTAAAACGTAATGAAGATAAAATTGTACACAGCATGGAAAATACTCAGATGGTAAATGCGTATGATCCTGTCACGTGATATTACATTACAGGGAAAATTCGTCGGAAAATTGACAGTTTCGCTCGCTGAAGAACTGCCACTGTTACTGCCAGCCGTTGAAGTTAAGTACTACAATTATATCAGTCGAAACTCAACGTCGTGTGTCATCAATGTCATCCACCACAGTTTTCCACAAAGGACACAACGTCTGCGTGTCTTCTCCATTACATCCTTGGTACAATGCCATGATATCTACCGACTATCTCTGTATTTATGTTTTTATGTTAGAGCAGTTACACATTTCGGTTGTTTCTCGAGTTGTTGGTGCTATAGTGGTCAGTGCGATCTGGACTAAGAGCTTTTAAGTTTACTCGTCACTCTGATTGAGTTTCTCTGTAAACACCATATGCGATGACAAGGTAAGGTCTATTCACACACCAGAGTTCGTGAACGGCAGACAGTTATAGTTTCCGCTTACTGCCTATTACGGGGGCCTCTATTACTTCTTCAAACGTTTAACAAAAGTGCAAAATGTTAGGGATGTTTTTGGACCACGGTGTACAACGCTGGATGTGCTGTATTTATGTGAATAATTAGCGCACAACTGTAAGACGAAAGTCGATTTTCAAACGTTGCCATTTGCGGATGCCAGGAACTCGGAACTTAATGTTCTTGACGACGAAAGCGAACGCTTCATCTCCCGTTCTGAAATAACATCGCAGAGACTGTTGCATGCAGTTGCTCCGTAATTAGCTGAAGGTTATTGAGCTCATTGACTTCATCCGACTTGCTAAGTTGCCTATCAGATTACAAGTATATTTTTTTCAAGAAAAGAATACGAAAACATTCAGACTGTACTTTCACCGTCGATAATGTGCTACGCTAAGTTAAAGTTCTCCCATACTCGTTACCGAGCGTTGGGCCCGGAACTGATCCCGGTGTACAGGCAGTCAGCCCGCAGGTGACTTGAAGCTATCCACCCGGCAGTAGGCTGCCATTACTTTCTGCCAGGCCTGCGGTTACTTTCCCAGCCGAAGAGCGTCACCGCCCATCGGCCGGTACCAAATAATACTGCTTGGTGACAGAGGCACATGCATGTGAGCAGCTTGCCCAAGGCTGTTACCTGGACGCGAACCGGCCGAGATTCGAACCCGCGACCTTTTGGATCGCGGACGCTCTACCGTTAAGCCACACAGGCCACCTAATGTGCTACGAGAAATGCAAAATAAGCACATCGCCTCCATGTGGTTGCATTTTTAACTTCTTCCCTGACAGGCATGCGAAGTATTGTGATCAGCGTGTCTGTATGCCTGTGTCTCTCTTTGTCTCTCCGCTCGCATATCTCTAAAACCACGTGCCCAAACTTCACGAAACATGCGGCCGTGGTTCAGTCCTCCTCTGACGACAATGCAATATGTTAGGTAGTTCCGATGTTGTGGATGACGTCATGTTTTTACGTAATGAAACCAATAGGCCCAAATCAAAGACAACATTATGTTTCGTCGATTCGCCAGATGGCGGCACCGGGGCGAAGTTGCTGTCTACGATGGCAGGCTTGTTAACATTTGCGTTGTAGTCATATCAAAATCGTATCTTACCGGATGGACCAAAAAAGTAAGCCCCAACTTACCACTTTCACGGTTCTAAGAATATTAAATACGTCAGATAAAGCATGGTATTCTGATTTCTGATATATGCAAGAATCTTTCTCAGCCCTCTCATCTCGAAGGCGTCAAGACGTGTTTCTTCATTCTTTCTGAGTGTCCAGCTTTCACAGCCGTACGTTGCTACAGGCCACACTAGCGCTTTCATTAGTCGTATCTTCGTTGAAATCGGTATGCTGTGACTGTTCCAAATTTTCTGCAGTGATGCCCCGATCGCCTGCCCCCTGTTTAAGCTGGTACGGAATTCCGTCGTACAATTAGACGATGCGGTAGCATCGTAGCCAAGAATTAAAAGAGATGCTACCAGCACTAGTCTTACGTATAGCGATTAGGGCTGAATTTTGGCGACCCATTGAGAAACAAGAAAAGGCAGAATGGATCAGATATTAGTATCAATGTGCTGTCCTCCACAGAATGAACACATAGACATCAAAAAAGTTGCAAATAGTCATGTCGGGGTTACTTTAAAAAAACGTCAAAAACGCCCAAAAATTCGTGTTCTTCTTCTGCTTCTTCTTCGTCACACCTTTTTGTCCAGGCAGTTTCTCGGGAACTACTATAGACACCAGCATAAGTAATATACCTCTGGAACTGCTATGATCAGTAGATGAAACTTTTGTAAGATTGGTTGATATTGTGTCTCACCTAGGGGGTCAAATCTCCCAAAAACCACCCAAAAAGGGGCGTGAATAGGCATTTTCAAGCCAACACTAGCTGCGCGGCAGCACTAGTATAGGCCATGTGATGTGGTAGACACTGCATTTTGTATAGTTGTTGTTGCGGTTTTCCGTTTTTCTTCTAAGCAGATTTTTCTTTAAACATACGCGTATTTTTCTTATTATCTGCTGTTACCGAACTCGCGAGGTAACTGTAACTTTGTGAACGGATTTATTAGCTGCATGTAGCATTCGTAGGCCTACAGGCCGCTGGGCCGAGGACTGCACGCCTCACCGCTAGGGGCGCGCCGTGTTTGCAGTTATTGCGATTTATTAGCCATGTAGTGCAAGTAATTAGTAATCACTAATTGACGTAATACACTAGTAATTAGGCCTATTAAATGTGCTATTAGTGTGTAGCGTATAATGTAGCATGAACGACCAAGCTCACCGTGAACGACAACTCGGCAGGACGTGTCCGCTTCTCCGAGCACATTTCGGGCACTGCACGTGTACCTAGCGGCGTCGTCCAGCGTACAGGAAGTGATCTCCAGCGAACAGACACCGACCATGTATGAGACAGAATATCTCGAATCCGCCGTGACGTCATGCTTGTCTCGGTACCACGTGATCTATACCGGCGACATTTCACCGCATTTAGCTCCGTCAAAGACTCTACGTTTTTGCGTCGGTTTGTTACCCACGACGACGGCAGTCGCGGGGCTAGGGTTTTCACCGACGTTTGTCTGTCTGTCTGTCTGTCTGTTTGTCTGCCTGTCTATTTTCTGCACGATATCCCAAAAATCGATGCAGCTAGGATCACCAAACTTGACGCACAAATGTTCCACGATGAGTCCCGTAAACCCATATATCCTTGGGGTCAAACGGTGAAAGGTCAAGGTCACGAGTAACAAAAACAATGCCGGCGTGGGTCATTGCACTCTTGTGAGTGCCGGCTTTTTCTAGTTCGTTTATTGGTTTATCAGTATTATTACTCAAAGAAAGCTTATAGACAAATTTTCAACGACTTTTCGAAAGGAACAGAGCTTCAAACAAGAAGCAGTTTACTAGATTCTGACGACGATCTGATATTCCCTAAATCGTGTGCATTAAAAGGCATGAATAACTGAGAAATGGGTTGGGAAAGCCACCACGGGAAATACCAGTATGAGATAACTAGTTGTATGGAAAATCCCACAACGCTAGTGACAGTCCCAAACAAAGGCTCAAAGGTTAGCATTCCCTGAACGCTATCTCGTTACCGATTTTTTCAACGAAAAAGAACTATGCGTACATATACTTTGCATTAGCACAGTCCAAGATATAGTTAACGTGTGCCTGTTAACAACAAGGCTAACATTATAACTTAAAACTTTAATGAAAACTTTCCCTTTGTTAGTGCTGGCAATCAGCCTGGCAAAAGCGAAGACAGATAAACATGGCCTCTGCATCATTGGTCCTATTCACGCGTGACGTATCTTTGATTGTTTGTTAAGTTCTTTGTGCTAAAGTGGTCGGTGCGACCTCGAGTGCAGGTTTTCTAGCCTGCGTACATGTGACTGCCGCTGGTGAAGTAGGCCTACCTTTGGTGTAGGTTTAGCGGTGACGCAGGCGATCAACTTGACACCGACGCCCTGCTGAATGAAACGGTTTCGCAGCGGAAACGTGAACGACGGTGAGTGATCGAAAAGCTCTTTACTGGCGTCGTACTCCGCTCTGAGCAACACAACAAACAGCTGTCAATCATTGTATAGGCGCTGACTGCTTCGCATGTAACTCAAGTAAACATGACATTTGTATAGCGCCTTGTAATGAGTGCGATAGGCTACTCATTTCTAAAGCGCTCAGGTATGGCACGTGCTAACGAGGGACCACATAGTTTCACCTGCCACCCACACGTTTATCCACGAATGGAATGAACCATCCTTCCTTTACTTCCTAGCCGCAGAGCATCACCGCACTTTGGCCGGTACTCATTTCCATCCAACAGAGGGTAGGAGGCTGGTTGATAGGTTGGTAGGACGCTGTACTGCCACCCACACATAATACTCTAGTAAAGTATATATAATTAATTCAATATAAATATGTTGTAGACCTATTTCTTATCAGGATAATGTTGATGATAGCACAATGCCATGCATGATCTGATAAATGAATAATAAATATGGCAAAGTTCCTTGTAATATGCCTAAATAGTGCCCAGTTATATACGGTAGGAAACCGATTTATAAGTAGATTTCATAAATCAGATATGTAAGCTTATGTCAACGTCTTACGCAGTCGCCGATTTAGATAGTTTAACAGCCAAGCATTTGAAATACTCACATCATATAATGTCATCTATCTTAACTAAACGGTTTAACCTGATATTGAGTACTTCTAAAATACCTGTGGCCTTTGGCGATAGCTATATAGTCCCATTATGGAAATTACAAGGTAAGGATGTCACTACGGATGACTTTGGAGGCATCGCCATCCATCAGCTCAGTTATCTCTAAAATCGTTGAACAATGTGTTTTATACGGATTTCATATTTTTTTTACAAACTAGAGAAAATCAGTTTGGGTTAAAAAGGCTCTGGATACTCGCATACTATAGCTACAGTATGCAATGTGGTAAATCATTATGTAAACCAGAAGGCTGTATTGTGTTGAATAAACACAATACAGTATTCGCCCGAAGTGGTCCGCTATATGTAATAGGTCTTTCCCTGGGCCCACCTGAGTCCTGAACGCAAAGGGTATCTCGATCGCTTCCTAATTTTCTGCAGGGCTCACTAGGTGACAGACCGACAGACAGACCGACATACCACGCTACTCGGTCGTTCACAATAGGCTCCCTCTCAAACTATCGCTACTGCGCAGATCGCGCCCAAAATCTGCCGGGGCCAGCCCCAACATTTGGCTCACAAGTTCCAGATTTCATCCAAATCGGTTCACTTCCGGCGTAGTTATAGCTGAACGCGTGAAGGACGTTCTTTTGGCCAGAAGAGTATTTCCAATATTCGCCTTTATGCGAATAACAACGGTAGTACAATAAATATACAGGGTGGGCCAAAAAAGTGATACCTCTCGTACATTACATTACATTGTACGAGAGGTGTCACTTTTTTGGCCCACCCTGTATGTTCCTTGACCTATCCAAGACCTGTGATAAAGTAAATCAACATGCACTGTTTATGAAATTTGTCAACGTAGGTGGTACTGGTAACAAAGCTTATTTATTTGCCTCGACAACAAAGGTTCCATGCTTCTGGCTCTCGTCAAACGTCTTGTGCTGTTGTTACCTGCATCAAAATAGCAAACAATAATTTTGTAACGACAGCGAAATTACAGAAAGTTGCTGATCCCTACTTATCTTCATTGATTCAAGCTTGTGTGTTTACTGTATATGCATTTGCAGATATTTCTAACACCACATTTGAATTCTGCATTTTTCTGAGAGCATTACAAATATACGTATTTACATACATCTCTGCATATTTATTTGCATTTACTTGAAAACTTTAATACAGTACGTAATAGTATGCAATATAATATATGCATTGAGCATGAAAAAATAATGCAGTGATGAAAATGACACTTACAATTGAAATCGTTTAAGAACAATCTGTAGTAGTAGTAGTAAAATTCTTTAATAAAACTTTGTCAAACGCAAAGTGAAACAGTCACAGTATAAACATACAGTATAGACATGCAAAATAGCAAAATAAAAAAGTAAACAAATAAAGTACAGTCCTGTCTGTATTACATTAATATATATCATCATTGAATAACATGCGGTTGATGAAGTTTTTGCGCCTGAACTCTGAAGG
>Ga0209780_1004257_pt1 | contig 10959 bp, 10 predicted proteins | sample WorMetexBAHAMAS2_FD_187384 | JGI IMG/M metagenome (GOLD analysis project Ga0209780, IMG submission 187384) | Marine gutless worms symbiont microbial communities from Max Planck institute for Marine Microbiology, Germany - Inanidrilus exumae... | ecosystem: Host-associated > Annelida > Digestive...
TATATAATGTTTGTGAAAAACTTCCTGACGTCAGTTCAAGTCCAATTGTCACTAAACTTCGTCAGTCATGCCCTTGGCCACAGTGGACGAGGTGATTAAATTTTGGAAGGTCAAGGTCGGTGGGGAGGTATGCGCTCTAGTAAATGCTCTTCTAGTTGGAAATCAGTTGTGAGCCACTGTTTCTACCTCATGTTCAAGCTGAATTTGTATCTGCTATCTGTTGTTATGTCAATATATGTATTAAATTTATATGGCATTCATGCATGTGTTTAATTCTCCAAATGTTCATAGTCATTTACGGTCACATTAGCTCTTAATTAATATAAAAGTGGTAACCTATACTACAAAATCACTCTGTTATGGGTGGCGGGTGGTCGGATGCTGTCACACTGCAGCCACGCTATTGGTCGATCCGTGGAGCTGTAATTAGAATGGAGGAGCCATCAGTGCTGGATTTTCCCAAGCAAGCGGCGACCACACTACGGCTGAGTGAGGGGGGAGGGATGAGGAGGAATGGCGGGTGCCTGAGCAGCAGGACGAGGACTGGTGGCTGCCTGCGCAGCAGGCTCACGGACAGACAAGCCGTCACGCCACCTAGCAGTGGGATGACTTGTATCTTGTAAATGGTACAAGACAGAGACATTGTTACAATGTAAGATATGCAAAGTTTTATAAGTTCTGTTGTATAACGCCATCCTAGTGACCTTTAAGATTGTTTCAGCTACTTTCAGATTACTTTGGATGCAGTCTTGGGAAATATACCATACGTTAGCTATGATCTGCTTGCCACCAAATAGGAAATAATATGTGAGCTATAATGTTAACTATTATACCTGAACTGAAGCAGTCACTAGAAATCATAAGCATCACTGCAGCCTTGCATAACTGGCGGGATAGCCATACCCATGCCCCCTTCACCAGTAGGGTTGAAATTTGGCCCACCTCCATAAACCTGTGGCATGCTCTTCTACACCCTGCAGGGCAAAAGACCACAGAAATCCTCCAATTTTGACGAAAATATGAAATATGGGGCTCTCATACCCACCTCCTTTGTTGATGAAGGCCAAATTTGGTGTGCAAGATTGATCCCAGGGTATACTCAGTCATTTGTCAAATTTCAGTTTGAAATATCTATGATCAGGATCCAATTTCGCAGATGTGAATAAATTATATCTGTGCAAAATTTAATCCCCCAGCAGTGCATTGACAAAGTTGAACACAGGTGCATAACTACAAACCTCCCATCCAACAATATCAAAACTGCTTCCATATTCAAATGGTATGTTGATGTTGTTAGCACAAACTCTGCTGTTCAGAAGCATGATGGAGAAAAAACCAGAAAGCATAGAACATTATTTCACCACCCTGTGTGTGCGAAGTACTTGGCATGGTAATAGAGGAGGGACATAACATTTTTTCACCTCCAAAACCTGTTGGGATCAAACACGTAGTTTCATGTCAGGGGCACGGAAAATATCGGAGAAATGCATCTCCGAGGTTAGACTCCATAACTTTGGAACCCATTGAGATAATCCGGCCAAATTTAAAAGATAATTCAGCCATGGAACTGTCAATAAACTGTAAATTTCACAAGAATCGCATGGGATTCACCCATTTGTATTTTGAAATGTAGTAAAATTTACTGGTTTGGGGTCCCACAACCACCCCTGCACTGATGGGTGAAGTTTAGGGTAGAGGATGACCGTGCACCATATTTCACTCCATTGATGCTACACGTTGCCCGTGTTGGGCGAAAAACCAAAAATTCACCCTCCGAGTAGAAAAAAAACAATAACAGCATTTTGCCTAAATGGCAAATGCTGGTATTGTTTCTTATTTGGAGGTCTAATTTTCGTTTTTTTTTGCCCCACAGGGTCGACGTGTTGCCAATAATATGTGTTGATAAGCCATTAAGAAGTTACTCTCTCACTCATCCTAGACTTTTGCTGTTTCTCTATCTCATCAGAAAGAAAGCTAGATTGAGTAGTAGTAATAATAATAAAAACAATTGAAGTGCATTTTAACATTGAATGTAAAATGTAAATGCTATTATTTTGAGTTAGTTTATATTACTGTTATTTTATGCATTATTATCTGAGAATTTTGTTAGAGTGAACATATTCTGTGCCAACTTCACCACGTAATGCTTTGTTCTTATTTTTACAAGTATGATATGTTGATTTCTTTCAACTGAAAACAGATATGTCATAGTCGAAGTCGCGACACATCAACAGTGAAGATGGTACGATATGCTGATCAGTATGTTCACAAAGTGCTGATGATGCGGAAATATCTTGCAAAGAAGAAATCTCTGGTCGTGACAGAACAGCAGCAGCTGATGTGACGTCAAGCTTGATGCTAGGTGTTTGATAACCGTGAAATTTGAACAGCATCATTGACCGACTAAGCTTGAATTATACAGAGATCTGGTTTTATTTTGTATAGCTGTTAAGTGCACTTTCACTGTTGTTTTTGTTTTCTTGCTTTATGTTGCATTTCACTTATGGTCATTCAAACTTGTGCATAGATATTTTATGCAAGTACCGTCTGTCAGTATGTTTCACAATTCCACAACTGTGATATTTCAACTTCATAGTTAATGTATGATGACTAATTTCGGACTTATTGTTGTGGATTGTTATTGGCAACAAAGTGATATATCTTAGTGTTAGCAGTTCTCTGTGTGGCTGTTGTGTATGTAATAACCAAAGTGGGTGCTGTTTACATTTGGGTTTGTAGTGGAGACTTTTTGTATATTGTCTCACCTTTCTTTGTAATCATTTGTGGTGGAATGCAAGGGTAACGTTTAGTGTGCACACATAATGTTTGCCAGTCGCGCCCACATTAGACGATGTGGTAGCATCATAGCCAAGAATTAAAGGAGATGCTACCAGCAGTAGTCTTAAGTATAGCGATTCGGGCTGAATTTTGGCGACCCCTTGAGAAACAAGGAAAGGCAGAATGGATCAAATATTAGTATCGGTGTGCTGTCCTCCACAAAATGAACACATAGACAATAAAAACGTTGCAAATAGTCCTGTCGGGGTTACTTCAAAAGACGTCAAAAACGCCCCAAAATTCTTCTTAATCACATTTTTTTGTCCAGGCAGTTTCTCAGGAACTGCTATAGATACCAGCATAAATAATATTATTATTATTATTAAACAGAGATTAACGCGCCATATGTCAGTGACAAAAGAGGACGAATCGCAATAATATAAATAATATACCGCTGGAACCGCTATGACCCGTAGAATGAACATTTGGGAGATTGGTTGATATTATGTCCCATCTAGGGGGTCAAATCGCCCAAACACCACCCAAAAAGGGGCATGAATAGGCATTTTCAAGCCAAACTCGCAAAACATTAAAACTGGCATATTATCGAAACTACTGCACCGATTCCAACCAAATTTTGCACAGTGACAAAGACCAACGAATGATCTTCGTGGGTGGTACAAATACACGTAAAACAAATCCAAGATGGCGGACGGCCGCCATCTTGAAAAATAGAAAATCGGCCATATCTCCACAAAGGTTTGACCGATCGGCACAAATTGGCACGTTGATGCACATTGGTCCTCAGAACACGTTCATCAGTTTAAAATTTCAACTTTTAAAAATCCAAGATGGCGGACGCCGCCATCTAGAAAAATTGAAAAACGGCCATGTCTGCGCAACGGTTCGACCGATAGGCACAAAATTTGGCTTGGCCCTCCGAACAGGTCCAGCAGTTAAAATTTCTTGGCTGCCTCCTGGGTTGGATGTACGGATACGGAAGGTTTGCAGCCAAGAACATATTTCTGTAATCACTAATAGTTTTTTAATGATATTGCTTTCATCATCCAATTCCAGCATAATGGGTACTTAAATTCTTGGCTATAAAATCGTATCTTTCTCTTTTACAGCTGGCCATTTTTGCACGTGTGTATTCTGGAAGCAAACTTATTATTTTCCACTTTAATTCTTGGCTCAGTTTTCAGCGACTATGTCGTCTTTTACGGGGATTAAGGTTAGTGTAGTCCCTAGGCACCACACAACTGTAGGCCGCTCTATCTCTCGCAATTTTGTGACAGAACAGAAAATAACCATGTAAAGCGTGTAACATTTATTACCGCATGACGCTTTGCTAGTGCCTTATACTATCGTCATGGATCTATTTGTCCGTCCGTACGTCACGAGCCGGTATTGTACCAAAACGGCTAAACATGGGATCACCAAAGGTTGTACAGTGCGTACAGTGATAGGTCAGGGACTCGATGGATTTCAAGGCTGACAACAAATTGGAGGGCGAATAGTCACAAACCTTCGCTACGCTGATGACATCATCCTGTTGGTCACTTCGAAGGGAGAACTACAGGAGATGCCGAGCTGGTGGATCGCTTGATACGGAGGATTACTAGTGCGTGAATGATTGATTAGTGATTACCCCCGACAGGATGTGTTCAGGGTCAAGTGACATCTTTAAATGTTGGGAAATAAGTTATAATATGTCGGTAATGGTGCGAGATAGAGACATAGTTGCAGTGGAAGAGTAATAGGAAATCTTATGTATGCCGTCTGTCAAATGGCACAATTGCCAGTGAGTTTGAATGACCTTAAAAGTCACTTTTGCTCGTTGTGTTTGAACCTTTCTAACACCCATACCTCGTGAAATTTAGCACGTGTTTACACTTTAGTCGTAATGGCTTGTAATTTCAACTGTTTCTTGTCGAAACTCGGGACTTCTCAGGGTAACAGACAGTCACTTAACTGTAAATGTAAGTAAACTAAGTATTACGTACATTTATAAAGTGCACTATATCTAAAATAAGTCACTAGGCACTGGGATCATCAGCCAAACAAATGGGTTTTCAGTAACCGTAAACTGTGTAAGATAGAGACGTTGTTACTAAACGTTAATAGGAAGTGATCTGTCACCTATGGTATAGTGGCAGTTCTGATTACCGCGAGTGATGACCTTCAAGGACACCTTTTGTAAGCCTTTTCAAGTGGGATTTTTTTGTACAGTTGTGCAGCATTTGAGAAGATGTCAACTTATATAGCGTGACGCACAGTCCCTCCGAGATAGCTAAGCTTTTTACATCTTTGTGTATTCGAATTAGGTCAAATACAGTACTGTCTGGTCATTATGTGAAATTGATGTTTTAGTGCAAAAATCAACTGTTCACAGCAAACACCCAAGTGTAGAATATATTAGTACCATCAGAAGTTACAATGGCCCAAGTATATGTTTCTTTGGTTTAACAGCATTTTCAAAATATATGGGTTATATTGCATCTGTAGGTTAACTGTTCTCATTAACGTTTTCTTTGGATAGAGGGCTTAAAATAGGACGTTTGGAGTGCTGGTTAACAGCCGTGGGACCTGGAAATTAAAATATTTCCCTATATTAGTGTTTTCCTGTATGTGTCAAAAAATACCTGATTTGCAATATTCAACATCTACAATTACGTTTGTTATGAAATTTGGTGCAGTGTTCAAATATCATTGGCTAATAAGGTTGGGCATAATTTTCCACCATGCTCTAGTTGTGTTCCTATAATATGTGAGAATATAGTAGTATCTGAGAAATTATACTGTATTTCTCCCAATTTGTAAACCTACATAGTTGTTGAAACTAAGGGATTTTGGCAAATGTTTGCACATAACATTGGTATTTTTCAGCTAATAAGGTAATATGTACACTGTAGTTTCCCATGTTACTTACGTTTGTGTATGTTACTTCACAAATTCTGTATAGTAACAAACATCACAGTTGTGTTGGTAATCGTCGATAGCTATTAGTTGGTCAGTCCGCTTCATGTCTATTTCAAATCGACTACTGTTAACAGCCTGTTGAGAGTTATTTAAGCTTTTACTTGGAAATCATTTCATCAGTTGTTTATAGAACTGTACACAATACTTTTTATTCAGTACATGCTGATGCCTGATGTTACGTTGTTCACCTGATTCATGTGTTCACCTGATTCGTGTGTCAGTTTGGTGTATCTTACAATTTAATTTGTTCTGCGTCTAGCTGTTGCTGATGATGAAGAACAGTAAACAGTACAGAGAGTTTGTCCTAGCAGGTAATGGCAATAGTGTGATTAGTATCAACTGACAGAGTCGACAAACAAACACGATTAAAATGGTGTATTGAAGTGATTTCTGATACAAAACTCCACAAGTAATCTTACTACCAAGCACACTGAAAGAAATGTACTGCAGCAGTACTGAAATGGAAGCAGTCACAACGATATGTGCTGTGTGTTACAGATGCAATACATATACGCATATATCAATACTGCATGACAAAGTGCTGAGATAGTCGACCGGATCTAATTACAGCGAGTTGGGCTACTTTTTAGGTCGCCAAAAATGTTCTCACATTTCCAATTCATACAGCAAACTACGCACTGACTTAAGCAAATGACCCCGCTGTCTACACGTTTTCTTGTTCTTCTAAATGGCATATACTATGGACCTTCCAAGCAGATCAATCATGGTAATGAAACATAGTGCAAACGCAACAAGGTTGGTTGGCGTTTTACGGTGCTTTCCACACATTAGGTAATATCGCTCCATTAAGGTAGTACTATATTATAAATATTAAAATTTAATAAGTATTAATTCTTGGGATCAAATAACTGAAAAAGAAAATATAACAATAATTTAGATTAAACACGACAAGCAACTATTATACCTATGGTATATGACTGCTGGACAAATAGCATGGTATGGTAATGGTAATTAACACATGCTATACACAAATGATTACTGATAACATACAGGCCCAGTAAGGTCCTTGGGGCCTGAGTTGATTGAGTTTTCTATCCAAAATGTGAACAGCATGTCCAATTACACTGACAGTACAGACAGTAACGAAAATTTCTTAATTACTATAACACATGGTAACAGTACAATGCAATAAGGATAAATGATGATAACAGTAACAGATATAATCATCTAAATTTTTAATGGTGACAAAATCATATCAAACAGCCAAAAACCAAGTACTGTCCGTAAGAAAAATCTTTGCCAGTATTCTCAAAGCAGTTACACAACTTACATGTAACACACAGCATACAAAATTAGTTTTAACTAGGAAAAACAACAATTAAAAACTTAGTAGCTTGCCAGTAAGCAGTTAAAATTAATTAGGTACAGGATATCTTGACAAAAACTAGTTCATTGTTTGCTAAAAATGTTTTACAGAAGAAGCTCAGCTACTGCAAAGGGACGTGCACTTGAGATCTTCCCAACTGCTGCATAACAACAAAAAATCCCATTTGAAAAGGTTTACAATAAATAGATTAATGACGCTGATGGTCACAAAATTTCATCGGAATTGCCGCTATAAGATAGGCCATACATCACTTCCTGGTCTGTAGCAATATCTCGATCTTGCACCATTTCCGAGATATTACCACATTGTATGTGACTGTCTGCCACCTTGAGATTTTTGTTTCAGTTTTAATAAGATAGTTGAAATTACAAGCCACAGCTCTTTCCAATTCACGTGCAAACACATTGTAGATAAAACGTGCTAAATTTCCCAAGGTATGGGAGTTACAAAGGTTGTAGACAGCAAAAGTGACCTTCATGGTCACTCAAGGTCATTGGCATTGGTGCCATTCCATAAGCAACATACAATTTTCTATTAGTCTTCCATTGCAACTATGTCTCTATCATGTATTGTTTCTAAGAAATTATCAGTTATTTCCAAAAACTTACAGAGGTCGCATGACCCTGTCCCTGAAACATCCCCTTTGGGGTAGTCTGTCATGTCAGCACCAATATGCATACCAAATTTGAAGTGCCTAGCTTCGCACACTTGGAAAGTATGCCTGTGGACCTAAATTTAGAAATGGTTCATGAAATTCTGATCACCTTTTGGGGGGGCGGGGTTGTTACCCATAAGCTAGGACTTAACATATGCAAAATGTAGAATATTGGGTAGTTTTAGGGCAGTTAGACTTACTTAAGGTCGTCAGAAATAGCATCATTCGATATAACGTATACGCGTTCCTATTAGCATTCCATAGTAATTGTGTCCATATCTTGCATGTTTTCTGAGGTAGTGAGATACTCCTTGAAAATCTTTTTTAACCTACCGCATCCGTATTTTGGCGCCCCAGTTGTGGTGAGCCCATTCAAATCTCATCCACACCTTTGACATCAGAAAACCAGAATGTCTAGGCTATCGTATGGCGTTTCCCGTAATCCCACGTTTAGCCGTTTTGATTGAACTCCTATTTGTGATGGACTGACGGTCAGATGGACAAACAGACACACAGAGACAGTGCCATAGCATACACTACACTAGCAAGTGACGTATGGTAAAAATACAGCTGATTTAGGAACAGTTTTTGTTGGCTTGGCATCAAAGCAAAGAAGCAACATTAGTGATGTACCACTAATCGACCACTGAAAATTAAATTCTGAATCAACCAAATTCCTATACACAAACACAAAATACACTGACTGCAGTGCATACCATAAGCCATCACAAAACTGTCACAATACAAAACTAATAATAGCAGCATGGCATGGTACGGGTTGACAAAGGTTCAATGCTGCTTTCAACACTGTAAGGATACTCCATCTATGTCAACCTGTGCCATAACGAGTGAATGAATTAAAGTTCTAAGTTGTTCCCACCTACCACTTACACAAACACATGTACAGAAGAAGCAGAGTTACAATCAATGAATCAATTAATCTTTTACAACTGAGCGTTATGCACAGTCTGTTCCCTACAAGAAATGTGGCATCATGGTACAAATTGTATTCAAACTTGAGGCAATACCTGGATGTTTACCATTTGTTGTTAACAGCACATATTCAAAGGCAATTTTTAAAGACATCAGGTACATTGGCAAATTCTGTCAGTAAACTATACATTAATAAATCAGTTTTTTTACAATACAACAAAATTACAATGTACATAGCTACATGTATTATTCTTACCTTCAAGGCTTCAAGTTACATTACGATCACATTATCAGCATTAAAAACAAAGCTGCTCAGTCCTGACCAGTGCTTTTAGGATATCATCCCAGTATGTATACTAAAGAAAATATGTGCAATACTCAAAAACCAATTTTCACATTAACATATAATACTTTGAAAGACAGTGACAAAAATTATATCAACAAGGTGTCGCCCTAACGGGACTTAACACTACTGGCCCGCCACCGCATGCTGCCCCCTGATGTGTTACGTTGCATATGCGAGTTACAGACGACGACAGACGCCAGCGACTGTTACTAGTCTGACGCCCTACACTATGTGTAGGCGGGCCAGTAACAAACTTCAGTACTTACAATACAATCATGAGTGGTTCAAAAACATGAACCTCAGTAATCAACCAAACACTATTTACTAAGAAAATTAACTCAGCATGTGTAGCAACAGTTTGAAAAAGCATTCTCTTCTGTTCGCAGTGATACACAGAAAAGCAAAGGCATCGATCGGTTGGCTAGAGCAGGGTTCTGAACCTGCAGTGTATGCACCCCTAGAGGGTGCATGGGGCACTTTCTGCATCAGCACTGGCCAACGAAAGAGGACATCAACAAACTGAACTGCTCAAGATGGCTACCACTACTCCATCTGTCATAATGTGGTGAAGTACAGCTGGGTTCTCAGCCCTTTTGACTATCAGAAACAAGAACAGAAGCTGACTCTATGCCTGTGATGACATATGCTGTATATTCAAGCTATTGTTGTTACACAATGATGCACAATAACATAAAAACTCAATGCAGTGGTGCACATGAAAAAACTTCGGATCATGGATTACAGCAATGGTCAGCAGATTTTTCTAAAATCAATCATACAGATCCACAAAGCCGGTTCCAAAAGATCTGAATAATGCAACCAAAAGTTGATGACTTCATTGTGACAAAATGCAGTGTGATGGCACGTGTGGCATTTATTTTTTGTCACAAATTAATGATACTGCTGTGAATACTTACCACTGTATTTTTAAGCAAACAAGTGGTCAAAGTAATTTTACAAAAGACACATCGCCCACTTGTACTAATCGTTAATCGCAGCCTGAAAACGTTTCGTTTAAACGGTTTCAAAATTAAACGATTCATGCATTGCCTGAATGTATTAGTGCGTGCTATTTTTTAGGGATCATGGCAAACATGGTTTGTCACGTGCAGCTTGCTGCTTGAATAGCAAAATCAGTTTTAAATCATTCATTTCTCCTAAACACAAATGTCTATCTCTTATAACAAACTACACATGTATATTGCAGAAGGAAGAGCTTTTAATCAATGCATTACAGAAATGTAATCGTTCAGTTGTTGCACAGCTCACTATCACAATGGTTCCCTATGGGATGGACAGCCCCTCAAAAGTGCCCCTTCGGGTGGGGGAATCTAGACCCCATCTAATACATGGTTCCTTAGGCCCACCCCACCAGAGTCTTCGTTCCAAACGGCATCTCCATAGGTTCAGCCGTTTTTGCACAGCTCATGGTAGAGTGTCCCTATACTTTACATTTGGCAGCCACTTTTCTCTCCAATGTTGCCTCTTCCCCTTGAGGGATCTACGTGGTTCCTTGGGCCCACCCGACTCAGCCCCCAAACAGCACTTTGACTGGTTAGGCTGTTTTTGCTAGGCTCACAAACGTGACCAACAGAGAGCCAGACTGACCACGTTACTCTGTGTAGTGAACCAGCCACTATCGCTAGCTATTGCTGTAATGCGGCCTAATAATGGGAGTTTTGTTCGTTATATTTTAATAGTTTGTTAATTGGAAATGGATGGATGCATCACCGTAAGTACTGGATAACTCTGAATGGATGTGAATGGTCTTTTAAGATACTGAAATACATACTAACTTGTGTTAGTAATCAATATAAGAGTATATGGATTGATTAAGGACGTGTAACTTTTTTGGCCCAAACTGTACAGTACACAAAGCCTACTGCAATACAACTGCTTGTATGTAATCAAAAGCAC
>Ga0209780_1004258_pt1 | contig 10959 bp, 10 predicted proteins | sample WorMetexBAHAMAS2_FD_187384 | JGI IMG/M metagenome (GOLD analysis project Ga0209780, IMG submission 187384) | Marine gutless worms symbiont microbial communities from Max Planck institute for Marine Microbiology, Germany - Inanidrilus exumae... | ecosystem: Host-associated > Annelida > Digestive...
ATACCACATAAGCTAAGATTTCATCACAGTATGTTCGAAATAGAGATGCACCTGTGGGCTGCGGTGCTGGTTGCATTGCACTGACGCCACTAGTGGCTACTGATGCTGGCGCCGCCGGTGACACACTGCCTGTGTCACACAATAAAGGTAAAAGTAAAGGCTTCCCATACTCGTTACCGAGCGTTGGGCCCGGAGCTGATCTCGGTGTACAGGCAGTCAGCACACAGGACGCAAGTGACTATAAGTCATCCACCCGGCGGTAGGATGCCATTACTTTCTGCCAGGCCTGCGGTTACCTTCCCGGCCACAGAGCATCACCACCCCTGACGGGATGGCCAGCGTAATCTAGCTCACGGCACAAAACGAAATAATAAGGAAAACTAAAAACAATGCAGAGTAGCTCAGAAGACAGGTACGGGCGATAGTAGGCTGCCATTACCTTCTGCCAGATCCGTGGTTTCCTTCCCAGCTTCAGAGGGTCGTCGACCGTGGCCGGTACCAATTTATAGTGCTTGGTGAACAGAGGCGCATGTGGGTGTGAATGACTTGTGCTACTTGACAACGGAACAGCCTGGGATTGAACCACCAAGCTTAATGTCACTATGGTATGACGAATTACGTCTGATATTCGTAGCTTTTATTCGCTTCGTGTCGTCTGGCATATCAGCAGTAAGAACGAATCGTGTCTGTATTTTTGTACATGAATTGACAAATGAATAACAGGTTCAGTTATATCGCCGATGGACCAGCGCGACGCTTTGTATCAGTTGAAAGGTTGTCCTACTTTTGTACAAAATAATGCACACAGATCCTTCGTATCAGCCCGATGAGCACGTCTGTGCTATGAAATATAGCACGGACGTACTAATATAGCGCGTCGCGCGGTCCCTTTGTGATAGCTGAGCTTCTTGTTACCTACCCCGCCTGATTTGGCGCCCTCGTTGGCGTTGGGGTGATCCCATCGAAATTTCGTAGAGATCTTTTGCACCAGTGTTGTAAATTAAGTTAAATCTTATGATTTAGGTTGTTACATCAGATCAACTCAACCTGTCGTGCTTTCGGGGCCGATAAATGAGTAGTAAGCTGCAAGCAGATGTCCGCTACCTTGGTCGGGGCGGCGCTATCTGGTGAATGCTTACACAGTAAAGGTAGGATGGCTCCTTCCATTCGTGGATAAACGTGCGGTTGGCAGGTAAAACTGTGTGATCCCTTTAGCACGTGTCATCCTGAGCGCTTTAGAGATGTGTTTCATAATTAAGCGCTATACAAATCTACGCATTTACCTTTTTACCTTTACGTATGTGTAAGTGTATTTTTATCCGCTGACGACATTTTTACTATTAGCACCGTCAGAGTTCATGTATTATGTGAAGGTGGCTGGATCTGATTATTAATGCCAAAAAATCTGCGTGTATGCGTTTCGGTCCCCATTTTAATGTCAACTGTAGCAACACTACAACTGCTGTTGGGCGTGAGTTAGTTAACCTGATGTAACGAATTAAGATATTTTGGTGTTTTTTTCTGACTGCTTCTAGAGAGCTTAGATGACCTTATGATAACGCTAGATTGTTTTATCAAGCATCTAACGCTACGTTCAGGAAAGTTGGACGTCGTGCATCTGAGGAGGTTAACGTTGAGCTGCTAAAAATGAAATGTTTACCTGTGCTATTTTATGGTCTAGAGTCCTGTCCACTCAATAAATCACAGACTGATCAAATCTCTTGAATTTGCAATAAACAGTGCCTTTAGTAAAACATTCAGTACAAAGTCTCAGGATATCATTGATAACTGCAGGACTGCATTCAACTGTCAGCCTCTGGCTGAGAGTCTGTCTAGGAGGAAGAAAACCTTTTTGAGTAAATATTATTTGCAGAATTCTTGTCACTAAGGCCACTAAAGAGTTTAAAAGCCTTTTGTACGTAATAGTAACCTAACGTGTGTAATGTAATATAGTTAAAGTTTAGTTAAGCTTTTTCTTTCATTTGTCTGTTTCTTTATTGTTCCTTTGTTGCCATTATATAATGAATATAGATTATCAAAACTAGAGTCCCCGGGCTATCGTGCGGCATTGTTTTTGAGATCTATGTTTAGCCGTTTTGATACAACTCCGACTTGTGACAGGCAGACGGACAGACGGACAAGCAATGACATAATACCGCACTCGCATAGCGTTGCGCGTGAAAAAAATCAAGTTCAAATACCACCAGCAGCGGGAGCAGTAGTGGTGACAATGCTGTCGCTGTTAATGCCACTTGTGCCGAATACTATCGCACTCAGTTCTGCGTTATGCTTCAACTTGTTCAGCATCACGGCGTTGTTATTGCAGATGGTCACCGCCGGGAACGTCATTTTCCTCTGATGCTTTATCGTCTGCGACGTCGTCTTCTCGAAACTCATATACAAGCTCACTGCGATCCAGCCACAGTCAGGCAAGAAACGTTATGAATCAAATCCACGGATGCCATTTTATGCAGTGTTGCCATAAGTACTCAACAAAAGTACTTAAGTATAAGTATAAGTACAGTGGTTTAAAAAGTACTTTAAGTACAAGTACAAGTACCTAATTTTAAAAGTACTTAGGTACTTATAAGTATAAGTACAATGTAACAGTTCGCGTGTTTGTTAGATTAAACTAGGGTTCAATGGGCTTATTTCGTATTTTGAATGCATGGTCTTGTACGTGGTATATTTTGTACGCAATCGTGCGTAAGACGCATTGTCTTGTGGGCCAGTTAATCGACGGCGTTGTTTGTAGCATACTACCTATTAGAGGCGCATTGTCTTGTGTTAGGTCGCGTTGTTCGCGAGTCGCTGCCTAGAATAAGTTTATATTTAGTGACCGTGCGTAGGTGGTGTAGGCTATACTGGTAAAACAAACTGAGACCCGTCATGTGCCGACTAGACGTTGTCGAATGTTCTAGGCCTAGTTCGAAGTGTATAAAAGACTGGCGTTAAAAGCCTGTAGTATAGAGGAGATGTGTGCAGAGATGGGAAGCGTAGAAACGTGATGGGAGTTTTGTTGATTTATTGTATAGCCGTGTTGCTTAAAGTTTGATGGTATTTTTGAATTAATGTGTGGCTTTCGACGGAAATATGAACCGGCTGGACTATACTTTACTGAATGAGTGATTGCTTTGATGATGTGAAGAGTAATCTGATGTTGGATGGTGCAGATTGATTTACTCTGATTTATGAAGATTGATGTTACCGGTTTCGCTGTATATCTATTGCTGCTATGATTTTATTATAACGACAAAATCCACTGACGTCTTTTCATTATACTAAAGACGCATATACCACATTTTGTAGCATACAAGTAGTCCAAATGTACTTAGGCATAAGTACTTCTTGCTCAAAACATTACTGGATGGAAATGTACAGGCAGTTGTTTAATGTAAAAACAACTCACAAGTCAACTGTCACACCAGCAGAAAAGACAACTTTAGCCTAAATCTGTAATCCCTAGCAGGTGAGATTATGAAGTGTTGTTCTTCTTTAAAAACAACAACTTCTCAAAAGTATATCGTCACTCAAACGGCAGCCCAATAACTACTAGCTGCCACAGTGGAATACTTAGGCTACTACTTAAGTATTTTGGGTATTAAGTACCAGTAAAATGTACTTAAGTACAAGTACTAAGTACCAGTTTTCAATGATCTATTTAAGTACAAGTAGTTAAGTACTTAAAAAGTACTTAAGTATGTACTTAAGTACTTTGGTACTTAGGTACTTGGCAACACTGATTTTATGCCACCACCAAAGTGGGGGCATTAAGCAAAGCTGCGTGATGTCCGTCCGTCTGTCTACCCGTCTGCCTGTCTATCTGTTCCATGTCATGCTCAGAAACGGTCAGTGTGGCCGTATGGCGACCAGAGATGGCCAAAACGTCCTTGATGCCGAGAAACATGTCGTTGGTATCTCAAAAACAAAGCGAGATAAACGCTATTAGGAAGTCATATGCTGCCTATCATTTGCCGCGGTCGTCGATATAACCTAATCACCGGAACGAACCGAAATGGCCATCGATGGGGACATATCGTTTTGCTGCCATCGGGGCGATTTTGCTTGTTATAACTACCATTAGAAATATATAGTCTTTTATTTACAAGTACAAGTACTCACACTTCGACGCTATGAAGTATTAAAACACAAGAACTGAATAGAATGAGACTGGCGACGACAGCGGCATCACCACCACTGTACTTCTACCTTATATAACTAGTACAGATGGCACGAATGAACATGTAATCGGAAGATAATTGGCTTAAAATAGCATTTCAGTAGACGAAAAGTCTTCACCAACGCGACACTTAGACTTCGCATGCTTACTTGCTACATCTGGAACAGAATTGGGCTTACAAGCATTCGTACACTACAAATTTTAAATCGAAACTCAAAATGTACAGACAACTACAAGTATATTGTTACCCAACGGCGACGGGGGGGTAGGGTTTTTACCGGCGTTTGTGTGTTTGGCTGTTTATCCGCATATCTCAAAAACCGATCACCAAACTTGACATAGAAATGTCCAACCATGCATGACTCGTGAAAACCCATATATTTTGGGGTCAAACGGTCAACGGTCAAGGTCACGAGGCACAAAAAAACAGTGTCGGCGTGGGTTTTTGCACTCTTGTGAGTGCTGGCTTCTAGTTATTGTTGTTGATGACAGTAGTGGTTGTGTTTGTGATAGTGGCGGTGATGATGCTTATGATAATGATAATGGTGGTGATGGTATTAATAATATTAGCAGTACGCGCGCGTAGCAATATTATTTGAAACTTGCCTTGTGCATAAATGTTGTACATAAGTCCGGCGACACAACACAGCGACACTATTATCCACAGGAGTTTTTTCACCGGTCCTGCAATTAGCATAATTCGACGACAGTTTCGGCAGCGGAAAATTCGCATTTGCAGCAGACGCTAATTCGCAGAAAATTCAAAAACAACGTGCTACTGAAGCGTGATAGAAGTGCTGTCGGTCTATGGAATATATTATAAACTGGAGGGCACTCGCGAGAGTGCATATCTCCGCCACGCCACATTGAAATCGGCACAGTGTCGTTACCGACAACCAGCATGTGCATGCGTGAAAGTGGAGTACGTTAACATTGACCATTGCACCAGTACAGCCGCTGGTGTGCACACTGGCCCAGCAATCGCAGTGTTGTGGCGTCGTCATTTACGACGACTGCTATCCAGATTATGTCCCGGATCAACTCCAAAATTTAATCAACTCTTTTCCTATCCACAAGTTACCTATTCCCCCAATTTCACGAGACCGTCTATAACTTTCTGAGTTATTCTGCTAACAAACAGACAAACAGAAGTCAAAACATTACCTCCGCCAACCAGTGGCGGGATAATACCGTTCATTTCGTACCATACGCATTGCTGATGTGATGGATGCCGTGCGCCGTTGACGTGGTCTTGAATGTCTCGATGAGACCGACAATGTCTCTATTAGCTGGACTGTTTGGCGGCGAAACGCCAAACCGCTGAGAATAATGTGACTCCATGTCCATGTTGCTAGTTTGTCGCAGATACTACACAGTGAAACAGCAAAACAGATCATTCTACATCGTAATTTTGACTTAATATTTATCACCGGCAGGCTGACAACAGGGCATACGTCTGTATGTAAATTACACAGGAGGTCTATTTTGAAAATTTTTGCTCCGCAGGGGCAACACATTGCAGCGATATATTGTGAAATTGGCGTGGAGAACCCCAGAACCGAACATTTTACCCAATTTAGGAATATCAACGCCCCACATGGGTGTATCCATTGCTCGATTTTAACGAACTTTTCAGCGTTTGCGAACAGTTCAGTGTTCAATTAACTGTCAAACAATTTGGAGGATTCTCTCAAGAAGTACCGGAATTATGGGGCTTTTACCTCGACGTGTATTTCCGCCGAATTTTCAGCGACTTTAGCGACAAAACTATACGCCAGATGCGAATACATTTTAGAGGTGGAAATAGTATATACGGAACTCCTTTATCACTGTGCCGAGTTTGTTCGCTGGGCTTCGCGAGCCTCTAGCTAAGAGTGGACGTAAAAATTTGATTTTTTTGTCTATTACGCTTTTGAACTTTAAAGACTGTGCTATCGCCTTCGCCAACAAGATGTTAAAATGTATAAACAGTTTTGATGTATTTTGATAGGGGGGCAGTTCATGGTTGTGCATCAGCACTCAACGTTGTCTCTGCGCCACCAGATGGCGCCATTACAGAATGTTGACGTTGAAAGCGTAACTATTGGTCAACTGTTGCATGCCAAATTTGGCCATGATCCATCCAAGGCGTCGAGGGTGGATACACGGTCCCCGATAATTGCCAAATTGGTCAAATTTGCGGTTTTTCGCCCGCACGGGCGACATTATACACCGGGTGAAATTTTACAACAGACCATGCGACCACTCCTATGCCAAATTTGGCCGTGATCGGGAAAGGAGCGTGGGTACAGGAACCTTCGAGACTTGAATATTTCGTGAAAATCGCAGTTTTCGTTGCCTTTTTGCCCCATGGGCGACAATTTATACCGAATCGATCAAGGTGAAATTTGGCATGACACAAGATGCCATGAATACACTCTCTTATGTCACATTTGGCCTTGATCGGGCAAGACTGTGGATATATAAGCCCCAAAAACTTGGAAATTTGATCAAAATCGTAAATTTTTCGACGGTAGAGTATTTATATAGCGCCATTTATACTACGCATAGTCTCAAAGCCAGATTGCGCCACCTCTAAGTGAAGTTGCATAGACATCTAATTGCAGCTTACTCATTTATCGACCCAAAAGGGATGAAAGGCTGAGTTGGCCTGGTTGGTTGACCTATAGACCTGACGGTTTACCCACATAAATGGTCACCCGTCAGCTACAGTGAATGCCGTGTTTAAAATACTAAATATAGTGTTTTCGAAAGAATACTGCGTGTTTGAATGCACTGCAGCACATGGCGTACCTGATATCGTCGCAGACGTCACGTGCTCTGTTGACTTGTCACTTCTGGTAGTCACGCAACGAGTGCGTTCATGTATTTTCGACGACCAAGAGGAGAGGCTATTTTTAATAAATCATGATTACGGTGTTACTAATTGATAGTATCGGCGTTACTATGCACTCTGTGCATTCAATAGAACAGTGCATTATGTATCGTTGTCTCTGTTTGTCGATATTTCGCATCACAGTTGACAATAGGCTGTCAGTAGCGTGCACAACAGTTAATTGCTCGTTCGTCCCCGAACTATCCTGTCTAGGTGTAAACTGTTAATGGGCACACAGCTAGGGATCGTTATTACAGATTCTTTTGAGGTCTAGGTAGAGCAGTCGGTCCGGTGTGTGTGTCTATGTTCGGACAGTAACTTTTGGTCTAACTGATATTTGGCATGCAGGTTCAACTTGACAATCCGTAGGTCAAGTTCAAAGATCGAGGTCATAGATGAAAGTTCAACGTCACAAGAGGAAATTAAGAGCTCAGCAGCTGCTGGAAATAAGATGGTCGGCGGACCTGAACTGGAAACTGTTGAGTTGTTCGCTCGACTCCGTTATAGTCCGATAGTCGGTAAAGATTAATATGGCTTTCAGTTGGAGTCTATAAGGGCAAGGCGATTTTGAAAAAGGTTCGCCTAAATATATGTTCTTAAAGTCGTCATATCATCATGAAATTTGGCATGTCGACAGAACTGATCAGTGCACAACTTTTTGCAGACAGATTGTTGACATCTTTGCCAAAAATTTTCACGCCCCTTTGAATTTTTCGTTAGCATTACGGTCAATGGGACTGAAAATTCCAAACCTCCTTAAAAAGTCAAGGATCAGCGACTGAAACTTTTTCGCGAGTGATAAATTGCCCTAGCTTCAAAAAGTAGAATTTTGCGAAAATTCTCCGATTTCTTTCTCCACAATGAGCCGAGATTTTACTCGATATTTTCAGGATTTCTAGGGGTTTGAGTTGCCCACATGACATTTTTCTCAAATTAGAATCGGCCCCCAAATTTGAGCGTGACATAGGGGAATTTCGGAAATTTCTTAGCACGTCGAAACTGTGAAACGCGGACGTTCTGGTTCATGTGTAAACATATCGTAGATAACACACGCTGTATTTTCCGAGTTATGTGAGACAGAAAAGGTTTTTAAACAGCAAAAGTGACCTTCAAAGTCACTAAAGATGACAGATAACGGTGCCATTTGATAGGCCACATACGATTTCCTATTGTCTTCTATTGCAACTATGTCTTTAGCTTGCACCGTGTCCGATATATTACCACTTATTTCCCAAAATTTAAAGAGGTCACGTGACTCTGAACACATCCGTTTTGGGTGTAATATATCATGCATGCACTAATACTGCTGTGTATCAATCAACACAAGAAATTTCAAGTGCCTAGCTTCACCGATTCCACAGATATGATAGGGGACAATATTAAAAAACGGGTCACATGACCCTTACCACGCTTACTAGGAGATATTCTATCATTCCAAGGTTAGCACTTGATATATTCTACCTGCGTACAAAATTTGGCGACTCTCGCTTCAGCCGTTCAGGAGATATGATTGCTGGCGTTAAAACTGAAAATGTGTCATGTGACCCTGACCACGCCTATTTTAGGGGTGGCTTGTCATCCAAAAGCTAGGACTCGATATAATATAATAATATAATATATTTATTTGTAGACACAGATACAATAAGCAGGATATAGAACAATAAAATGCAATAAAAAGAACTATGTCTACTGGGCAGAAAGGCTCAAAGAGCACTTACAACTGCCCCAAAAACATAGATAACACAGCTCTAAAGCACGAAATTAAAAAAGGACACATGAATTGAATTTAAGACGGATTTAAAAACACTGACACAGTCTACTTGTGTGCAAAATTTGACGACTCCAGCTTCAGCCATTCCAGAGATATCATTGGGCCGTCAAAATTTAAAATTGGTTAGGTGACCCTGACCACGCCCTTTTAGGGGTGGTTTTTCATTCGAAAGCTAGCATTTGATACGATCTACATGTATGCAAAATTTGACGATTCTAGCTTCAGCTGTTTAAGAGATATCACTGAGGGCCTCAGAAGTAAAAGTGGGTCACGTGACCCTGATCGAAGGCCTGACCACACCCCTTTTAAGGGCGATTTGTTATTCTTATGCTGGGACAAGACATAGCCTACCTGTTTACAAAATTTGACAACTGTAGCTTCAGCCGTTCCAGACATATGGTTGGTGTTCACCAAAATTTAAATGGTTCACGTGACCTGACCACGCCCCTTTCAGGGATGGTTCATGGTTTGCTACCCGTGGGCTAGTATTGACTACGATCAGCCTATCTACTGAATTTGAAGCATCTATCTCCACCCATCACGTAGATATGACAGCGATATAAAGTGTAGAAAATGGGGTGGTTTGGGTTAATTAAAGGTCACTCAAGGTCACTGGAAATAGCGTCATTCGATAAAGCGCGTACGATTTCCTATTAGCGTTCCATAGTAACTCTGTCCCTATATTGCACCTTTTTGAGATATAGCGAGATAGTGGCTGAAAACTGCCAATCTGAACCTACCCCACCTGTATTTGGCGCCCCCATTGGGGTGACCCCGTTGGAATTTCGCCGAGATTTTTGGCGTCAGAAAACTAGCGTCCGGAGCTATCATATATATGTATACGGCGTTGTTTGCGTGATCATAGGTCTAGCCTTCTTAGTAGTACACCGACCTGTGATGGACGGACGGACGGACACACGATGACGGCAAGTACCGCGCTAGCATAGCGTCGCGCCGGTTCAAATTTGGAAATGACATCGCGCCGGTTCAAATTAGACAGCATATTGTTTCGGCCCAGCATATTAAAATATCGATCCGTGACCAACGGTAAATTACGGACTAGTGCTAATGCATTGACCGAACAGTCAGCCTGTCGGTGAAGCGAGAGCTAAAACAAGTCAATTACCTCCCGCGTCGCACGCTGGTGGTCTGCGTTAATGATTTATCCTCGAAAACGATGAATGTTGGCTTCCAGGTATGGGATTGGATCGAACTTGATAAACGATGAGATGTGACGTTATGCAGCCACGCTTGAATAGTGTAAAGTGCATCTGCTGTTTTTACGTTCCCTATATTTCATCTTTAGCCAACGTTTGCGTGTCGTGTGTGGATTAAATTGTATATTACTGCCACACTAGTTATAAATTGGTGGCATGAATGCACGATGAAGGCCAGATTTTTCACTACAAACAAATCTAAAATTTGTTTTACGGGTATCAGCCTGAGGAGCATTTTCACGTAGGGTAAAAGTTTTACCCAACGTGAAAATGCTCCTCAGGCTGATACGCGATCTGTTTGCGTTATTTGCCACATGTGGTTACGTACACAGTTTATCGTACATTAGCTTTAATTTCGATTTATTTAGACATGTCCGAGACATCTGAAAGTAGCAATATGACTAGTATCCCGTAGCATGTTACTCACGCGGATTAGTCCATTGAAGAAGCCCATCCTTGTTTCCCTTATTTTATTCAAACACCCTTTAAACGCATTGATGCTGGAAGCACCAACTGCAAGCTGATCCAGCTGATTCCATCTATTAATTAGTCTGTTTGAAAAAAGCAGTCCCGTGTACACCAAAATTTAGCAAGTTTCCAGGAATGTCCTCTAGTTCGATCCCCTATTATTATCATCTAAAATGTACTGTTCCTAATCTCCTTGAATATCTTAGTATCATCAGCAAACTCTAGGATGCTACTATTAACATCTTCATCCAAATCATTGATAAATATCAAGAACAACAAGGGTCCTAAAACAGACCCTTGCGGAACCTCACTCCATACTGAAATCCAGCTTGACCATTTATTCACCGAATTCACCGACGCCAGCATGCCACAGACAATGCTGGCATGAGTAAGCACAGGCTTTCGCCGTATTTAGCCTACTATCACAACTGACATACTTTAACTATAC
>Ga0209780_1004259_pt1 | contig 10957 bp, 10 predicted proteins | sample WorMetexBAHAMAS2_FD_187384 | JGI IMG/M metagenome (GOLD analysis project Ga0209780, IMG submission 187384) | Marine gutless worms symbiont microbial communities from Max Planck institute for Marine Microbiology, Germany - Inanidrilus exumae... | ecosystem: Host-associated > Annelida > Digestive...
CCAAGGTTTCAACAAACCCCCCCCCCCCCTACAAACACACATATACATTAGGCTCTTACTTAAATGGCTGTTAAACAATAATATTCATATCCGTTTTTAGTCATATATTAATCTCAACTAGCCCTCTCTACTTTAAAATGAACTTAATGTAATAACTTAACAACATTAAATTGAAAAACAGCCCTTGAAAATACTAATAGATATTTTTTCAAGCTTTGATCCATTTTGACTAAACCTAAGTTATAAAAACTTTATTAATATCCTACTAACATCTATTATCATGCACATAGTGGTTTAAGCTGAGTCTCCATAGTTCTCCATTGTTTCAACTGGATTTTCAGGCAATATGTTCTTCCGGAAGTTCAACCAACATTACGCGTCAATGCATAAAGTCAGATTTTCAACAAAAATCGATAAACGGAACTTTAAACAAATAAAAACATAAAATTACTAACAGTTTTAGGGAAGTAAAAAACCACTAAATGGCGCTAACTAGTTTGTCAACCACAAAACAGTTTTTAGTTGCCTCAGACGCTTACTTCAATGTGCCCAATACACCGACCTGGCCAGATCAAATGAAAGTGGTCCACCGATGTTTTTCAACAGTGTCCCACAATCACCGCCTTCCACATATTCCAGTACCATACACAGATGTTTCTGCACATACATGTCAGCAATGACCACCTTTAAAGACAACATAACAAGAAAAAAACATCCAATCAACATATGAACGGATGATCCAAATTCTGCATGAGACCACTATCAAACTGCTGTTTCAGTGACAAGAGTACAGCATCAAGCCTGGAATGCTCTACTACCATCACATTGCATCACATTTGCACAGAATTGAGGTCGAGGTCTCGTTGCATCAAGCAACTTCAACCACCAACCATCCATCAACAAGGGTCAAAGAACTACCTTCAACCACTGTAGCTGCATCACTGTCTAAGACCACGACTGATTGACTGAGTTGAGGTTTTACATCCCACACGACACAAAATAGGTCATTCAAGAGACGTTCTTACCAGCCAATCTCCTAGCTGAGTACTGAAAAACTAAACAAAACAAAAAAAACAAACATGCATCCATAACAAAATATATTACGACATAAAATTAACACAAAAAACTAAAGCCAGGTTTGGTCGCCTCCTATGACCTCTGGAAACGGAATGGGTCGATTCTGGAACGAGTAGATAGGTCAGAAAATACATGAGTACAAAAGTAAAGAAATAAGGAAGAAAGTATAAGGCAGGAAGTAAGGAAGGAAGTTAAGTAAACAAACAAACAATTTATATAGTGCCAAAATCAACAAATGAATCAGGGTGCATTACTGCCCCAAAGCCCATAACTGAGATCATGATACACACAATTTTTTCTTCGCTTGTAAATCTGCCATTGTTCTCATCATCACCACTGTTATTGCTGTTAGCCTACTACTAATGCATCAAATACAATCAATGCCGCATGAAGTTAATGTTTCTTGCAGTCGGCACCGACCTTTGTTTCAAAGCTGCAGTAGAAGCTGACGACGAATGGATTGTCGGTGAAAGTCAGAATGTCCCGTTCAGCAAACACCTGCTCCACCTGGTTGCGAAGTACAAGGTTGTTTTTCAGGAGTTTTTTCATCGCAAAAACCTGCCGCAACTCCTTGTGCCGTACCAAGTACACAGCTCTACATCACACATGCAAACAGTTCTTTCAGTTATGATCTAAAACTGTAGCCAATGTAAAAAGTAATGGAAAGCATAGTAAACAGTGTATAGCAGTTTAGCATCAACTTAGCTCTTCACTGCTACGGGAAACTCACATGCCATATGGGACCACACAGTGTTACCTGCCACCCGACAAAGGTGAGAATCCCGCCTTTACCCCCAGCCGAAGCAGGTACTCGATTTAGCGACCCCAGAGGGATGCAAAGCTGAGTTGACCTATGTTACGTGAAAGCCACCGGCTGGAAATTGAACCCACGACCTGCAAATCGCAAGTGCAACGCCCTACTGCTGACCACCACGCAACACAATGTATGCTTTCCCAATCAGTGTTAAGCACATCGTAGCTAATATATGCTTTATTTTCAGAGATACTGTATATTCAGAGATATTGTATTTATAAAGGTTTCAAATAGCTTCAACTGTCACCAAAGATTATACCAGCAGTGTGACCAATAATGGGACAGACAGATGGACAGAAAAGTACCAGACACACTCCATCAGCAGGCATCCTCACATCACATCATTATCACTACTCAGTTTGAACCACATTCAGACACCTGGGCAGATACCCAAAAAAAACCAGCGGGCTTTTTTTGGGCAAACCCACCTAAAAATGCGACAAAAAATACGCCCAATCCTAAGTACGAAGTAAACTCAATTCAGCTTCAAACTTTGTCAATTCTATTGTAATCTAAAAAAATTAAGACAGTTCCTGTACAGAAGCAATAAACACAATTAACAATAAATACAGATTAATCATTTTCTATTTCTGGATTTACTTAATGTGAATAACATTTAGCAATCACCACTTACACAAAAAACCCGCAAAAAAACACTAAAACCCAGTACCCAATTAAAACAAATGAAACTCACCGGGTTGGGCTTTTTTGAAAAAAAACGTTTTTTAAAAACCCTGGCCTGAACTGCAGAAGTTGAACCATGTCTTACTTACCCATAAGCTCCATTGCTGATGAGTTTAATTGTCTCAAAGTCATCCTCACATGGCTGTTGTTTCTGCATCAGCAGCCGCGTCTTGGACTGCTTATCTGTCAGCTGAGCACTATGACTCTGTCAGCAACATTTTACATCACTCCATTATCTCACAAATTTACACACTTTAAGCACTTAAATGTATTAATAAAAACTTAATTATTTAAGACTGCACCTATACAACTACATGCATGTTGCTGAACATATATATAAATTTTACACGGCTATATACAGTGTTTGTTACTTTAACATGTGCATAATTAAGCAATCAGTTAACACGCCATCACCTTAATATGTACCCTTGTTATACATAAAAATACTACGGTCATTAATAAATAACAATACCTTTAATCCACTAAGCAACCAATTTAATCGTTAATAAGTTCTGATTACGCTTGACACAAACTTATGTCCATATTTAATATAAGGTCAGAAAAAATGCTAAGAAATTGATAGTTTACTACAAGCAATATATACTTCTACAGTAAGAAGATGCCATAGGTAACTCTACTAAGGAGAACCTGGCATCTTCTCCATGATCCAAAAGCACTAGTTTCTTCATCGCCAGAAGAGGTGTGAAGTATTGCGATCAGCGTGTATGTATGTCTGTCTGTTTGTCTGTCCACTCACATTACCTAAAAAATTGCAGTCCAAATTTCGCCAAATTATTTCAATATAATTATGCTGGTAAACACAGTGGACAGTTTACAATTTAACTGCTGTTACTAAAGCCAAATGACTGTCAGGAATAGAAATGGTTTCTGGAAGCCAAGTAAAAATTCAACTTTTTACTTAATTTAATTTTTTAATCAAATACAGTCTGCAATAATAAAGCAATTAATTGATCACTGCAATTCTTAGCCCGAAAAACAGACGTTCATGCAGACGATGCTGACCTCAGAAGATTCATCAGTGTCTGGTGTTTCAGGTCTCCCACTGTCCACACTGCCACCGTCACCCATGTCTACACCAGCATCATACGTTCATGTATCCATAAATACAAAACAATCCATCATGTTCTAATCAGTAAGTTAATTACTCAAAGACCAACTCAATCACGCGTGTGTCGTTACAGGAATTCTGAGACAGTGTTAACTCTATCATCAGGACCACAGCAGATTCACATCAGCATTGTTCCAATATCAGAAGATAACTGTAATTCTACAGGTGCAAGGTTTCAAAGACGCTGAACAAGAGGCAAATTCTGGATCTTCAGCAACAACAAACATGCCATACAACATCGGCAGCACAACTGACCAATCGGAATCTCTCGGTCGAGGCCTAGCTTGGTGACAATGTATCGCGGAATGTCGGTCTTGATGACAGTCTGTTTGGCCTGACCTTCGGCAGCTTCCAACAGCCGATAGAACTCCTCCGGATCAAACTCCTACAAAGAACACATACAACAGCACAATGTCACTACACATCTGCTTTTATTCTTGCTTTCTGCCTTCATTTACTGGCATATTTCTTTGAAATGACCCCAGCTCATGCCGCAGCCCAGAACATCTTATGTTCCTTTATCATACGGAGTATCTGAAAACAATAATTTTTGAACTGTGTTATGTGAACTCGGTCAACGTGTAGGGGATGACTGTTGTACTGTATTATCGTACCGTATCTCCATTTCAATGTCCATTCTTCCATTTAGCCAGTTTACTCTGAGTTTAATTCCTCTACTTGTTCTGGAGCAGAATCACTGGGGACGAGAGGAACAGCGAAATGTTCTTCCTCTCACACAACCAACAGTGTCAAGGCGTTCAACAGATAATATCACTAATCTCTCACTTCTACTATTACTGGAACGCATCGTGAATACAGGATGTCACGAATCTTTGTCACATCACAAACTAAAATGCACAAACACCGTTGTTCAGCATTGCATCTTGTATCACACACCATGATCCAATGATGTATCGACCGTGGCGCTCAGAAACACCAGAAGTTATTTCCCGTGGGAAATATGTGAACGTGGCAAGCAGTGAAATCCAATGTTAGTGTGACCGAATTCACTCATGCAACAATAGAAACCACTAAATACCGCACAAATCATTTGACTTCACATCTTTGGCTCATCAGATTGTCTTGAGATAGGCATGCTGATCTGTGGTTGTTTTAAAGACATCAGTGGAACATCATGCACGTTTCATAAACTATCATAGACTGATCAATCAGCAATGCATCAAGACTGACCAGACACTCCAGCAGACGAGCCGGTCTTGAAACAATCATCAACAATTTCTTTATAAGCTTTGCAATGTGCTCCACTAGAGCTGGCGAACGATCCTGTACCTGAAAACAAATGCAACAAGAAAACATGGGCAGTTGAGTCGACATGCAGACTCACGCTGGCAATGGCTGCAGGTAGCATAGATGTACGGAATACCGGCCATGGTCACCAGCAACCGTGCGATCGTGCGGTTTTCGTAACCATGTGACCTTGACCTTCGACCTTTTGACCTGTGGGTCGATGCATGCCGAGCGACTGCAACAGAGTATACGTGTACCAAGTTTGGTGTTGATAGCTCAAGCCGTTTTCCTTTTAGAGTGCGGACAAACTCACAGACAGACAGACAGACAGACAGACAGACAGACAGACAGACAGACAGAAAGACACAACACAACTAACGCTCTACCCATGCCGGTGGCTATGCCATGGGTAACAAGTCATATTTATCACACAGACACACACATACATACACACTTAGTTTTGCGTGACCTAATTACCCACGCCAATGGCAGTTGCGAGGGAAGGGTTTTCACCAGCGTTTGTATGTTTGTCTGTTTATCCACACGATATCCCCAAAAAACGACGCAGTTAACATAACCAAACTTGACACAGAAATGGTCCAAAATCAGTCTTGGAAGACCATTTATTTCAGGGTCAAAAAGTCAAAGGTAAGGTCACGTGTCACAAAAAAATTGCCGTTGTAGGTTTTTGCACTCTTGTGAGTGCTGGCTTCTTCTGGTTCCTCTTCCACAGTTACTGGAGGTTGGGATGCCCAGAAGAGAATCTTTGGGTATAACCAGAGCAGGTTATTTTAAATAAAATATCCAACCATCAGCGTCAAAGCAATGAAGTGAACTCAAATCAGTGAAAATCACAGACTGACCCCATCCTCTCCTGACTCACAAACTGACACAAGGGAAGACCGCCAGTTCTTTGACACCAGAACTCTGCTCTACTGTACACAGAATTTCTAACTCCTGTGCATGGACATGCTCCCTCTCAGTTTTTATCCATGCCATCAACGGGTTGATACATTGGGACTGAAGAGGCAAAGCTGCAGTACTGATACCCAACAGTGTCAAAACATCAACGGTTTATTGGTTGGAGTTTAATGTCCCTTTACAGCACAAATATGGCTATATCGAAAACGAAAGGTCAAGGGTGGAGAGCTATCCCTACCCAGTAAAGGAAGGCCAGCAATATATTAATCTCAACCTGGCCACCTTTTTGTTCAGCAGCCACCCAAAAAGGGAAAGGGGTATAGGGGCTCATTTAAATTATTACACTAGTGCCTACAACAGAGGAAAACAACAACTATTGCACCACCGCAAGACTAAACTAAACCAAATTCAACATAAGACCAGAATAAATCTTAACTAAGCGATACAAATAACACAATATGAACGCAACAAACTAAACTCAGGTTCAGTCGCCTCCTATGACCTCCGGCCTGGAAATGGAGTGGTACTATTCTTGTAGAAAGGGAAGGGATGGACAAAAGAAGAAAACAGGTAAAGCAAATGAGAAAAGGACGAAGGAAAAAAGTAAAAAGAGCAAAAGATGAAGAAGCGAATGGACAAGGCAGGAAAAAGGGGGGAAAGGAGTACCCCGGCCCCATGCAGGGCCAAAACATCAATGGCCAAAATAAACTTCAGTTCTTGAAGTTTAACTGCTTTCTGTTAACAGCAGTCAATGCACTGTTGGTGACAGTCAACTCTACTCCAATCTAGAAAAAAAAACAACTCCAAACTGTGAAGCAGCTCACATCACGCAAGAGTTGCTTCAGGTTGTCGGATAGTTCACAGAAATAGTTAACAGAGATGTGCTTTGAGACAGATTTGGTCAGACAGTCGCGAGCCAGTTCCACAACTTGATGCTGGACAAATCTCGCTGCTCCGTCCAACTCCATATCCAGTTCCACTAGGTGATTACTCTCGATAAACTGAGACAGTCGCTCCTCCATCTGTTCCACCGCCTGCAGTACAAACCAACCTCCGACAATAACAGGATAATCATGTAGAAAAAAAAGCACACAGTTAATCTGAAGCTGCATCAGCTAATGCTTTAAAACAGTGAAAATTAAAATATAATTAATTAAAATAGATTATAATAAAGAAGATAAAACGAATGAGGCGGACGGACAGCCCAAAATGCAATGCCTTCGCCGATGCTGTCCAGTGGCAAATGCACCTCTAATTCACCAGCTCTAACTGTACAACCTAGCATGTGTGTGTTGTATTACACGATGCATATGCTGAGGTGTAATCTAACACCATATCTGCTGTGTGCACGTCAATGTTTCCTATTCAATACTCAACTTTTATGGAGCTCCAATAACGACTAAAGGTAGTCTAGCCCCAACGTTAATTGGTTCTACAGTAGGGCAAATGTTGACGGTTGTAGGGGCAAACAATGGCCAGATATTAAAGTTAATTTCTATAACCCCAAAAGGCACGTGCTTGGAACTACACTGTGGGGCATAAAAAACACACCAAATGTGTTTCGCCATAACTTTCGTAAAACTCAACGGATTTTGAACAAATTTGGCAGATTGCTTCTTAAATAAACTTTCATAAAGCGGTGCAAACAAATGTCACCTGAACCGAGTACCAGCTTCGCACTATCTGCTGAGACTTGAAAGGCACTAATACAACTGCAACGTAGGCTATATTCCTAAATGCAACGAGCAGTTGTCACTGAACAAAAAATGCGGAATCTTAATGTTAGACAAAAAATGCAATGCTCAATTTAGCAGCAGATTTACTAAAGTTATGGCAAAACACATTTTGGTGTGTTTTTTATGCCCCACAGTGTAAATGCATCTATTGAAGCATTTCTTGGTGGGAATCTACCAATGCAACCTGTGCATGTGATGATGCAGAAATCAAAGAAAGAAGAAAGGCGATGAAAGAAGTCAACAGAGGCGAAACAGGTGTTTGCCCAGACCACCTACATCCGCACAAAGAAAACTATAAGCGATGTGTAAGCAAGAACTGTTATCAGCTAGATGTGTGTTGTAACACATCTACAAACTGTCAATAACAACAAAGTCTGTGCTGATATTCTACAGCTTACTAAAAGCTGTAAAATCTGCATTAGTGCAGAACGCACAAGAAACGGACACCTGTGGGTAACGTACTTTGTCAAACTTATATGCAGTCATGAAAACAGTAAACGATAATTTGAAAAAATACTTACCTTTGGAAAACGCTCGCGGTAGACATTGTTCATTATCATAGTACCAGAATCCATCCCAGGCGATCGGGCTGGACTACTGTAACGCACATTAGCAAGTAGAAAAGTTGTTAAATCAAGTCTACAATAGTTTACATAATCTACAACAGCTACATTCTGTTAATTACGTAGCAAAAAATAAAACCACTTACATACCTACGGTAAAAAAATCATCTCCTGAAAACAATGTCGACTCGTCTAGTACTCTACATTGCTCTGTGAAATATCAGCTATAACACTTCTGACCCGTTAACACTGTGTTTAAAGAATCTGGACCCTTATTTCTATTGTGGCTTTACCAAATGCTCACTGATTTTCAAAATTCTTTCTCTGGTGTACTCAGCGGTAGACCTGCCCATGTAGCCCAGTGGTCAAAGCACTCGGGTGCCATGTGCAGTAGAGTGTGATGCGTTCAGGAGCCGGGGTTCAAACGTCAGCCCGAGCATGTCTGCCTACCGAAGAATTATTTCAAATAATTCTTATGCACATGATGAACAGGAGATAATCACGGGCAGGAAAAAAGAGTTTGATGGTATCCTATATAAACTGTGACGTTGCTGAAACTTTGATCAGCAGCATCAAAGTTGTTAGACGCGCTGGCGTGAGCTAAAGTAAATACACTTGGCTGGCCACTGGCTGGCGCAACATACAATGCCAGTCACGGCTAAGCCAGAAAGTAAGCCAAGTCTAGAGGAGGCGTGCTAGAAATACCTGACAAGCTGTTCACCTACTAACCCCGCCTTCTCCGCACTCACGCACACATCTGCACACACCTACCAATGCCCTCCTCACCCTGGGCTAGCATACTGGACCGTTACACGGTCTCAGCGCTGAGGTCCAGAAGTAAGCTGCAATAGATAATATGCCCATTAAAGATGCCACCGAAATATAAATGCGCTGTTAGACAACCGTGTGAAACACTTATGTCAGAAAATTAATGAAAATCTAAAACAGTTGTTGTGATTAATGACAAATCAGGAGATAGTTTGGTAATGCATATAAGTGATGGGATCTTTTTTAAACTACAAATTGAAGATCGTGAGTCTGCAGTGAAAGAATTTTTTTAATCAGTCAACATCTGGCAAATTTTCAGCAAGGCTTATTGTTTCATAAAACTTGTGTGCTGGGGCATGGTCCTGCTGAAAGACGTTACAGAAGTAGACCTAACTGATAACTGATCGCTCCTTTCGTTATGCTTCACCTTGTCTCTGGAACCAACTCTTCGTCAACCTCATTCTGGTACCAGTTCCTCCATTTCATACTCACCTATTTCTTAACCCATCACTTCTTCTTCTTTTGATTCACCACTCTGCTCATCCATAACTCCCTCACTCTTTCACTTCCGGCTTAAAACCTACCTGTTTCACAAATCCTACCAATCCTAAATATTAAAACTGCTGTAGCAAAGGGACACGATCAGTGACTGGACTGAATGACAATGGTGTACTAAGGAATTTTGCAATGACGTCTTTCTTCCTGTTGCTACAAATGTTTGCAGTCAGTTATTCTGTGATTTTTTGATGAGGCCATGCGAATAACTTAGCGTCAATGAACCACACAATGCTAACGAGACTGGATAAATATTTTTCAGCAATAGTTTAATCTTACACAGCAGTCGACTTTCAATCAGCTCTACAGAACAGTGCTTATGAATTAAAATATTTCACACGGTAGTGCTGCGGTGCTTGTAAGGTGTGGTCCTGTGACCTGCCCATGTGGCCGAGTGGTTAATGTACTCGGCTGCATGTAAAGTTGAGCGTGACGCGCTCAGTGGCCGCGGTTCGCGCCTCAGCCTGGCGCGTCTGCCTACCCAAGTATTATTTCTAATAATTCTTATGCACATGATGAACAGGGAGTTAATCCCAGGCAGGCAAGAGGGTTCGACAGTGTCCTCTATAAACTGTGAGTCACAGTTTATAGAGGACATCGTGACCGTTGCTGATGCCTTGATTAGCATCGTCAAGGTATCAGCCGCGCTGACGTGGAAGCCGAAGCAGATAGATGTGGCTAAGCCCACTGGCCAGGCGCTGAAGAAGTGCCGGTCAGGGCTGGCGATGAATAAGTGCTAGTCCGGGCTTAGACTGACAGTACGCCATGCCTAGAGGGGGAGCGCTTAGAAATACCCGACAAGCTGCTCACGCCTACTTAAGCCTTCCTCCACCCTACACAACGCGCACATAAACAGCACACACCTACCAATTCCTCTCATCTCCCTGGGCTGGCGCACTGGACCGACAAAAAGCTCTGAGCGGTGGGGTCAAGAGTAGGCTGGACCCCTGCCGCAATAAGGAAGGAACGACCGAACGCATGGGTGTCCAAAACGACGCCCGTGTCGACCTGCCGTTGCATGGCCCGTCCACACGTTCCGTAAACACGGGTAGTGTGAACACAGCATAAGAGATTCGACCGACCTAAGGCTATGTGAACGTGGTCTGATGAGCGGCGACCGCACACCGCTGGAGTTGCTGCTGCTGTTACTCGGTATGTCGGCCAGCTCGGCTTCAACGTGCGGCGTGCCGCTGTCGCTGCTGTCATGATGCTGGCGTGATCGCGTCGACGACGACGGCGTGGCCGGTGAATGCTCCGGCGTCACGGCAGCGCCGAGATGCAGTCGCTCCTGCGACGAATACTGCGACTGACACGGCACAAGAACACATCACGACATGACAACGCTCACATCTCAACATAACCAACGTAACTTCTTCATACGTCAACTGCAACGACTTGCGTTTTCATTGAGTTGGTTGGTCATATCGTGCCTTTAAAGTAGAACTATATTATAAATATTAAT
>Ga0209780_1004260_pt1 | contig 10957 bp, 5 predicted proteins | sample WorMetexBAHAMAS2_FD_187384 | JGI IMG/M metagenome (GOLD analysis project Ga0209780, IMG submission 187384) | Marine gutless worms symbiont microbial communities from Max Planck institute for Marine Microbiology, Germany - Inanidrilus exumae... | ecosystem: Host-associated > Annelida > Digestive...
GGGGTGTCGATTCTGTGGGGGGTCGAAAATTGCCCTTTCCCATTGACAAAGCCAGTGGCCGTTAACACAGGGCTGGCGCTACCGCGCAGCCTGTGAAAGGCAGATGACAGCGAGTGGTCATTCAGCGTTTGCTCTTAGCAAATAATAAAATTATACAAATGTCAGTCTCTCAGCCAGGGCGACAGCCCGGGCTTAAGCTTTTCAGCCAGGTCATTTGATGGTGGGTGTAGTATCGCCACTGTTCATGACACACACTACTCAAGATTTCTACACTATGAAGCATCTGCTAATTAAATTTGCAACTGTTGACCGGCTAAATCCAAGCACAATGGCTAGAGCTGCAACTGTCAAAGTTTGTGCAACAGTACAATACAATGCAATACAATAGTGGTTAGTTTCGTGCCCAGTCTACAACGAAAACGGAACGGCTAGGCATTACAATGTTAATGAAAAATAAGTGATAAAATCCGATTAAAATGAAATGTTGAACAGAATGATTCTATATTGTAGGAGTTTAGACACTTAGTAGACTACGCTGTGTGTTTTTATTTTTAACGTTTTTTTTGTTTTTTTGTTTGTAAAAGCTATGTTGTAGCCTTATTAGGCCCACTATTGTCATTGCGATCTGTATATGACGTTAAATAAATAAATAAAAGCGATTGTTCGAATATTCAATAAATAAGTATTCGATCGAATGTTTTTGTAGTTTCATGACAGGCGTAATTAACGCAGAAATGTCACTGTATTTCATACCTATACCTTTAAAACGCCTGAACCAATTTCTACGATTTGTGGCACATTTCAGCGCCCCTTTGTAGTTGCTACGAAGTAATTGTTATATTAATTTTAATATTTCCGCGACCGAATATTCGATTCCTATTTTTTGAACGAACCCAACCCTACTGTTGCCAGCATTTCTTATTGTAAGTTAACACCTTTTAATTATGTTCACTGTATTGGGTCACCTTTAATTCATTTGTCGACACATCTATACACCTGTGTACTTAAGACATCTGCCTACCTGAGGGTGTTATTCATCACATATGCCTCTACTTTTAGATTCTCCTCATCTCCCCAGTCTTACGTCGTGTTTTTTCCGGCCTCCTCACTGCTATCTCCCATCAGTCTTTCACTACTTATTACAAGAAGCTCCGCTACAGTATGTCGGTTGAAATCTTCTCAACTGCTGCACTGTACGAAAAAAGCACATCTGAAACGCTTGCAGTAGCGAATGACCTTGAAAATGACTCAATGTCATCGGAATTGCCTATATTCATGACTTCCTATTAGTGGTCTATAGCAGCAAACTAACAAACACTCTACCTGGCTGTGACCTTGAGAAGTCCTTCGTTTTCGAAAAGATAGTTGAAATTAAAAGCCACGTGCGCTTTCCGATTTCCAAAATCTGATATTTCGGCGTTCTCAGTCACTAAAGCCATTCGCGGCAGTTTACAGCGCTTTCCCGATCCTGTACATAAATATTTGTTGTAATGGCATGAGATGGGAAAGAACAGCGAGACGGGAGAACAAGTAAAGGAAATGAGATATAGGGTAAATAATAACCGTAAACATTTGTCCGACATTCAATAAAATCGGACTTTTTGGCAATCCCAAAAATAAAACGGTAACTTGGCGGTCCTCCTCCGCTCTGACCCCTGGGTAAGCGTTCTTCAAGACCCGAGAGTATAAGGGAAATGATGGGGACGAAAGAGGAAGAATTGAACAGGGAAAGGGTTGGCCCCCTCCAACATGATAAGTTGGACCCGCCCTTGGGAAATAATAACCGCGTATTTATGCCGTACGTGTGCATGAATCCCTACATAGCGGTCGTATTTTGATAATATATTGCTTTCAGCAAGACTGCAGCCGTGTGTGGGCAATATCTGGCTACTTACGACGAGTAGGCAGGCATATGCGCTCCGGTTGCGAAGAAACCCGTCGCACTGAGTTCGAGTCCGCACATATCGGTTTTCTTTGGGATTATTATCAGTTACAGTAATCTTTATTCGCCAAAGCCACGGCAGCAACAGACAGAAAAACAGATGTATGCAGCAGAAAATGAAAGAAAAACAGCAAACTAGACACGCAGACGAAATTTATTTATTTATTTACCTATTATAGAAATCGTATACAGAGTACAAATATAAAGAAATAGAGAAAGAGAGAGACACGGAGAGAAAGACAATGCAATACTAATACAAATACTAATATAGTAAGTAAGTAAGTTTATACATTTTATTATCCATAAAAGTGGTACAGCTTGATTACAAATTACAAATTAGGCAAATCACAAATCACAAATCGCATACTAAAACATCGGTTATATAACAAAAAATATAAAAAATAGAATATACATAATGAAAAATAGCAGTAATACAATGATATAATCCAAAATTCACATACAATAAGATCCATGATTAGTTGTTACTAAAAATTTAACAGTGCGTAAAGCCCCCTCCACACCAGCAACAATGTCGAAGCAACGTTCGACTTTGTTGAAAGAATCCTTCGACTTGTAGCATTCAACAATGTTGCTTCGACATTGTTGCTGGTGTGGACGGGGCTTAAGTCACTGTTGAACAATATCTTTCTGTTCAGATGTTTGGCCTTGGATAAAAATTAACTATATATACTTTCTAAAAAATGCATACACTGCTATAGAATATTTTCTTCTACAGCAAATCTTATTCACTTATGCCAGTCAGAGAGAACACCATCTTCCATCTGATTGCCTGGATATCAGTGTGCTACATAACGCAATGCACATGGTAACGTATTCGCTGTGGTTTGAGGTTTACAAGCTCAGAGCAGATCATGCCTTTCGACCGGTCGGGTTTCACGCGTGTTCTTATAAATCTTCAACCTATCAACTCTGCAAAAACGAGGTTTTTTTTAAAGCGTAAACTGAAAATGTCGCGTCTCTTCATATAGTGCCAACCGGTGATTTCAGTTACGAACATCATTTTAGTTTTAGCTTATTTACACTTACTAAACAAGGCCATCATAGATATCAGACTTCGCCCTCGTGTGCAATCGCACCGCCCACTTCGCGGCCGATACTAATTATAACCTAAGTCCCATTAACGCTAAATTAACTTCGCTTTCCTACGTCCATGCATCAAAGTCAGTTGTACGTTTGTTTCTCTGCCGACGTTCACTTTTATTATAGTAACAATACGGCGACGTGCGCTTCGGTAATTCTTTCCATTAGTCATAAAATTTTTCTGTTCCTCTTTTTACCTCAGTTTGCGAGTAATTTCGAAATAGTTAGTCAAACGTTGTGCCGTTTAATAATAGTAAATTCAATTCTGCCCGACATAACAGTTGCGGAAGATGGGCACGCGCATCCGATCACGTAAAAGAGCAATGACTCTCGGGAGCGGAGGCGCTCCAGGTCATTACGAATTCAGGATGTACATGCTGCGTCCGATCGATGATCATTACTGGTCAGTGAGGACCTCTGCTGGTCATGTTGTTCAACTTCGCGCACCTGCCAACGGTTCTACGTACAGCGATATACAGTGTCTCAAAAAACGACACTGCTTTGGCTTGCTATAACTTCGACATGCATTAACCGATTTTGATAATTTTTGGCAGGAATGTTGCCAGAAAAGTAAGGAGTCAAATGGTATTTGATTTTTCCACCTCACCTAACTAGTGCTTCTGCGCTACCTGGCAAAACATGGAAACGCGAAAATCGCATCTTTTTTACTCAAATCTTGTATTACTGCAGTGTCGTTTTTTGAGACACACTGTATATAGGTTGACAGCGACGTAATTTCTTCGTTTGCCACCTGTTGTGGCCACCGTGATGTAGGGCAAGGAAATGTAAACACGTTGCAGTACTTACGAGTGTGATTTTCGTTTTGGTTTATAGTTTTAGTTTTATCAATATCTTTTAGTTTTATTCTCGTTTTAGTTTCCATCAATTATTTGGTTTTACTTTTAGTTTTACGGTATTTTTCGTTTAATTTGGCGCTTTTTAGGCCTATATTTTTCGTTTTATTATTTTTAGTTGCAGTCTAATAATAAGAACAGTAAAAAAAGCAAAATTAGCTAATAATCAGTCGCATCGTCACGCTATACAAGTCATCATCAACAATTCTTTGGTTGTGAGTAAACAAACTTTAAAATAATTTGTGGACAAAGTTTGTTTTATATGATATTCGTGATATTTAATTATCGCCTGACAATTAAAAGTTGTTTGAGAATTGAAAATGAATGTTGTGGTGAATAAAGCTCTTTGCTATATACAGAATAACTACGTTAAACATCCGCGTGCGCTTCTTGCTACCGCCGCGAACGGCTTTTATTCTGATGATGAAATAACAGAGGCGAAGCAGTGCATTCATGGTATACTAGATCAGATGGATATTGAAGGTTTGCCTCGTTTAACTCGACGCACTGGAGACAAAAAAGGAAGTTGGAATGTGACGACATTCTCAATTATTTCTCATTTGCTGACGGTCAACAGGTTACATTACCAACGTTCGTTGCGTCAAAGCTTGATCGCGTTCCATCTGTTTCACCTGGTGATGTTGACATCTATGCTCTTGCTGCATCTGTAGCATCAGTGACGGCACAGCTAGACGCTCTGACAAAGCGCATGGATTTAGTTGCGTCTTCCAATGACTTGGAGTCTATGAACAAGAGATTGAGTGTAGTTGAAGCAAGCCGATGTGATTTTCCACCACTGATCGCTGGGGGTGCTGCCAGCGCCATGGTGATACAACCACCACCAACAGCAGCATCGTCATCCAGCACTGTATCACAATCGTGGACAGCAGTAGCTGGCGAGGGTCCGGTTGAACTCAATAATCCTCGACCTCATGCTGTTCGGGTAACACCGCCACCTGCAGTCAGAGTGAAGGGATCCAGTGCAGCACATACGAGAGTGAAGGCTGTTCCACGCAAGCCGATCATTGCAGCTTTTGTCAGTCGGATGGATCCAGCGACGACTCCGGAAGACTTAACCGATCTTCGTTCGGCTGCTGGAATTGATGGCATTGTCTGTAAGAAAGTGCTTCCAACAAATGGTAAAGTGTTTAACACTGCAGCATTTTTTGTGTCATGTGGGGCTGAACATGCTGAGACTTTCTACGACAGCGATATATGGCCTGAAGGCGCAGAATTACGCGACTGGGTATTTCGCAACTAACAATGGCTCCTACATCTCAAACCTTTAGTTGTGTGAAAGCTGTCACATTTAACATGCATGGTTTTAATGGTAATTGGCATTATCTAAGAAAATTAACTGAGGATTATGATTTGATTTTTATTCAGGAACATTGGCTTATTAGTACCCAGTTATATTATTTAGAATCTGTTAATAAGGACTTTCATGTGTACAGTAAAAGTGCTATGGACAATAAATGTGCCACTGGCATACTTCATGGTAGACCATTCGGTGGTGTTGCAGTGATGTGGAGAACAAGTATTAATAACTGTATTACACGTTGTGGATTTGATGACGATGGCCGTGTTATTTCAGTTAAACTGACTTTTGGCAGTTCCTCTGTGATCATGTTTGGTTGTTATTTTCCGTATGATGACCATGGCAGCATGTATGGAAATTCTGTTTGTAACGTGTTAGGATTTATTGAGTCTGTCATTGAGTTAAATCCAGGATGTCCGGTATGTGTTACAGGTGATTTTAACTTTGAATGTGTGTCAAACAGCTCCGGTTACCGTGCCACTAAGGAATGTTTTGATGAATATAACCTAGTATGTCTTGACAATGTAGAAACCACTGCCACTGGATACACCTACCACCATGAGTCACTTCATCAACATTCATGGCTTGATCATGTGTTTACCGACAGTAGTCTGATAAATAACTTTAAAAATCATACAATACTTGTTGATCCTTGTAATCTCTCTGATCATTATGCCGTCTCATTTGAATACCATGTCGATGCTTCTGTTTACATTAGTCAATCTAAGGTTCAGAAAGAATCTTCTAATAGCCCTGTGATAAAGGAATACAGATGGGATAAAGGAGATCTACGATCATACTACGACTGCACAGGTCAAATGCTTTCTAAGATTGTGCACAAATTTGATTGCGAATCTTCTAGTGGAATGTGCAGTAATAAGTCTCATTGTGTTGATATTGAAATTTATTATAGCGAGATTGTTCACTCACTGGTAGTTGCAGCTGATAACTGTATTCCTAAAATTCCCCGTAAAGCTATCAAACATTACTGGTCTGCTGTCCTTGATGATCTCAAGCAAGACAGCATTGATACATATGATATTTGGGTAGGTGCTGGTAAACCTAGATCTGGCACAGTCTTCTCTATAATGAAGAATGCTAAATATCGTTACAAGCTTGCTGTCAAAGATGCTGTTCGTGCCTTTGAGGAAAAGTGCAGTGATGAACTGTATGACAACTTGCTGTCAAAGGATTTAAATAACTTCTGGAAATGTTGGAAGAAAAAACAATGTAAGAATGTCACTAAAATCTCCACCATTGATGGCAAATGTGATGACCTTGACATTGCAGAAGTTTTTAAAAGTAAATTCAGTAGTGTAATAGCTCAGTGTAATAAGTCTGAAAATGATACATCGGCATTGAGCAGTCGTCTCTCTGCGTCACAGCCTGATTGTGATGTTGTCAAATGGTTGTTTAATGTTGAGGATGTCGATTTCGCTGTATTCAGTAAGTTAAAGTGTGGTAAAGCTCCGGGATCAGATTCGTTAACTCCAGAACATGTGTTATATAGTCATCCTAGCATTATGGTTCATTTAAAATGTGTTTTTAACCTCATGTTGCGACACGGTTACGTTCCAGATGACCTTGGAAAAGGAATTATTGTCCCTTTAATTAAAGATCGTCATGGTGATATCTGTAATTCTGATAATTATAGAGCCATTACCATTAGCTCAGTGTTGTCAAAGATTCTAGAAATATGTATACATAATAAATTCAGTACATTTCTTTCCAGTGATGAACTTCAGTTCGGTTTTAAGCCTGGTTATGGATGTAGTTCTGCACTATTCACATTTCAGCAAGTTGTAAAATATTTTAATTCTAGACAAAGTACTGTGTATGTTTCTGCAGTTGATGCTAGTAAGGCCTTTGATAGAATTAACCATCATACACTTTTTAGCAAGTTAATGGACAGACAGTTGCCTATATGCTGTATTAAAATGTTAGCGAATTGGTATAGTAAGCTCTACTCTTCTGTTCGTTGGAATGGTGTAATAGGTTCATATTTTAAGGTGCTCTGTGGTGTGAGACAGGGTGGTATTCTCTCCCCTATCTTGTTTAATATCTATGTTGATGTTCTAATTAGTGAATTGAAGAACAGTGGTATAGGGTGTCATATTTCGAATGTTTTTGTGGGCTGCATCATGTATGCAGATGACCTGCTTATTCTGTCTCCATCAGTTGTGGGTCTGCAATATATGTTAGACATATGCTCTGGCTATGGTCGCACACACGATATTATTTTTAATGCTAGTAAAACTGTATGTGCATCTTTTGGACGGAAACCGTTAGCAGCGTGTAATTTGTTTCTGAGTGGTGTTGCTGTGACTTGGGTTAATAGTCTTAAATACTTAGGTATAGTTTTTAATGCTAACAGTACAATGAATATTGACAGCTCATACCTTAAACGTAAATTTTATGCTTCGTGTAATTCTGTTCTATCTAAATCTAAGTATGCATCTGAAGTAGTTAAATTGCAACTGGTCAAATCATTCTGTCTGCCATACCTGACATACTGTATTGGAGCATTGGATATTAGTGATAACATTGTTCGACAATTGGGTGTGTGTTGGAACGATGCCTTTCGGAAAATCTTTGGCTATCAACGTTGGGAATCTGTCAAGGAGTTGCAGTACTATTGTGGTGAACTATCCTTTCCTTATTTATATAGATTATGTAAATGGAATTTCATAGCTGACTTAAAGAAGAAAAATAATAGCTGCATAAACATTATAACCAACTTGAACCATGGTGATTGCATTTCTGTTTCAAAAGGCAAAAGGCGTGCTATGGTGTTCCGTGAATTTTACATGTCCATTTATTTGTGATTTTTAGTGTCTTGTGCTGATTGTCTTTGTGTTTAATGTTTGCTTTTTTGTAATTGTCTGTCTTCTGTCTGTCTTGTCTATTTTTGTATTTGTGTTGCCTTTGTGGCGAATAAAGTTACTATATATAAACTGGACCCAGAACAAAAACTACGTTCGGTGACAGACCTTTTTTAGTTGCTAAACCAGTCATCTGGAACTCCATCCCCGAATCCATCAGAGCAGTCTACGACGTTCTCACGTTCAAACGCCTACCGAAAACGCACTTTTTTTAACCAACTCAACTGGTTTTGTGTCATTTCATTCAGCTGCTGTTTCAACTGTTTTATGTTACATTGTATTGCCTAGCCGGTCCGGCTCGTGTACGCTGGACATTAATGGCACTTTATGACTTTTATTAGATTAGATTAGAATACTAGTACATATATCTATATGGGTGACCGTTCGCGGTTATATGAACTTGGTATGTAACCAGCCAACTCAACTTCCTACCCTCAGCTGGGCGGGAAGTGAACACTGGTACGCAATGATGCTTTTTGACCGGGAAGGCAGTCGCAGACCTGGCGTCGCATTGGCCATGCGCCACAGACTCATTGATGTATCGATCTACGGGTCCAATTACTCAAGCAAGACAGATAAGCACATGGCCAACGCTCTTCTGAGAGCAATACATCCTTTAACTGTACTTCATCTTTGTATACACGACGAACCACAACGCTGATAGTATCAACAAAACGACTAACCTCTGCGCCGAAAGATGTTGCCGAGACAGCGGAACAGGGTCGGCGAGAAAAGTGAGTCCCGACTTAACAGCTATGTTGTATACGTGTCGAATCCGAGGACCACGACGGCCACACGACCGGCGGTATTGACGCCAGTGATGGCTACCGTGTGGTGCACATGTGCCAACGCGTTATTTCGACAACAAACTTCGCCGGCAACTCGATACGACAGCGCCGCGTCGACATCGATCCGAGAGCGGCATAGCAACTGTCGACGCAAACTGATCATCGGCTGACCGCAGCTACTGCTGCTGCTGCTGCTGCTGCTGCTGGCGAAGCGGAAAAAGGGACGCCGAGCTTTGATGCAGCGCCTTACGCGCCGCTGTCTGTGAGAATCGTCATCGGTTTAGTTCGTTTCGTCTGCCTCTAATTCGATTTTCGCGTCCACGCATTCTCCGTATCGAAGAAGCGCGCGTCGGCCGAACGTGTGTGGCGCAACACGGCTTTCGCCGTTGTGGGTGAAGATACGCAGTTGCACGGAAGCCCTCGGCGACCACACAATGAGCCCGGGTGGCGGAGTGGTGACGACGATAAATTCAACCGCGTGGTGCCGGCCACCAAAGACCTTGCTGTCGCATCGACAGCTCTGACGTCACGTAACCATGTCAACACGCTTGCTAGTTGCCACGAATGGTCACATCTTCGGTCGCATATAGAGCTATGTTTATGGTGCCGATAACGGCGGTAGCTTCTGTCAGGAATTTCGTGTTTCGCAACCTTTTATACTGCAGTGGAGATGGGAGTTGCCACGCATTGCGTACCAGTGTTCACTTCCCGCCCAGCTGAGGGTAGGAAGTTGAGTTGGCTGGTTACATACCAGCCGTTAATGAACAGCTACAATATTTAGTCAGTAGGCCTACTTGCTTGACTGCATTGCACATTTGTACTGTATAACACGTGACTCTAAATATGTAGTGGGCACTGGGTGTCCGCCCACACCTCTCATATTAGACGCAACAAAATGTTAAAGATCTAACAGCGCGCTCCCGGTCAATCACCTTAGTGGACCTAGCAATAATTTCATTACTGTGTTAGTGCGTGACTGCGTGGAGTCCATACTACAAGAAAGATAAGGAGCTCCTAGAAAAGGTTCAACGCAGGTTTACTAAAATGATTACTAACATGGAAGGGTTAAGTTAACTTATGGTCTTTGGAGGAAAGAAGAAACAGACAGGATTTGATACAGGTTTTTACGATGTCTCAGGGAAAGACAATAATAGGGCTTCAGGGCTTGTTTATATTGGAAAAGAACAATAAGAGTAGGACAAGAGGCCATTCACTCAAACTAACTAAAGTGAGATGCACTCGGGACTGTTGGAAACATTTCTTTTTCAATAGAGTGGATCAGCAGATAGTTGGAGCTACCAGCCTCAACGCCTTTATTCACGTCGCCTTCGGCAGGACCATAAGCGTCGGAACGTATCTCATTTGTGCGGCTTGCATGTTAATTTTGCCGTTCGAACCGTCCCACTTTTTGGAAAATTTTGATCGATTTACTGTGAAACATGCACTTTAGAATACTCACAATAATTGCCACCAGTGGCTTTCTGACAGCTGTAAGCTGCACCAAATTTGTTTTCGGCCGGGGCTCTGCCCCGGACCCCGCGGGGGGAGCTTACAGCGCTCCCCCAGACCCAATAGTTGGGCCTTACTTCTAAGAGAGGGGATGGAGGGAAAAGGAAGTAAGGGTGGGGAGGGGATACGCCCATGAGCCGTCTCACTTTTCTGAACGTTCCGAGTTCCGACGCCTCTGGGTAGGAGACTAGGAGTGTGAAGTATTGTGATCAGCGCACAATACTTCGCAGCATTGCTGAGGGTAAAGTAACAAACAAACAAACAAACAAACAAACAAGTAGCTACGAAACTACAACAACGCTATGACTTTTTACTGTGCAGAGATGGCTTAATATATATCTTTATTCGCAACGAATGCAGAAATTATACAAAGTAGAAAATTAAAAAGAAGAAGAAAGAACGATTAGACTAGCACAAACTTTGACAGTGCCTAAAAATACATGCAGCTGCCGAACCAAACCTATTACCATCATTGTACTTGTCAATAATATACAACAATTCATGATGTTGTATACCTAAGATGTTCACAAATTCTGACCAATAAGCACCATTGTTATTCATAG
>Ga0209780_1004261_pt1 | contig 10956 bp, 6 predicted proteins | sample WorMetexBAHAMAS2_FD_187384 | JGI IMG/M metagenome (GOLD analysis project Ga0209780, IMG submission 187384) | Marine gutless worms symbiont microbial communities from Max Planck institute for Marine Microbiology, Germany - Inanidrilus exumae... | ecosystem: Host-associated > Annelida > Digestive...
TAGAAAGCGGTGGTCAGACACGTAGTGTAGAAATGCTTAGTCGCAGCGCTGTTTAGAATGTGTTAATATAAAGTATAAAGCGAGTGTCTCTGCCTCTGTTGTTATGTTTTGCTATATTTGGTGGAAATCCGGTCTTTCCTCTTTACCTCAACGCAGCAGTTCTACAGACGGTGCTATAGTAGTTTTCTGGCGTCGTGACAGTTTGAATACATCGTGTTTCAAACCGATTTCAACAGCCTTTGATACCCAGCATCCTGAAGAAATTTCACAACAGATATTTAGGGCCGGTTTTTCCACCGCAAAGTAATCTCCCATTAACGTTAATGGGAGATTAATTCGCGGTGGAAAAACCGGCCCTTAAATTATCTATCTCACGTATAAGATGTATTTAGTCTGTACTTTGAGAAATTCGAAAAGGTACTTATTGCATGTAGCCAAAGTTACCGTATTATGAAATATTTCACACTGTTATATCTGACTGTATGGCGTAATGGTAAATTTAAATAACTGAATTTCACTCATCACTGGATGCGTTACAGTACTGCAATGTTTTGCGTGTGGACGTGGTAACGCGGTAACGCGGTCGGCCTGACCTCGATCGTCGATCGATGACAGTTTTTCTAGTTGACTTGGTAGACGTCTTAACAACATGGCAAGCAATACACTGGTACGCTGTGAATAGTCTTAAGCCCCATCCACACCGGCAACGATGTCGTACCAACATTGTCGAATGCTACAAGTCAAAAGATTATTTCGACGAAGTCTAAACAAATTGAACATGTTTAATATTTGTTTAGACCTTGTCGAAAGGACGAAATTTTACGATAAACTCGTTCGATATTGTTGCCGTTTATGGCCACAAAGTCAAATGTTGTTTCGACATTGTTGCTGGTGTGGACGGGGCTTTAGCCGCAAAAAGTTGAATGGTCAAGTGACGATGTGATGTTCGTTTTTTCCTACTCTGCGCATGGTCCTGGTCATTGATATAGCTCAACTCATTCCACTCATTGAGATCTATACTATTAACTTGACAGACGATTAACGCTGGGCGGAGCTTAGAACTGAGGCGAAACTTGTCCAGTAGCTATACATTTTCGGTCTATATTACATGTATATATACAGTAGGTATACGAATTTGCACTCGTGACTGCTTAGGCTGTAAGAGCGGCGCGTTACAAATGCTCTCATACATACATGGATTTGTTGTAGTGGGCGCTAAGCTTGCAGCAGCGGCGGCGGTGTAGGCTATTCGTGCGGAAGGCTAATGTCGCAGCGCCCAGTTACCAGGATAGGTGTGTGACGAAACTGGTAACTACGTGGCGGAATGGGACGAGGGCGCGACAGCGCGATATTTTGTAACGGGCGGTATATTGTAACAATGGCTCCCAAATTGTCCTTGACTGTTGATGTCGACTGAGGAGACTTTTGTCACTGACGAAATTAACAGACGGTTCAAGCAAGCAAGCAGTTTTTATTTTGTAGACAACATCGACTAATGCACAGCAACTAAATGTGCAGCAGCTAAGCTTTCGTCCGTCTGACCTGCTGCCGCTTTACATACTGATGGAGTTCATGTCTTCCAGCGATCGGAGTTTTAGCTGCGAAAGCGGCGGTCAGCAACGTCCGGCGCTAATGCACACAACTTACAGCCAATGAGGACGGGCGTATATAGGACTAACGGTTGGGGGGACTCAGATCCCCGAGTTTCTAACCAGTGAAACTAAAGTAAACTAGATTGATATTCATGATAAAGAGTATTAAACTTTACTCATTACTAAAGAAAAGAAAGAAGCCGACTTATAAAGGTATATATGCTGTAGGAATTTTGGTCATCATTATTTGTCATCTGAAAACTGCCAAACTGGTCGTTGTAAACCCATCTGTTCAGGACTTTTGCCCAGAGCTACTGACAATCCAATTTCGTGTGATGAATGACGAAACGCTTAACTGCTACGCATTTTTTCGCTTGTCTACCATTACTACGCCGGGTGAATAAAAATGAATATCCACATGTATTGAATGACGTCGAAGACTAGGGGTGGTCTCAGCGCTTTAATTCGTGGCAATTTTCCACGCTGTTATAATGCAATCATCATCATCATTATCGTATAAAAATATATAAGTGAACTAATTAAAATAAAGTGGCCATCGGCGCATTACAATAGTCAATTCAGTACACAGAGACAGTCCAACATATACAATACAGAAACATGGACAGATTAACCGAACTGATGCGGAAAAGATGTGTTTATAAAATTCGTTTAAAACTGTTCATGTTGTGAGCGGAGCGTATAGACGACGGCAGTTGGGCAGCTGGTTCCAGCGTACGAGAAGGATGAACAAGCGAACGAGAACAATCATGTCGATCCTCCTTATTGTCGGGCCGAAATTGGACGCCGGGACAGACAGACAGACAAACGGACGGACGCCAGACCGTTACATTACGCTTTCCGCTAGACGCGGCCAGCGTAATGAGACACAGCAGTAATTTGCATGAATGTGCCTCGGAGACAGCCAACGCGAAGCTGCTATACTAACGTGCAGTATAAGTCTTAAAAATAATAAATTATGTGGCTGGCCTCAACAGAATAAACTTAATGTTAATCAGCAACAAAGCGTCGCCTGAATTATGAAAAAATCCATATCACTTGTCAGGTTTTCCATACACGCATAACTACATGCTCAGAGAAGATGACGACGACTTAGCAGAACGATACAAGTGGCGATGGTATAGCCATAGGGCAATTAGGCCTACAAGTGGAGCTAGTAAGTCTCATTTCTTGTTAATGAAGGCAACATGGCCGGATCTGTGCATTCTGTAGTCCACCTGAGTGTTATAGCCTACCTGCAGAAAAACATCAGTGCAGAGTCTTAGTTTTATTGCCGCGCGACATTATGCTTGCGCGGTATATGCCGTCATCGTGTGTCCTTCCGTCCGTCTGTCCATCCGTCTGTCCGGCTGCCACAAGTCGGTGTTCTATCAAGATGGCTGAACCTAGGATTACGCTAAGAACGCCGTACGATAGCTCAGGGACTCTAGTTTTCTGGCGCCAAAGATCTCGGCGAAATTTCAACGGGGTCACCCTTAACTGGGGCGCCAAATAGAGGTGGGGTAGGTTACAATCGGCGATTTTCGATCTCGCTGTATCTCAGAAACGGTGCAAGATAGGGACAGAGTTACTATGCAATGCCAATATAAACTCGTACTCGTATAGACCTACGCTCTATAGCTTGGTGCCATTTCCAGTAACCTTGAATGACCCTAACTATCCCATACCATCCCAATTTTGATATTTTGTATCGCGTTTCATATCTTCGTAGTGATTGGAGTTAAAGACTTAAAATTTGGTACGTAGGTTGACGGTAGCAAGTGCTAGCCCGCAGATGGCATGGCAACCCATCCCTGAAAGTGGCGTGGTTAGGTCACATGAACCATTTTAATTTTGGTTCGCACCAACAATATCTCTGGATTGTTCATCACACTGATCGTCGACAGCTTTACTGTGTGTAATAAGGTGGGACTGGGGCACCGCGTCGCGCGGCTCTGGCAGCGGCAGCGGAGACTTGTTACTGGCCCGCCTAATGGGCCAGTATTGTTCTGCACACTGTCGTCTGACGGTGTCGTCTGTCGTCGTCCATACGGCCATCAGCATCAGAAGAGGCAGAAACTTGAGGCCGAAAAAATACTCTAAGGCGTCAAAACACCGAAAACCAAGCGAGACACAGCCATGGTTAAGTACTGCACGTGAATGTGAAGTCATTGTTGAATACAAATCGACGTTTACTGTCATTTGCGGTGATCGTTGATATCACCTATATAAATATAGTCATCGGAAAATACCGAAGTGTCTATCGGCAGATGATAATATCATCTGCCGATAGACACTTCGATCTTTATATTATATCGTTTTGCCACTATTGGAGCGATACCGGTTGTTCATTGCACTAAATGTTATACTTGACCTCAGTGACGCACTCGTAATAGAGAATTCTGCCAATCTTTATCCACCGATAAATATCCCATAATTAACTTAGTATAATTATTTTTATCTGCTGATCTTCTAGTACGGAGGCTTATCCTCATTCAGTCCATTGTCCGACTTTGGAACAGCAGAAGTGTGGGAAAAGTATCTGTTGTGCCTATCAGTAAAGTATAGAAATATACGCTAAACGCTATAGGTCTAAAGTTTTAATACTTCACTTACGGTACGCCAAGTGCTCGAAGTTTAAAACTTTACTAAATAAGCCCACTTCTTGTTGTGACAATTATTTTGAGAAACGCAAACCACGGACCTCCTAGAATTTATATAGAACTTCGACAACTTACGCCTTAGCTTGGTTCACAGATAGAAGCTCGTGACGAACACAGTGCGAGGCGATCAGCGACAATCCACGCAGAGCATGTTGATGGGCTAAAGCTTAATACCAGAAAATGTGCCCGACGACCCGCGACATGCAATAGGCTAATTAGGCCTACGTCGTTTGCTGTCGGCGATATTGCATCTTCACACTACGCTCAGACGGCACTAACGCGTTTTGTATGTTCCCGGCTATTAATATGCTATCAGTGCTTGTCCAAGACTGCACAAAAAGGCACATTCCCACACCATTAGGGCTTCGTCGAAAACTGAACCAACGTAGCTCATTGTACCGTTTGCTGCAGCACCTCTGAGACTGTAAAGCTCTCCTGCAGCGTAATCGCGACACTGTCACTCTAACCAATATATTTTAGTAATAAAAATGTAAAGTAAGTGTATAGCGCTTGGCAGAAACTCTGCCACACCGTTGAGGGAAACTCGCATGCCATATGGGATCACACAGTGTTACCTGCCACCCGACAGAGGTGAAAATTCCGCCTTTACCCCCAGCCGAAGCAGGTAGGCCTACTCGATTTAGCGACCCCGGAGGAATGCAAAGCTGAGTTGACCTATGTTACGTGAAAGCGGACCGGCCGGGAATTGAACCGAGACCTGTCAGTACCGCTGAGCCACCACGCAATTAATAGTAGTAATAATAACTAGAAAGCGGGGTAATAAAGCCCAACGTGTAGCTCGCCCGGCATGTGGAAATGCGACTGTGCATTTTTTTCTTGCCTACAGACTGGCTATGCTACTGCCACCTAGCGAATGACCTTTGAAAGTCAGCGCAGTGCGCATTTTTCCTATATGCACTAACCCTGCGAACGCACCGAAAGATCTAAGAGCTTTCTGGACCAAAGTTTATAAAAATTTTTATAGAACGTAGAGGATTCATCGGGGGTGAAAGTCTGTCATCCGTTTTGCTATCTTCCCAACCGTTGTGGAATGCCAACGTATAAAATAAAGACGGGGTGTGTCAATTTTTGCCGACACGCGACACAAATCGGTTACCATAGCAACGTCCCTTGAGCGAACAGTCACAATTTGAATATACTGTTATACAACCCACCGATCGCTCTATGTTTGCTGAATGTTTCGTGAAGAGTGAGATATAAACGTTGCTTCACACATCCCCCACGGTCGGCTGATTACAGCACTTGCCGACCCCTTGAATATTCACGGATCAGTTTCCGTTCTCTCCCACACACGCATGACCATTGTGATGTTTGCACTGCACACGGGACAACTGTCGAGAGTAGCCGGCGGTTGGCGGCGTGGCGTAGTGGTAACGGAGTTGGTCGTATCAACGAAGTTACTCTACGTAGAGCCTGGTTAGGTGACATGGATGGGTGACGTGTCCGGGTTCAACTCCCGGAGGCGGCACTTCATTTCGGTATGTAACCAGCCACCCAGGTCGACTCAGCCTTTCATCCTTTCGAAGTCGATAAACTGAGTAGTAAGCTGTAATCGGAGCTTCCTCGCACGGGCGGCGCCATCTGGTGAATGCTTACGGGGTGAAGGCCTGGTGTGGTTAATTAAGGCGGTGGTGTGTGCCACTTCCTACGATTGTACAGCGCGGCTGGTCGCGGCATCGCCGCGTAATTAGCGCTATAGAAGAATCCGACCTTTACCTTTACCTTTTAGTCACCCGGTTCGCACAACTCTCACAAAAACGAGCGTTTCCGCTAGGGACTAGTGAGAAACTCTCACGTGATGCCAGGAGGCAAACTTCAAAGCGGTCGGCTTCTGTGGCTGCTGCATCTGCCGCTGCAGGTTCCGGCGCCACAGACGTCGACAAAGTAGGCGCCGTCGATTGGGTGTCGTCGTTGTTGTCGCGTTTGTTATATAAAATTATATCTATAAAATATATTTAGCATACTTACCTTCTAACTTATTTATACTCAGTCCGTCATTGGCCGGTCCGTCGATGTCCAGTACTGCAATTATAGCGCTTCCCACTGCTTGTTGGGCCCGATTTAACGCTTTCATTATTAGCAGTTCCAGGCAAAGCAACATAGAAACACTGAAAGCATAAATCGCATAACAGCAAATCACGCAGTATAGTAAATACAGACAAAAAGGTCAGGTGTTACAGAGGGACCGCATGACGCGCTTCGTTAGTTGAAATAGTGGCAACTGTATACGAAAAATCGCATTTGAAAAGGCTCGCGATATGAGAATGACTTTCAAAGTCATTCAAAGTCATCTAAAGTTGCGCGATTCGACAGGTTATGTATCACTTCCTACTAGTGTCTGTAGTAACAGCGTATAAGTTTCTAAGATATTATAACTGGTACAATGTCCCTCAAAAGTCCCTCAATTTTGACACGTCTATTAAAATTACAGGCAAAGTACGCTTTCTGATTCGTGCAAACATATCGTGGTTAATAGCGTGCTTTTCTTCCCAAGGTATGGCAGTAACAAAGGTTTCTAACAGCTAAAATGACCTGCAGAGTCGCCCAAGGTCATTAATATTGCTGACATTCAATATGCTACATATAATTTACTGTTACTCTCCCATTATAACCAAGTCTTATTCTTGTATTTTTTGAAACTATTGTCACTTATCCTGAACACACCCTGTTCGGGGTTCATGCATGCGTATGCTAGTACTCATCTAATCCATCTTCGCATCCAAATTGAAATGCTTAGCTTCACCCGTTCCGTAGTTATGAAGAAAAATCCAAAAAGTAAAATGGGGTGAAATGGGATGGTTAGGGTCATTCCAGGTCATCGGCAATGTCACCATTCGATACAGTGCATAAGACTTCCTATTCGCCGTTCATAGAAATTGTATGCCCAAATTGTACTGTTTTGGAGATACGACCAGATATTTGTCGAAAATTGCAAATTTTTCCTACCCCACATGTATTTGGCGCCCTCTTTGGAGTTGACCCCATTGCAATTTTATCAAGATCTTTGGCTTGCGAAAATTAGAGTCCCGGGCTACCATGCGGGGTTGTTTGCATGGTGATATGTTTAGCCATTTTGATAGAACGACGGCTTGTGACAGATGGGCAGACGGACAGACGAACACAGAGCTACAGCATATGCAGCGCTATCATAGCGTCGTGCGGTAATAAAAATAAACTTCATACTTCAACCAACATGGTTAATTAAAATGGTAGCAAAATAAGGACGGCCTTACGGACATGTAATCCCATTGTCAGTAAATCACGACATAGGCCTGTAATTACTCAACAATTAATTACGCACACATTTAACACGTGTCTCTCAATCATCACACACGCACGTAAACACCTGAGCATTCTTCATTCGTGTGTCATACACAAAGCCAATCAACTCAGGGACTGCACGCACGTTTTCGGTGTGAAAGCAATCGAAAACTAAACGGGTTGCAGTGTATCTGGAGACACACTGCAATATAGGCTCGAAGAGAGCGTTTCCCACCGGCGTACTCGACAGGTGACAAAACTGTTTACTGACGCACAAGCTGTTTGTTTACTTCCTGCATTCGACGATATTTAGTGTCGCATGCCTGCGACTGAGTGGTGTCAGCTTTATCTGCCGCGTTACTTATTTTTAGTTTTTAATTTAGTTTGTTTTTCTTCCATATGGGTCGCCAGGCACTAGCCACACTGCGCCGTATTGGTTTTAATACGCAATATCGGACGTTGGACGTTGCGAAATATTTGAGCAAGTACCTTCCTTATACGGAACGAATAGCCCAGAAAAAGACTTTGAATTGATTCTAACAGTCAGAATGGAAACTAGACGTATAGTAGAAGTTGCAAGATCTTAAAATTGTGTGCAAGTTTTGCGTTTTTCGGGAAAAAAACGACCCCTTAGGGCCGTGTGGTAAATTTTTCAAAATCTTGTTCCAAACGTTTTTACCGTGTCCCCAATTGACGTTGTTGGGTTTAAATGTCGTAAAATTTGTCCGACGGGAAATCGATGACATCGTGCGTCATTTACCTGACTAATAATAAAATTTCGGCTGCCTCTCAAACTGTTGCTACTACGCGGATCGCGCCCAAAGTCTGCCAGAGCCAGCCTCCAACAATGCGCTCACAGTCATCCGTATTTCATCCAAATCGGTTCACTTTCGATGGAGTTATAGCCGAACGAGTGATGCGTGAATACCGTTTTTTGCCCCTTAAGAGTATTTCCATGATAAGCTCTTGGAGCCTATAATGACCGCAGATGGACTAGATGGACTCAACACCCCAGCGTCGATGTATGTGGATGCTTTCACCACCTGGACCGTCTGCCGACTGCCGTGACCATGACCTTTACGTTTGATTTTCAAAATTTAATCATGTCGTCACTCATTAGTATGGGCTGTTGAATATTCTCTGTCAGTTTCATGGAGATTGCTCAAACGATTCATGAAATATCATGGTAACAAGATCTGTTCTGACGAACGAACGAATGAACGGACGGAGGAGCGGACGGGCAGCCCGAAAACATAATGCCTTCGCCGACAATGTCGGATGGCGAAGGCATGAAAACAGCATTATTGCAGGAAATTGCTGGCTCATACACAGCCCTGTGGCCCTGCGCAGTACAAGGAAATGAGCAAATTTGTGCAAAACCATGGTGACACACAGTTTCCTGTAGCGAAACCCAGATCTGAGCACGAAACCCACTTCTGAATATACGAAACGCAATTTGCTTAAGGGGAATCTATGTATGTAGTACGGATAATAACCCGTATAGCCGTTCTTGCTGTCGGTTGCTGTGCGGTCATCCTATCCTTATCCTAACTGCAGTACGGGTATATCAGCCGTCAGTCTATTCCTAAACTAACACTAACCCTAACCCGAACAAAAGCTTAAATACGATCTGGAATTCTCTGTGGTTCTCTATAGTCCTGCCTTGAATTCCGTGAATTTGTGATTTTAGTATAGTCCTGTACATACCGAATCACCTAGTAAACTAAACTATATTCCAAAACGCATCTACAGCCACCTTAACTTCGTAACGTTGAAGTCCTTTCCAAATAGCATAACAGTCAAAAATATGCAGTACTATACTCTAGAACAAAAAGATAGTAGTCTTCTTTAAACTACACTCTGGCCCACTACCATATTCATATATTTGTATTGTAATTATATTTTATAATAGTCTATATACATTTTTATTTCCCTTTTAACTATTCTAACTAGTGTAATTTTTATTATGTGCATATTTTAGATGCTTAACTTGTGTTTATTTATTGTACCAGCTGCAAAAGAAAAAACTGCTACTGAAAAACTAACCGAAAATAGAAGATCAGAATTTAATTAATCTTTGTTGATGGGATACCCGTATCGCAGTACGTGATGGTACGGGTAAGATGACCGTATCGCAACCAACAAGAAGAACGGCTGCGAGTTATACATGTACCTGTACTGCCTATACACAGTTCACCTTCAGACGCTTTTCGTACTCAAAAGTGAGTTTCGTGATCAGAAGAAAGTTTCTTCTACAGAAGATGAGTGGCCACTGCGTGCCACCGTACAAAACGCAGTTAATTGACAGCTATTCTTCCAGTGAAATTGTAGTCTACTTGTGCTCTATTTGGAACCTTTCACACATTTAAGCCACGTTGCAATTTTATTGAATATAGGCCTATGTGTTTAGCTGTATTATATTAAGGCCTGCATATACGCGCGGTAGTGATGTTCGTTAATTACAGCTGTTTTCCGTATTGACTCAGTGATTACATTACTAGTGATTTCTAGCGGCGTGCTTGAAGGTCAGTGTGATTAAATGTCAACAGACCCTAATTTAAAAATGGCATGGAATTATATATTTCTAAAATCAAGGAAATGATACTTGGCCAGTTGGCTGTCACAAATCAACAATTGCTTAGTATCTCGTCGCACATTACTGAAAGAGTAACTTCATTCAAACTGCTTGGAGTATACATTGACTCTTCTCTTTCTTGATCTACCCATATTGATCATGTTATAAAAAGGCCAAGTTGTATTTCCTAAAGCAACTCAAAAGAGCTGGTTTGTCTAGTATTCATTTACTTCATTTTTACATAACAATCATACGACCGGTACTAGAGTACTGTGCACCAGTGTCGCACAATGCCTTAACGAAAGCACAGTCCCAGAGACTAACGGCTGTCCAAAAGCGCGCCATTTATATTGTGGATAATCCAACCCGTGGAATGTCATACTCATCTATGTTGTTCGATTCAAAACGGAATTCTCCGGCTTCTTGTAGAGAAAATCTTTCTCGTAGTTTTTTTCGAAATGTTTTGAAAACGGATTCCTGTCTTCATATTTTCCTTCCTCCGCCTAGACCACCAGCTGTCACCCCAAGGCTCAGATCTTCCACTTCTCAAACTTATCCTAAACTCTATAAGCGCACACAATAAATATTATGGCCTTAATCATTGTCAGCATAAAAACTAATAAACCCTAGTTATTTTACCATTGCATTACCATTTACCATGTTTTGTGCTCATCTTGGTTTTGTTAGTTTTATTAATGTAATGTTATACATGTAGGCTATCTTATTTCACTGATTCGTGTTTTATTATGTATAAATGTAAAAAAAACTGCAGTTTATACACACTGTTAACGGCGACGGATCTAAAACCGCAAAAATCATAAAAAGGCAATGTTAACCACACTAACAT
>Ga0209780_1004262_pt1 | contig 10956 bp, 5 predicted proteins | sample WorMetexBAHAMAS2_FD_187384 | JGI IMG/M metagenome (GOLD analysis project Ga0209780, IMG submission 187384) | Marine gutless worms symbiont microbial communities from Max Planck institute for Marine Microbiology, Germany - Inanidrilus exumae... | ecosystem: Host-associated > Annelida > Digestive...
CATGTACGACGAGGGAGATCAAAACCGGGCTGTCGGATAGTAGGGTCGGTTACAATAGTGTGGTTGACCACAGAAGCCGACGACCAGTCCTCTCTCCAAAAATTAGATCAGGCTCACTAACAGACCGGGTGTTTTACCTGTTAACAAATAAATAGCATCGAGGCACTGCAGAGAACATGGAGCACTGACACCAAATCTCATCATGGCCTCATCCTATCTTTATCAACCAAGTGACTTAGGCCCCTTCCACGCTGGATAGTTTCTTTCAAAAGTCGCCTTCAAAAGTCTACTTAGAAATTAAACTTTCCTGTGTGAACAGTCCATTTTCAAAAGTTTATCGCTTTTGAAAGTCATTTTTCGCGAAACAGAACATGTTCTATTTTGAGAAAATGACTGTCAAAGGCAATGAACTTTTGAAAGTGGACCGTTCACACAGAAAAGTTTTGTTTTGAAAGTCATTTTCGAAAGTAACTTACCAACGCGAATGCGCTCACTTTCAAAAGTAAAACTTTCAAAAGTGAAACTTTGGAAAATTGACTTTCAAAAGAAACTTTCCAGTGTGAAAGGGGCCTAACATCAGACTAGGGTCACCTCACCCTTCACGTTGACACTGGTTCTTCAACCCCAGCACCCAATGTACTCAGTGTAGAAATGCATTTACTATGTAACTAACAGCATTTGCTTCACGTTTTCTATTAACAACCGAGGCGCAATTGTTGCCTCTGATATCACAGTAACAGTGTCCAGTCTCAGGTGTGCTAAGTCTACCTGGATAGCTGGTGTCCAAATATGACAATGGCTCAATCAGAGCTGGTTGTGGGTGGAAAATGCAGATAAACACGCAAGTTACCTGACGGTTTCAGCCGAGACAGCGGTCGTATACGCCAACATTGACTAGCACACGAGACTTGGAGTAGGGTGAACTCTGACAAACTCGAGTCCTGTATCTTAGCAGAACATCACATCAAGCACGGTGGTGGTCTGGCTTGCTACTGCTACTACTGTAATGCCAAGATTAATGTGTCAGTCAATGAAATGATGAATTGCAGGCCTAGTGGTAACGCACTGAGATCCACATTTACCACGACCCATTCTTTTAATTTACTCAACATTTGGTGGCGCGGTGGTGCAACAGGTAGAGCGTTGGACTTGTGATCAAAAGGCGGTGGGTTCAAATCCTACTCAGAGCGAAAGCTGCGTAACAACCTTGGCCAAAATGTTCACACCTATGTGCCTCTGTCACCAAGCAGTATAACTTGGTACCGGCCAAGGGGCTGTGATGCTCTGCGGCTGGGAAGGTAACCACAGGCTGGCAGAAAGTAATGGCAGCCTAACGCCAGGGGTGGATGACTTATAGTCACCTACGGGCTGACTGCCTGTACACTGGGATCAGCTCCGGGCCTAATGCTTGGCAACGAGTATGGGAAGGAAGCCTTTACCCTTTTTCAGGAGCCTTGTATGTGTGGTCATACACTGCTGTCTGGCTCAGGGCTACTAAAACAGACAGCAGTGCTGCCTTTGTGGCTTATACCGGGCACAATGATCCCATATGGCATGTAAGTTTCCCGTAGCGATGAAAAGCTAAGTTGATGCTAAACTGCTGTACACTGTTTACTTACTTACTTACTTACTGCTCCCTACATACATCATCATTACAACAAAACAGGCAAGTAAGATTATACTAAATCTTGACTACGGTATGGACCAAACACTGGATAATGATCCGGTTAGGGCAAGTGGAATATGAAGATGATGTAGACTGGAACAAATGCTGTACAGCAACAGAAGAAAGTAGAATCAGATGGTGGTGACATCTGCGGAAGATATGGCTGGATGGTGTTACAGACGAGCAAATGACTTACAACACTCTGCATTGCGCCAGTGCTGCATGTATGTGAAATATAAAAAGTTCTGGTCTATCTAAGGAGTTAGTTAGTTAGTTGGAGTTTAACATCCCTTTTCAGCACAAATATGGCGACATCAGAGATAAAAGGTCACGGGTGGAGAGATATCCCTACCCAGTGAAGGAAGGCCAGCAATATCATTACCTCAACCCTGGCTGCCTTTTTGTTCAGCAGCCACCCAAAAGGGAAAGGGATCGAGAGGCTCATTTAAATTATTACACTAGTGCCTTCAACAGCGGAAGACAACTATCACACCGCAAGACTAAACTAAACCAGAATATATCTTAACTAAGCAATACAGATAATACAAAACAAACCAAAACAAACTAAACCCAGTTTCAGTCGCCTCCTACAACCTCTGGCCTGGAAACGGAGTGGGACGATTCTGGTAGAAAGGGAAGGGATGGACAATAGAAGAAAACAGGTAAAGCGCATGAGAAAAAAAGGGGGAAAAAGTAAAAAAAGCAAAAGATGAGGAAGTGAATGGACAAGGAAGGAGCAAAGGTGGAAAAGGGGTACTCCGGCCCCATGCAGGGTCTATCCAAGAGTATGCAAGGGTTCCGAATAGTATAGTGTCACGTGGTAAAAACTAACGTAAAGAGCAAAATACATGACTAACCGTGTTAACATTTTCCACTTCAAGTGCTATGACGACGCTGTTCAACGGACAGCTGTCGGCGGCGTCAGTGGTGGACGGCGGCACGTAACGACTAGCGACAGCTCTCACTGACAGCGACTGATAGACGGCAATGTGGGCCGAGTGACGCACGACACGGCGCCTGCAGCAGACAGATAGATATTCATTAGAAATGCAACCACAAAGGTACAACAACGACTGCATGATACGTAACAGCACAAACCACTGTCCACGACATACAACACAAGATCAAAATGATAAACACACAAGAGTAAACAACACCAAAATTTCCTAGAAATACAAAGAAGTTGATAATTCACTCGACACACGATGACCACAGTTCATATGAGCAGCGACCGGACTGTTGCAGATCGAGAAATGAATTTGCTACAGAGTATTACCATTACTCTGTAGACTGATTGATTCAGTTAAGGTTTTATGTCCCACCCGACAGGGATGTTAATCCTTGGCCTTGGCCTTGAGCTTTTGGTCTTGGCCTTGAATGCTCTGGCCTTGGAATAAACAACAAGGCCGAAGGCCGTATTATATAAATGATGCAATACTGAATTACTGTGAATGTGCATTGAATTCCAACATTTGAGTTGCCAAGTGCTTGCCACAAAACGCCTGGCTTACTTACTGACTTATTTTATTGCAGTTGATGATACTGTAGCTTGGAACCAGCTGAGCAGAGCATACTGTTTGAACAGCGAAAATGACTCTAAATTGAAAGACTGCATTAACTTTGGCATTTACTGGAAAAATTTACTTTCGCATTCCCAGCCTTGGCCTTTGGTCTGTGGCCTTGGACTTGCATGTCTCTGGTCTTGGCTTACTGGCCTTGGCCTTGACACCAACATCCCTGCCACGCGGCAAAAAAGGTCATTTTGGAAACGTTCTTCCCAGCCATTCTCTTGGCATAGTACTGAAGAACTAAATCTAACACAACATAAGCAAACATGCATACGCAAAAATATCTTGAATATTTACAAAAAGTGAGTCTGTGTGCCTGTTTCTTTGTTGCTCATGCATGGCACAGTTTTAAGCAGATCTGGACCAAACTTGGTATGCGGCATCCTTACTTCCTTATACCTTCTAAACAGTCATGTGAGGGGGGTTAGCGAGCATCGCTCAAGTCCGAGGGCTCACGCAACGCACACCGTCGGTACGCTGCTACAACTCACTGCCGATCGTCGACACCTGACCAGCGGGGGCGCAAAATTAGCTCCGTTGGGAAATTTCAGAACTATCGGGCTGAAACCGCAACGGATCGAGTGCCATAAGCGAGAGGTGCGACCAAGTGCCATAGGCACAAAAATGGAGTAAAAGTAAAGTAAACAGTAAACAGTGTATAGCAGTTTAGCATCAACTTAGCTCTTCACCGCTACGGGAAATTCACATGCCATATGGGATCACACAGTCTTACCTGCCACCCGACAAAGGTGAGAATCCCGCCTTTACCCCCAGCCGAAGCGGGTACTCGATTTAGCGATACCGGCGGGATGCAAGGCTGAGTTGACCTATTTTACGTGAAAGCCGCCGGCCGGGAATTGAACCCGCGACCTGTAAATCGCAAGTCCAACGCCCTACCGCTGAGCCAACAGCTAATATACCATAATGCAAAATAAACACAAAAACTAAAGCCAAGTTTGGTCGTGTCCTATGACCTCCAGCCTAGAAATGGAATGGCCTACTTGGAAGGAAGTCAGAAGTTTGATGCCATTCCAACAGGATAACCATCCGCTGACGTCATCCCGTATTCACACATTAACTGAGTCCTGGAAGAAGCAGTTAACATCGTCTCAGTGACACCACGGTACACAGCATAAGTAAGTAACTACACGCTTCACTCACTTGATGTGCGGGACTCTGTTGGTCGGCTCGTAGCAGAAGAGAAAGTCGATGGAATGTTCGCCGGCGACGTCGGGTGCACGGACCCACGCAGGCAGCCGAACTGTTTCACCGGGCTCGATAGTGACGCGATCACCGAGTGGCAGAGAAAAGACGTAGCCACGGCGTGGAGGCCGTCGGACGACTGTCGTCACTGACGCACCGGTGCCGAGAACCGGATAGATGGAACTAGGCCAGCTGGAGACGGTCTCGGACGCTGCTCCGGGAACGGACGACGGCCCGGCCGCGGAAGCGGACGAGGAGCTAAACGTGAGGAAGTCGGGATGAGTTAAGGCAGCGGTGAGATTGTGAAGCGGTGTGGGACCGGTGTTAACAAACTCAACGACGACCTCGCGTACCTCGCCACAAAGTAACCGGCTTGGAAACTGACAGAAAAACACCTGCACAGACACACACAAAATGCCCTGACTAGGACAGTCAGGACGGAAAAGCCGCATTTTAAAACTGCAAGCCGGTCTCTGGCAATTCCTGGATGAGATAACGGTTAATACCACAAAGCAATTTAGGTACGTGGAAGGCAAACGCAGGACTTGCGGATTCCGGGAAGTGTTTCATTAAGTGGTGAACTAGTGGATGAACACCTAACAGACTACTAAATGTTCTAGTTAGTTAGTTTATTAGTTGGAATTTAACATCCCTTTACAGCACAAATATGCCTATATCAGCGACGAAAGCCACGGGTGGAGAGCTATCCCTACCCAGTGGAGGAAGGCCAGCAACATATCGACTGTTGCCTGCAATACTCCCAAACTCTCGAATTTTGGCCAACATTTTTTGCAGAAATGAAATGCTATCAATATGATCCAGCTTCAGGAAAAAATTGCATAAAAGTTCACTGCATTTTGGAAGTTGCTGGAGTCTTGCTGCAATGCATTACTTTCGTTACTTACTGCAATAATCCTGCTGACATCATACGGGAGTGTTGCAGTCAGCAAATTCGCACCCATTATTATCGTCTCCTGAAAAATGGCGTTTTTTGCAGTTGCAGGAGTATTGCAGTCAACAGACAATATTAACTTCAACTCTGGCCGCCTTTTTGTTCAGCAGGCAGACAAAAAGGGAAAGGGATCGAGACGCACATTTAACTTATTACACTAGCAGCTACAACACGGGGAGACAACTATCACAACGCATGACAAAACTAAATCAAATACAACAAAAACAAGCATGCATCCTTAACTAAATAATACATATAACACAAAAACAACATACAAATAAAACTAAAGCCTGGTTCAGTTGCCTCCTAAGACATCCGGCCTGGAAACAGAGTGGGAGTATTGTGGTAGAAAAGAAAGGGAAAAAGTTACAGATACTAAAAGATAGAGTAGAAAGTGGGGAATTGGGAAAATGGGTAAAAAGGGCTAAGGGGAGTGGGTTGCCCCGGACCCACATGAGGCAACCCACCAGCCAGGGGTTGACCTGCAAAATGGCTAATGCCGTAAAATAGTTGAACGTGTGTTATAATCACGTGGCACCCATCAGTGTAAAGTCTGCTTCAGCCGTTCACCAGATACACATGTAAGTGTCGCACAATCTGCTGTTACAGCTACAAACTGCAAAGCATCCCGAGAAACCACCAACCTCCAGTTTCGGCAGCTGATCAGTGACAAGCGGACTGAGTCTTCTGTCCGGTGCATAGAAGAGACCAGTACGCTCAGCCTTGGTGCCGTTCAGTCTCGGCCCTTGTACTTCTAGCGTGACAAATCCGGCAATGGTCGTCGCCGACGCATCGGCGACCGGGTCCGGCAGCAGAGAGTTGGCGGCAGAGCCGAGACGAAACGCCAGACTGTGAATGTGCAGTTCACCGCGACACTGAGGAATCAATGCCAAGTGCAGCTGCAAACAGACATCACATCTTTCAACCCACGTCACCGCCGCTGGTTCAAGCGTCAACGAAACATACTATAACTCTACAATAAATGGTAGCAACAGATGTTTACAGTACTCCCAATTTCACAAAAATTCTCGCTATTTCTTTTAAAAACCTAAATCGGACAGCAGTTATTAAGAAGACAGACTGACTCACCAGTTTTCGTTCCGCACCATCCAGATGGACTTCGGAGACGGACTGGCACTCAATCCACTCACTGTTTGCTTTGCCCTACCACAAAGCATCTCAGCAACTGATAACACAGACACACACATACTTGTAGCAGCCACGTGATGCCTGGTTAGACATTTGTCCCTTCATCATGACAGATTCGGTTGATTAAGTCCTGCATAACACAAACTACAAGACAAACTTTGGTGCCCCAGTGTTGATGCGGATGTCTTTGACAATTTGTCGCCATGCTGTGACCTTAACCTCCAGAATCTAATCAGGTCATCAGGTCAATAGGGGGCTTGTGAATATTCCCTGTAAGTTTCCTCGAGCTTGCTCTAGCCATTCATCAGATACTGTGGTAGCAAGATCTGTCCGGACAAACGGACAAATGAACGAACACACACGGCCCAAAAGCATGATGCCTAAGATAACACTGTCGTTGTCGGGTGGCAAAGGCATGAAAACGTCACTTCTGGGACATCTTACCCCGCCAATCTCTCAGGATGGTACATTCGTTCTTTCGTTCATTATTGCGGGCAGAGGTCCAGCCTACTCTGGACCTCAGCGCTGAGACCTCGTAGTGGTCCAGTGTGCTGGCCCAGGGAGAGGAGCAGAATTGGTAGGTGTGTGCTAGTGTATGCGTGACGTGTAGGGTGGAGGAGGGACACGTAGGAAGTGAGCAGCTTGAGTGTATTTGTAGCGTGCCCCTCTAGACGTGGCCTACCGTCTGGCTTAGCCCAGACTGGTGTTGGGTGCTGCACCAGCCAGCCAAGCCTTTCAGCTTCGGCCCGTGCCGGTGCGGCTGACAACCGTGACACTGCAACTGAAGGTGTCAGCAACAGTCACAGATCACAGACGACACAGTTGAACCCACTGTCTCCTGCCCGGGATAATCTCCCCATTCATCATGTGCATCTATATCTAAGAATCAGATTGTCAATGTGTTCTATTGTCAGACCGGTGACCAGGGTCATGGCTTATGTAAACGGATGTACGGGCCGGAGCGCGGACAGACGGCGGGCAGATGGACGGCGGGCGGCATGGGCCAGCGGGTCACGTGGCGCAGCAAAATAATTCTTTGGTGTAAGGAAAACATGCTTGGGCCGAGCTCTGAACCGGCTCTGAGGCGCGTAATGCTCCACTGCACATGGCGCCCGAGTGAGTTGACCACTGAATTACAGGGGCACGTGATAAACAAAAATACTAAAAAAACTAAATTACACACAAAAACCAAACAGGCACCACTAAAACTAAGGAAACAATAGCGCGCATTAAACACGAAAACTAAACTCAGGTTTGGTTGCCTTGTATGGTATCCAGCCTGGAAATAGAATGGGCTTCTTCATACATTCTTACGATAGATAAGATGCAGCGTATCCAGAATTTACTCGCCAGAACTGTAGCCAATGCTTCCTGGTTTGACAATGCTACTGTAGTCACACGCTCTCTCTCCAGCGGCTGCCTATCAGATAGAGAATCCAGTTCAATATGGGGCTACTTGGCTTTAAAGCCAAACATTCATTGTTGCCTCCGTACCTCCAAGATATTCTCTCCAGTCATCATCCCACCAAGCAGCTTAGGTCCTCTTCCGTTCATCAGTTTTTCAAATCAGTAGTTAATTCCATTTTTGCATCGGTTCCATCTGTTTAAAACTCGTTCAAACCCAACCTTCGCTCCACTGATTCTTCTGCATCCTTCAAATCTCAGCTGAAGACCACACACTTACTCTCAGCATATGGTAGCACTTAGCACGGTTCAGAGCCATCCATGATCCAGCCATTCCAGTGCTTCTGGTTCGATTTTCAACGTTAGCGCTTTACAAATTTTATTGTATGTATGTCTGTATGTATTACAAACCCAGGGCCCATGCGGCTCATTTTACCATAACTAATGTAAAATCTGACCATGGCAAAATACCCTTACTGATACAAACCATGGAAACTCAGTCAAAAGGCAGTAATGCTCTGTAGTTGAGACCATAACTGTAAGTCACACATTACCGAGTGGTATACCGACCCACAGGTTCAAGATGTAAAAACCAAACTTAAGACTCACCTATTTTTAACCTAGCAGACCAAACAAGAGCGTCTCTGACTTGTTTTTAACGAATTATGGCGCTATATAAGTTTTTATTTGTATTTGTATTTGCGGATACATGTAAAGGACGATGACGTCCTACTGTGCTCTGTAACAGCAAAACACCGTTCACCTTGATGTCATCTTAACAGAACAACATTATAGCTGTATAAAACACAGCACCGGACTGCACTCACCACCGAGAAGTCAGTGCCATTGCTGTAAGACACAGGACGAACATCAGAGTCCAGCTTGTCGGCTGACAGGTGAGGACCATCAGAGGTCAGCGGCACAAACTGCCAAAGAAGAGTCAAGTCTTGTAGTACGAGTGCCACCTTCAGTGGGTTCACGACCGCTACCTCCACCGTTATTGGCTCTACAATCGGCAGCATTACCAGCACTACTACATCTACGTTTTGTTCAACTCGGGCATGTCCAGACGGCCAGCAATTTGTCTGCTGGCGGCAGCAAAGTCAACACTTACTCACTGGATGGAAAACAACAGAAGCAGCAGAGTTCCAAAAATAGACATTCCGTCTGTGATTGATGTAAACAAAAACAAAACAAACATGTTGGCAAACAAGAAGTTAAGTAATCAACAGTTTTTTTTAAAACTCCGTGTAAATGTTACGTAGTTACTCTGAAGTGCATTATTTTCATTTTTCTCACCATCGAAATTCAAACGTTCTGTCATCTTCACAAGTTCGCAAAACAAACGTACACGAACAACATCTATGTTATATCAACATCTTTGCTAGCACTCAGCAAAGATTTTTTTTCCGCTGTTTTTGCTGGTGGCAGTAAAGTCATCCAATCATCACGATTCTGCTGACTTCGCTGACCTCAGCGCTGCCAGTTTAGACAGCACCGTGGTCTTCTCTGCTGGAGTTAATCCACGCATAGCCATGTCCACAAATGAAAACCGTTGGGATAACTTCATTTACAAGCAGAATGTCTAAAAATTCCGCTTGTAAATAAAATCACGTGGACGGTCAGTGTAATAAACTGGTGACGGTCGTCGGTCACCAGTTTATCACACTGATCATCTACATGTGTGTAGTACAACACGGTAGGCAAGGGCTCAACCATGTCAAAGCATTGTCCACGTCTTGGCTCCATCTCATAACAGATTTTCAAATGATTTCGAACATCACAACAGACAGAAATTTGATCCCTTGCCTACCGTGTTGTACATACATGTAGATAGTCAGTGTGATAAACTGGTGACTGACGACCATCACCAGTTTATCACACTGACCGTCCACCTAAGTTCGCAGCTTCTGAGACGACTGATGTGATGACTCTACCTGCAGCCGTTCAAAAACTTAGACAAATATCAAAAATCCAGCCCAACCAATTTAGATATTGTGCCGCAGTTTAAGAATCTGTGGTCAGCTGCCAGCTCCCATTGTAAATGGTGGACGAGATAGCTTTTAAAAATGGCCAGATTTCCAACTCTGAGAGGCTCATGACCTTGAACTTGGATCGGGTCATACTGCATACTGTCGTGCATCACTCACTGACCTCTACCTGCACGCCAAATTTCATTGAAATCAAAGAAACTTTCTGTGGCCGTACGTAAGTACGTACATACCTATGCACGTACATACGTACATACGGACGGACATTTGAGACAGACTTTATTAGGTGGACTCTGTCGAAGAATCGACCTAATAAAACAGAAGAAAGCTGGAATGGTGGATAAAAATACCTCCAACTGCTGTCACAGGGCAATAAACGTTGACTGTTCGACTAGTGAAGCAATCGATCGTCGGCTGAAAGCTGGTATTACTGGAGTTAGATCCTTGTGCACTGACAATCAGTTCTTCAAGTCTGGCAAACACAGCATTCTGGTTCTCCGAGTCCGTAAATGACACTCCAGACGCTGCAATACGAGAACCTAAAATCGCACGAAAACACACAAAAATTTGGCTTTCAACAGTCTAAATATTCACGGAATTTTGCACAGTGAAATATGCGGTAGCAACAGCCACATAAACCAGTCACACTACACCGTGTTTCATAAAAAAAAGAACTGCCTATATTTGTTCGTAGATAATAAACCAGTAGTTGTAAATTAATGAAACTTGGCTCACATACAGGGTTTTAGTGATGCTGTTGATTGGGTATTGTAAAATATGTTACATGTTAAATATTCTTTGTAAATGACGACATCAATAATTGCATTGTTTGATACGGTCATCTGCTTAAGCGTAAAATACCAGGCTTAATCCCGCCATCACTTTGGCCTCCAAATAGTCCAGACCTCAACCCGATTGATTATAAGATATGGGGTGTTCTTCAGCAGCGAGTTTACAGCAAGAACATCCAAACTGTAGACTAGTTGCGACAGCGTATCATTGAGGAATGGGAATGCCTGCACC
>Ga0209780_1004263_pt1 | contig 10955 bp, 6 predicted proteins | sample WorMetexBAHAMAS2_FD_187384 | JGI IMG/M metagenome (GOLD analysis project Ga0209780, IMG submission 187384) | Marine gutless worms symbiont microbial communities from Max Planck institute for Marine Microbiology, Germany - Inanidrilus exumae... | ecosystem: Host-associated > Annelida > Digestive...
GCCCCCCCCCCCCCACCTCACCCTATGGCCATACCACTGCTCCTACATTCAGTTGGATGGCAAATGAGTGCTGGCCAAAAGGCAGTGCTGAGTGGCCGCGAACGTAACTGTATGCCTGGCCATGCACCACATAGTCCACCTACAATCAGTGGTCTAAGGATGAGCGTCCATATAACCTCTTCTAATAAATATGGCACCCTTTGCTTTTTACACAGACAAGGGTCACTATACACTGTTGCAGCTGTTCCTTCTGAGACGGTGAAGACTACACAAACTAACGTCAATATATCTGCTCAACCAAAAGTTTTCAGAGTATATACATTCAAGCACGTTAAACACATCTGTGGCTGAAGTTAGAATGACAGACATCCAGATGCGGACAGATAAATGATTCATAGCGTGCACAAACAAGCGTCAATATACACTGTTGGGACCATAGATGTCAACCTTATGGATATAGGCGGACATGTTTCCAATATACCGTTTGGCAGGTAGACCCACTGGTAAATCCCCGTATATTTAACCTATACCAGGTTGTCTACAGGAAGGACAATTTATGTGTTTAATACTGCACCAAAATACGTTTGACGGCTGGCACCCTCAGAACTTACACTATCTTACCCTAACCCTAAGTCCCTAACCCTTACATGTCATCACATGTTACACGCTAGTGACGTGCTGGTGCTATTGGTTGTGACTGCAACATCACGACTTGGTGACGGAACCGAGCAGTTTTGCGATACGCAAGTCATGGTGGAGTATTGTCGACTTGACGGCAGCGATTTGTCCGAGCTGGTCGGCAATTGCGGCGTCGAGTTCCAACAACTGAGCGTTCATCGGTTCAATCCATGACTCAGTCACACTAAGTACAAACACCACATCATTGACACGTTGCCTTGGTCAGTAAAGTAATCGTCGATTTGTATAGCGCATCATCGTAACCACCTCTAATGCGATCAGGAATGGCACGTGTTAGAGGGATCCGACAGAGTTTTACCTGCCACCCGACCATCCTGCCTTAACTCCGTAAGCATTCACCAGATGGCGCCACCCAAGCAAGGCAGTGCACCTCCGATTACAGCTCACTATTCATTTATAGACCTCGAAAGGATGAAAGGCATAGGACAGGGAACGTTCGCCGGTCACAGACCGACGTTCTACCACCGTGCCACACAACCAACCAATTTGACCCACTGCGGTGTGTAAGATCACAGGATCAAATTTCACCAATGGCACTATGATATACAGCCTTGGGAACAGGCTGCACACCCTTACTGCAGTGCCTAGGTCGACTCAGCCTACCATCCTCCTGAGGACGGTAAAACGAGTATCAGCTTTCAGGCTCAGTAATAATAATAATAATAATAATAATAAATGGTGATGGTGGATGTGGTCAGTGGCAGCCTACAGGCTGAATCATCATCACAGCCCTAGTCAGTTTGCTTGGTCTGAGGTATGGCGGACAGATAGTGCTGTAAACATTTATCAGATGCAGCAGGTGAACTAGCGCAATGGCTGTAGCCATGATGACATAATACACCCGTGACACTCATCCCGAAAAGTTATCTTCCAGAAATAAATTAGACCAGTACGGCGACTGACAGTCAACTCTTCACAACTGACATTTCTGCCAAGTTCAAAGTCACGTGACACAAAAACTAGGCCAAATATCACAAATCCAGCCCAATCAAATTTAGATATTGTGCCCTACGACGTAGTTTACGAATCAGTGGTCAGTTGCCAGCTCCCATTGTAAATGGCGGAGGAAAGCTTTTGAAAATGGAAGGATTTCCAACTTTCTAGGGCTCATGACCTTGACCTCGGATCGGGTCATACTGCATACCTTCGTGCATTACTCATCGACCTCCACATACATGCCAAATTTCATTGAAATCAAAGGAACTTTTTGTGGACGGACGTTTGATACCCATTTTATTAGGTCGACTCAGAAGAAAACTGACCCGGATTCACCTGAAAAATGGCCGTTAAAATGGTGATGGTGACAAAACCACATCTTATCTTCACGCACCGAATCCCGAGGTAAGGGACGCAGCTGCTTTCATGTTGGATCTGAGTGACAAGAAAGCAGTCAGAAAAAGACATACTTCTCTTCACGCTGCAACGCGACGCCGTTCTCATGGCTCTCGTGGCGCCAGATCATCAGCTCCTTCTGCATCGCGTCCACGTCCTCCTGCAGGAAGTCGAGGATCTTGCCGAGCGGGTTCACGTTGCGGGTCAGAGCCTGGATGGACGAGCGTAGTCGGTCGACGTCCCGCTGTGCCACGTCGCGCTCCTTGCGCCGGGACGCGTCCGACAACGCCTGCGACCGATCCTGCACCATCAGTCACCACTGTCAACCTCGTCGATTCTCCCACTACGAGTGCCACTGGTTTAGTCTAGTGATAACGGTTTTGCGCACACCAACGATGTTAATCTACAGTTAGCCTAAAAGGCGCCAAATATTTTGCAAGGTAGTGTGACAACACATTCAATTAGTGGTGGTCTCTTTAACCCCTTTACCGGGTACCCCGAGTTATCTCGTCCAACTAAATCCATCGCACATCGAATACCCCGAGTTAACTCGACCGTGCCGACTTGTCACATTACGTCACCAGGCACCCGGAGACAACTCGTCCTAATGCTGTGATAGCCTTTTCCAGGTAAGTGCTACAGATATTACACGTGTAATAAGATTTCAAAAATTTTATTACCCATTAAAGGGGTTAATGGCAACTTATTATAAATTCACTGCTGAGTCTGACCAGGAAATTATTCCGAAAACTGGTCAACATCTGGCAAAGTTACATGCAGGAATATACACTGCCAATATATACCGATACCCTGCTTGACCAAACGTTTTTAGAGCATATACATTCAAGCACGTTAAACACATCTGTGGCTGAAGTTAACATGGCAGACATACAGATGTGACTTACAATAGTCAATGGTCCAGTTTTCTGCACCAATCTGTAGTGCATATCCGCTGATAGGCAAAGCTCACATATCATTGAGGGCACTGGGCAGCGTGCCCAGTGCCCTGACCCCCCCTTCTCACTCACAACCCACACATTAACAGGCAGTGTATCAAACACTAAGTTGATCTATCAAGGTCCGTTGTCTATCTGCCCAGTAAAAGGTCCACAAGGGGCTACTCGGTTTTTGTTTTTATTTTTCCATATTTTTTCGTTTCTGTGCCGTGCACTAGATTAAGCTGGCCATCTCGTCAGCTTTTGAGTACAAGTCAATCTACCATATCGTATCGTCTTGCAGAACAAGAAGTATACACAGTGATGCGTACAATTTCCGTCTTCTTTGCTGGCTGCTGGTCTAATTCTTTCTTTGTACCAAGAATCTTCTTCACCAAACCGCCTGCACAACAACTACCTTCAAACTCACGTGTGTTGTTGCTAGAATTCTCACGCTTAATGCTTGACATGCCACAGTAGTTATAAGTAAGTTATTAATAGGCTAACGTGGTTATTCTGATTAGTCAACTCACAAAAAATGCTATTATATCGTAGCTATTGTGGCGAAAATGATTCTCATTGGAATTTTCAATATCCACATGGTACTTTCACAACAGCTTTCAAAATAAGAAAAACGTAACGTAAAAAAGTAACAGAAAAAAACGTTAAAATTGGTGGTGCCCACATTAACAATTAATCTTCCGATTAATTGTAAAGAATTTTTGTTGATGATTGAATTTAAATAATTTCCTAATTCCTTGCTTACTTACTGAAGCTATTTTGGTGTTTGTCTGCACCGGGAGTTTTCACACACTGATACTGTTGACTATGAAAATGGACAACTCTTAACTGTTAAATTAAAATTCAGTAAGTTCTTAATTTATCAAAATCTAAAAAACTAAATGCAACATTCCATTACCCCAATGTAACTTACTAGTGACCACTCGCTGTCAGCCCAGTGCACTACTCAAATTTTGCACTGTTCCTGTCACTTTAGTTGCTTTTAAGTAATCCTTAATTACTGAAAGATTAATTGTCAATGAAATCCTTAACCATCAGCAGCCCCAGCTAAAATGTTAACAAAAGTAACATAAATGAAAAAAACATAAAACATTATTTACTCCGATGGACGACAGTGTACAAACTGGACAAACTGACCGTGGTCATCATCGCCCTTGCCTTCTCCATTAACGTCTTCATTCTGAGGCGCCGGCTGTGGCTGCAGCAGCTGGTCGTCTCCCTCATCTCCTCGGCCAAGAAAGTCGTTCTTTTCCTCCGTAGCATCGTCATCTTCATCATCGTCTGACTGACCCTTCTTGTCAATTATCACGTTTGGCACTTTACGACCGGCGCTGCAAACCAATCCAGTCAGTGGCAAATTTGACAGGTCAGATCACATGGTCACATGCTTGCACTGCTTAGCGCCTCTGAAGTTACGACCATATGGCGCTATACAAATGTGTATATTATTATTATTATTATTGTCAACAGCTAAATATAGTTGTTTTTCGGCATCGGAAAACCGATGTAAGGGGGGGGGGGCTTGATTGATTGGGTTAAGGTTTTAAATCCCATTCGGCACAGAATCGGTCATTTCAGGGACGTTCTTCCCAGCCAATCTCTTGGCTTGGTACTGAAGAAACTAATCTTTACTCAACTCCACAAAAGCAAACAACACAGGAATAAAATGATGTAAGCCGACACCAAACCCATAAAAATGTTAGACAAACACGTAAAAACAAAATCTTAACCTAAACCAATATGCAAATTGAAGAGGTGTTCGCATGTGTGTGCACATCATAATTGCACACAACTGTCGCACACAATACAGCATAGAAACATTTCTGATTATTTTCCCTCCTAACCTCCAGCCAATCATCACAGCTCTGATGCTGTCTACTGGAGGAGAGGGGTAGTGTCACCACGTCAAGTGTACTCTTAATACTGACAAGAGACCACGGACTGGTGGATGAAGTATGGTGACGGTTGGTGTAGGTGAGCAGCAGTCGTGAAACAGACCCTGAAACAGGTTCTTCAGATGTGAACTCGGTCTTCTTTGGCTTTGGTGGAGCTCGCCTTGCACTGCTAGGTCTGACCGGGCGAGATCTTCAACACACACATATAATGCAAAGTCAGTGTCACCGGGTGAACAACAGCCACGCCACTGGCAAAGATGTCGTTTGACGTAGTATTTTTACAGTACATAATGTCAGATTTGTCGGCGATTCCTCCTTGTCACTCGAAGTAACTGTCGACGAAAGTACAATGATCTATTTCATAAGACTGGACATTCTCTTCACTTGACTCAGTAGTAAAGTAAAGTAAAGTATATGTCGATTTGTATAGCGCATTTTTATGCAGACCGTCTCAAATGCGCTCAGACATGGATCACACAGTTTTACCTGCAACTTACACCATGCCTGCCTTTACTCAACAGCCGCAGAACATCACCGTCCTTTGGCTGGTACTCATTTTACCGTCCCACGGAGGGTAGAAGGCTGAGTCGACCTGGGACTAGTAACTAACACCACTCCACAAACATGTCGCTACACTACCTCGTGAATTATCTGGCTTAGTTTTATGGCGCCAGCATATACAACTATCTGCAGAGAACTGACTTGGCCGACATGAGGTGCGATCGTTGTTGTTCATCTTCCGCCGGAGCACCGCCCTTCATATGACTGTCGTTTCTCAGATCATCACCTGACAACAACGATTAAGTAAGTTAATATAAGTTATTAATTTATAAATGCACACAATGGTCAGCAGAAACGGAATATGAGACTCTGTCATTCTGTCCTCAAGACAAAATGCTCATTTAAAACTGTACACTTTGTTATATACACCATGTCCAAAAAAGTGAACACACTAAACAACCATTAATAACTTTGAACCAGTGTTGAGTGTACTGATATATCATTTTTATATTCAATTTGCTTCAGCTAAATTTCATAAACTAAACTCAAATACTCGATCAATTTACTAAAATTGCACAAAAACACAATTTCCAATCAAAAAAGATGTCCGGCCAATTTTTCTGCCCAATCTTTCCTGTCATCTAGCATCTTCTTCATAATCAGAATGCACTATTTGACTTCAGCAACGGCACACAGGCAGTAAAACTTGTCTAAAACAAACTCCTCCAGTTTTTAAATGAAGGAGCAGATAATGCAGGTTGACCTGTATCTTGACCATAAAATGTTGTGTATTTTGATTGTCATATTTTTCAAAAACAAATGTATTAAAACAGTCATTATCCATTATCAGTGAAGACACTCATTTACACAGTCAAAAAGAGATACAAAAATACAAACTCACAGACAGAGAAACAGATAGAGAGTGACAGACAGACACACAATCTAATACGATACGATACGGTAGATTAACGTGCGCTCACAAGCTGATGGGATGGCCAGCTTAATCTAGCGCACGGCACAGAAACGAAAAAATAAAAATAAAGAAAGGACAAAATAAACACCTTTGCAAAAAATGTGAAACAGTGCAACAGACAAAAAAAGAAGAAATTTCGCACAGATGCTGGACACATTATAACAGTTCATTAACAACAGTTGTCACTAAAAAGAAATTAAAAATAATATACACACAAAACTACAAAACGAATGGTTCACTTACTTACTTACTTACTTACTGGACATTTACTGTTTACCTCGAGACTGATGCCTCCGGGAACCTTTTGCTGATGTGGGCCGCTGCAACTTCTAAGCAACAACCACAAAAATTGCCACCAATCGAAGAATGCACACAACCCACAACAAATAGGAAATGGCAAAAACTAAACCATGAAATAAAAGGCCATCATACAACGAACGGGTAAATAAATAGCAATTACACAAAAACGATCAACGGAAAAACTTTGCATCTAACAAAGAAAATATGCAATGTAATACTGGCGTGCTTTCACAGATAGTTCAATTAAAATAAAAGTTATTAATGTATCTTCAGTAAATGTGTTCCGGTCTTAACAACTTCTGCAAACAATCTTCCTAGATCATTCCTTAACACTACAGTCTTAAATTGGCTCGATCCCCCTGAAATACTTCAACACAGGGTGTTATAAAACAGAACCATGCAAAAACATTGCTGACAATACACCTTTTTAACGACAAAATGTAAAAAATTGTGAATTTCTTTCCATGTGCAAAAGTGCAAATGTGAGTCATTGTTATCCACACATGCCGATAGGCAAGGTGTTGATATATCGGCTACTGTTTGTGTGTCTATTTGTACGGTTACGGATTTCGCCGCCGAGGAAAAAGCTAACAGCGTCAAATTTTGCATGGCAGTTCATCGGCATCCAAAAGAGGGAATCCCCCATTGTTGTGAACTTTGCTCCCCTAAAAGCCCAAAATCCGACAAATCGACCAGAGCACAGGCCACGCCTAGCCGCATGTAAACATTACCGTAGAGATGCACCAATGTAAACGTCATGCTAGAGATGGGCCTTTCGTGAAATTGCACGGCGTGTGGACGTAGGTCGGCATGTGTGGATATATGTCAGACCCACTGACGTAAGCTCTTGTTATGAATTACTTCTGTCAATTCTTGTATAGTGTAAGTTTTTAACAGACTAACATAGATTGGCCTGCATAGTATCCATAAAATGGTTGCAGTCGTGTAGTTTGTTCCGTCTGTGATTTTACAACTTGCTTATCTTCTTGACTTCAATAAACACAATGATGGTGAAAAATGACATTTCTTTTCACAAAGTTGTTCCCGCAATTGTAGTTTGTGTACCGTTTCCTAGAAGCACTATTGCTCATGCCACGTTAATTTGTACGTTTCTAACTAACTAACTAACTAACTAAATGGAGATAATGACATCCCCTCTTCATGCAGTAAAGAATGCACAACTATATGTAGTTTGCAAACTCTCTAAGTACTGCACTTACTTCGATAGTAGTCTGGAAAAGACCGTTAAGACCAGAACACAGATATGAAGACACATCAGAAACTGTATAATGCCGACAATCGAAATTTGCAAATGCACATGCGGTCATAACATAAAGAAATTATACGGCAGAACAGAGTGCTTTTGCCGTAAAACAACTTCATGTGTGCTTCGGACAAAAAGCCCATATGCCAACATGCCGACTTACTGTTTGAATTCTGTTTGTTTGATGGAGACAAGGCTTCATTTTCGGGAGCAAGGCGTTGCTATAACAGAACTAAGCAACTGTTAGATGTAAGTAAGTAAGTAAGTACATTTATAAAGCACACTACATCTAAAATAGGTCACTAGGCGCCACGGTCCTCGGCCAAACCAATGTGTTTTCAGTAACTGGCGAAACTCAAAAAGTGATAGTTTAGAGTCACGGAGATGAAGTGGCAGACTGTTCCACAGATGTGGACCAGCAGCAGTGAAGGATCGATCTCCTGTGGTTTAAATCAGAACATACAACATGCCACATATACACTGTACAGCGGGACCCACATTTATATACGCATCCGTGAAATGATAACAAACAACAAAGGATTTTATAGCTCCTTACTTCAACCAGGGCAAATATAAAGCAGCACTGTTACAGACGACCTGAGGAAGTTGGAAATCTATGGAAAAGATACGGCAGCAGCAGCTGAATAATGGTGCCAGCATGTGGCCTAATGCATCATCGACGCAGAACGAACCAATGTCAAGAGATTGAAGTTTTTCAACCTCGTGCAATGAGCTGGAAATGGAATCAGTAAAGACGTGCTGTCAACATTATCTCTCTGCAAAACCTCTAAGTAATCTTCTCCTTTTGCTTCAAACCTCTGGTACTGGCACTGGGAGTCAACACAAAGGGAGCTTTGCCCCATCCGTCTGAAGACCAGTGCTGGTGAATGAAGAAAGTATGAGGCCAAACCAGTTGTATTTTGTGTTTCCTTCAGCGCTGTGATACTGCTGATTGAGTCACAGAAAGGACATCCGACTCTTAGAGAACCTGAGTTACTCATCCCAAAGATTCTGGTCTGTAGAAAAGTAGTAAACCAAGGCCAAGACAACAGTGTACAGGTGGTCCACCTGTTCTGCATCTTTATCCTGTGCATCCTTGTTGTTCTGGTCCCTCGGCTCATCACGTGGTTGACCACGAGATGGCTGTTCTCTCTCCTCATCACCTTTCTGTGAAGAGTCGCGTGCTCGACGTTTGTCTTCGCGGTCGCCTTCGTTCGACGCTCGACTCCGCCGATCTCGGTCCTACCAAGTAACAAGACCAGCTCAGAGATTAACATAATGCTTCATGAACGATATCCAGCTCTGGAACACTCTGGTATGGCATGTGTTAATAAGGGATCACGGTTTCACCTGCCATCCACACACTGGATACAAAGAACTTAAGTTTAATATTCGACCAATGCCCACAATCACGTGCTGCCTCCTGGTGAGTTATGTTGCATATACACCTCTGTGGAGTGTTACAGACAACGACAGACAACAGATAACGACAGACGATGACAACTACGAGAAAAACAATACTGCTCCCCCCCCATACGATATAATATGATACCATGCGGTAGATTAACGTGTGCTCACAAGCTGACGAGATGGCCAGCTTAATCTGGCGCGTGACACAAAACGAAAAAATAAGGAAAAAAAATAAAAACATAAACCAAGTGGCTCAGTAGAAACGTGTAGGCGGGCCATTAACAACGATGTATGCAATGAATCTTTCGTTACCCGCTTATGATCCTTGTCCACATCCTTGATGTCGTCGTTGTCTTTTGATCTCTCACGACGTCGGTCCTCCTTGCTACGATGCCTCTCGTCTCCTCCCGTCTTCTCGCGACTTCCTTCATCTTCGTTCTTATCCCTCGACCGTCGAGATCGCTCTCGTTCATCCTTGTCCTTGCTCTGACATCATCACATGCATATACACTTCTGTTTTATCCTCCTTCCTTCTATACACGGTACCACCATTGGACAGCCGGAATAAAAAGCGCACCGCCCCTTTTGTTGGGACTTGTGAATTCTGTGACGAATGAAGAAAGGATAAAGCCAGCTCATGCTTATCCCTGCTTTGCGTTTCCTTAAGTACTCTGACACTGTCATATGATTGAGTTAAGGTTTTTGTCCCACCCAATGCAAAATAGGTCATTTTGGAGACGTTCTTCTCTTGGCTTAGAACTTTCGACACCCTTGGTTGGGTGACAGGAAGGGCATCCGGCCTGTAAGAAACCCAAGTCACTTATCCCCAAAGTTTCTGTTCCAAAAATGCGGAAAGAAAACCAAGCATGTTTGCGTGGAAAACAGCTGTTAAGATGGAGACAACTGTGGCGGTGGCCTTTACAAGTGTTACTGCACGTTGGACTGGGTTCACAAAAAAGGTCAAGGTCAAGGTCACAAGCCCTTGAAAGTCGGAAATCCGGCCACTTTCAAAGGCTATCTCCTCCCCCATTTACAATGGGGGCTGGCAAATGACCACGGATTCTTAAATTAGGGTATAATACCTAAAGCTTATCCGGGCCAAATTTGTGATTTTTGTCCTAGTTTTTGTGTCACGTGACTTCAAAGTTGGCAGTAAGTAGGAGTCGACCGTCAGTCCCATACAGGGCTAATTTTTCTTTCTTCATCCATTCATCCGCTAACAGACTCCTACAACCACTACATTAGCTCTCCAATGCCAGTATAACAGGTGCAGTATTTCCTACTAGACTCTGAATGAAAATAAGAGCAGTGATTGCCGAACCTTGCTACGTGAAGATGACTCACGCTGTGGCTCCGACTTTGATGCTGGTTTTGTATCATCAGTTTTCAATACTCGCCGCACGTAGTCGTCGTTGTCAATCTAGCACAGGTAAGTAAGTAGATAAGTAAGTAAGTAAGTAGATTTATATAGCACAGTTATCGTCGAGAACCTCAAACGCGCTGAATGCACTAGTATCAAGCAAACAAATACGTTTTTAGCAAACGTCTGAAACAGTCTGCACTGATGGTGGGGTCCCGGATAAAATCCGGGAGAGAGTTCCAGGCTGTGGGGCCGGCGACTGAGA
>Ga0209780_1004264_pt1 | contig 10955 bp, 10 predicted proteins | sample WorMetexBAHAMAS2_FD_187384 | JGI IMG/M metagenome (GOLD analysis project Ga0209780, IMG submission 187384) | Marine gutless worms symbiont microbial communities from Max Planck institute for Marine Microbiology, Germany - Inanidrilus exumae... | ecosystem: Host-associated > Annelida > Digestive...
GCCACAGCCCTAGATAAACCAAAGTGTCTTCAAAAGTCTCTTAAACTGTACAAGTGAGATGTCTCTGTCACGTAATGTAACAGGCAGAGAGATCCAGAGACACGGTCCAGCGACGGAAAAACTCCTGGTCCTTCATGTTAGGCATAGGCCTAATCCCTGATAGTGAACTTGTAGCTAGTGCGCATTCAGCAGAAATCGGGACCAGTTAGAAGATCTTTGGCGTCATGCTGGCTTTGGCATAAACGCCTATCTGATGATATCTGTCTGTCACGAATCGCACCTTGCATTAACGGAAGCACGCGACAATAATTTTTGCATGTGGTTGTAATTGTATACTTCCACGTTTTGGCACAGAAGACCTCGAGGCCAAAACACACTCGGCAAGACGCCTTTTCTCTGTGACAGCTGAACTCTTGTTAAATATCAGAACCAAAATTTTCGGGGAAAATGCATGAGCACTTAACGTTCCAGTGGTCACAGAATAGGTCACTTCCGCGGCGAAATGGCCTAACCAAAATTATTCAATAATTTGCATTGCAGTTTATTTTCAGTTTTTTTACAAAAAGCTATCCAACTAAAGTTTGATAGAAAGACGGAAGCTGTCTTTCGTGCCTACTCTGACAAAACGCACCAAGATGTGAGACTAAGTACATGCAACACTATACAGAGTAACTGAGAGCTATATGCTGACGAACTGATGTACAGATGACGATGTCGCTCGATCAAGTCGTCGCAAGAGATCGCGAACGTCGTTCACAACCGAGCAACTGGTAGAACTGGAACGGCAGTTCCGCCTGAACGAATACCTCAGTCGGACACCGCGCGTTCAAATGTCTCTGGCGCTCAACCTCACCGAAAGACAGATCAAGATCTGGTTTCAGAATCGACGAATGAAACAGAAACGAGAGCGACAGCAACTCGGCCCCGTCGGCACGCCAACTGACGACAAATGCTCGTCGACACAGTCCCAACCGGAAACGGAAATGGAAATGTTCGCCGAGCGGCCGCCGACGCGTTCCGCGGTTCATCTGACACCGTCGACGAGCCAGTCGTTGGTTACGTCCGAAACCGCATCGGTCGCACCATATTGGTCACGTGACCCGGAAGTCGGTAGCACGACGATCGTCCAACCGGAAACCGTATTTGCAGCAGAAAGACTTCCGGTCTACGGCGGTAGTACTGACAACATACCAGCTTCGGATCTGAGCAGCGCCGAATATTGGTCATACCGGAAATGTATGCCACGTAACGACGCGTTCTGCAGCTACAGGTTTGACAGTTACAAACCGGAAGTGTACGCAAGTCACGCGGTCTATCCCGGTGGACAGTGGATCCAATATGGCGGATGGTCGCGGCAGTCGCCGTCGTTTGGATACACGCAGTCCACCCAGCTGAACGCTACTGAGCATGCGCGAGGACATACTTCCGGTTTGTATGGTCAGTCTTTTGCTAACGGCGAATCCACTGCTGTTCACGATCGCTCTTGTAGCGTCATATTCAATTGTGGATAATCTACACTGAGCCCGGAACACAGCAGTGCTGTAACAAGGTAATGCATGTTAGGAATTAAACACTGTGATATACATGATAACGTTTTATCCAAGTTTACTTTTGGTGATGTTTGAGTTGCAATATTTGCCTATCAATATTTTTTTAACAATAAGTGATGCGCATAACTGCTGGAAGGCGTGACTAATACCGCCTATCGGCACTTACTTACTTACTATCGGCCTATGCGATACGCTGCTGCGGTGTATATCGACTACTAACCCTAACTGTAACCCTGACTTCCCCACTTTTGCACACACAAAATCGCCGTTACAGTGACACAGATAAAATTTTAATCTATGTCAATGTTGACGTTATCGCTAACGCGCAATCGGAAGTCAATATACAACAAACTAGATGGCTGTATTGTGTGGAATGTCCACAATACAGTATTCGGCTCGAAGTGCTCGGCTATCTGCGCACAAGCTGTTTACTTCCTGCATTCGACGAGGCCTAGTGTCACGTGACACAGTAGTCTATGGTGACTGGCTGCCTGCGACTGAGTGATGTCAGCGTTATCTGTCGTGTTGTCAACCCGCGTCGGATGTCGCAAAAATTAAAGAGGTTTCTTGTACGGAGTGTACATTCCAGGGAAATGACTTTGAATTGATTCCAACGGTAATAAATTAGCCCCGTACTGGACTGACGGTTGACTCTTCACAACGGACGTTTGTGCCAACTTCAAAGTCACGTGACACAACAACTAGAACAAATATCGAAAATCTGGCCCGATCAAGTTAAGATACTGTGCCCTAGTTTAAAAATCAGTAGTCAGTTGTCAGCTCCCATTGTAAATGGCGGAAGAGATAGATTTTGAAAATGGAAGGATTTCCAACTTTCAAGAGTTCGTGACTTTGACATTGATCTTGGATGGGGCCTTACTTCATACTGTCGTGTATCACTCATCGACCTCTACCTACACGCCGAATTTTATTGAAATCGAAGAAACGTTTTGTGGACGGACGGACGTACGAACGGACGGACGGACATTTGAGACCCACTTTATTAACCAGAAACCAGAAATCCCGTAGAGGGTTATTTTGGTAATAAATTTCCGTCGATCTGTAATTGCGGAGTTAGGGCAGACTGAAGTCGCAAGACGTTGAAACTTTTTGAGAAATTTTTGCGTTTTTTTTGAAAAAAAGAACCTTTAGGTAGAAATTTCAAAATTTAGTTCCAAAAGTTTTCATCGCGACATCGAACGACGTGTTGTGTTCAAATTTCGTGAAATATGACTGACGAGAAATCGGTGAAATCATGCGTTGCTTACCTGACAAAAAAAACAAAATTTCGCCTTGCTCTCCAGCTGTCGCTACTGCGCGGATCGCGCCCAAAATCTGCCAGGGCCAGCGCCCGACAATATACCCAGAGTGCCGGGATTTCATCCAACTCGATTCACTTTGGCGGAGTTATAGCCGAACGCGTGACACCGCCGAAACGTGCCGTGAAGTAAATCCAATATTCGGCTGAAGCCTATCTTCGAGCCGAATAATGACGCCAAATTTCAAGGCTGTAACTGATTTTTTTTTGCTTCTGTAGGCCGTTAGTCGCTGATAGGCCGATGCTGAATACCTCATTGATACTGTGATATTCTAGTTGTTTTCCAGTCGATAAAATGCATACTTTTGCGTCCTTGATATTAATAAACTGTTGCAAGCAATGTTGTTGTAGGCCTACACTGTGTTGACCGTTAACTGTTTTTGCTTGAAGCATACACAAGCAACGACGTTTATGTCAGTAATTAATGTTTATACAAACTTATACTGTAATTTTGTTTCAACGTATATGGCCTTTCACTGTGGTGTTTTTCTACTAAGAGCTTATGCCGTTGACATAAAAATCCAGTACGGTTTCTGTTATAAATTGATCGTATACTTTATTAATTTACTGTTGTATTATTGGTATAGTCTAGAATTTACGACAAACAACTGTTTCCAAGAACCGGTTTATCCTGTTTCGTTCGTTCGCCTAATTCTGTTAAAATTTTGCTGCAGCGTATACGGGTTTTGTGCTGCCTTGATAATTGCCGCGCGGCGCATTATGTTAGCAAATTTGTGGTGCGAGGTTTCACGATGTATGAGAGTTAAAAAGGTTTCAAATAGCAAAAGTGACTTTCAGTTCATTTAAGGGCATTGCCAATGGTGCCATTCGATAGGCCACATACGATTTCTTATTAGTGTTCCATTCTAACTGTGTCATTATCTTGCACCGTTAATGACATATTATCACTTATTTCCCCAAATTTAAAAAGGTCACGTGACACATCACGCATCCCTTTCGGGTGTAATATATCACGCATACGCTAGTACTCCTGTGTATCAATTAGCAAACGAAATTTTAAGTGCCTAGCTTCACCATTTCCTAAAATATAATTAGGGCAAAATTAAAAACCGGGTCACATGACCTGACCACGCCTCTTTTAGGGGTGATTTGTCATCTCTGAGCTAGGATATGATATAGTCTATCTGTGTACAAAATTTGACGACTCTAACTTTCGCCGTTCCAGAGATATTATTGGGGGCCCCAAAATTTTATGTGGGTCACCTGACCCTGACCACGCCCTTTTAAAGGTAATTTGTCCGGGATATGCTGGGACTTGATGTAGCCTACTGGTGTACACAATTGATCACTGTAGCTTCAGCCGTTACTGAGATATGGTTGATGCCCACCAAAATGTAAATGGGCTACGTCACCTGACCACTCCACTTTCATGGATGTTTTGTCATCTTTGGGCTAGGACTTGCTACTATCGACCTGCTTACCAAATTTGAACTCTATCCCCGCCCACTATGAAGATATGAAAAGGGATTAAAATGTGTATAATGGGGTGGTCTGGGTAGTTAGAGGTCACCAAAGGTCATCAAAAATAGCGCCATTCAACAGAGCGCATACGATTTCCTATTAGGTTCCTTAATAACTATGTCCCTATACTGCACTGTTTCTAATAGATAGCGAGGTATTGGTGGAAAATCGGCGATTTGAACCTACCCCACCTCTGTATGGCTCCGCCATTGGGGGCAATTCGTGGAATTTCGCCGAGATTTTTGGCATTAAAAAACTAGAGTCCCTGGGCTATCGAATGACGTTGTTTGTGTGATTTAAGGTTTAGCCATCTTCGTAGAACTCCGACTTGTTACAGACAGACAGACGGACACACGATGACATTATACACTGCGCTAGCGTAGCGTCGCGTCGCGCGGTAAAAATGTTAACCGCAACGTGATACCAAGCACAGATAAACAACTAGAAGACAAAATTATAAAGTTATGACAATAAATATTAACAAGAAGCGCAGCTACCGCAGAGTAACCGCGCGACGCGCTATGTCAGTAAATTCGTGCTATGTTTCACGAGGTGTGGAAGAACAGAAACACAAACAAGTTCTAGAACCTCTATGTAGGGGATGGCGCCCTTGCAATTTCGCCGAGATATTAGGCATCAAGAGTCCCTGGGCTATCGTGTGGCGTTGTTTGCGTTATCTTACTTTTAGCCGATTTGGTACAGTGCCGGCTTGTTTCAGACAAACAGACGGACACACGACGTCAGCATATACCGCGCTAGCGTAGTGTCGCGCGGTAAAAATATCGTAACGCAGTATACTGATGACAGTAATTACTAATTGCGCTGCCAATTACCTTTATCACGTGATATTACTGTAAGTACAGCTCCCGGCGTTAATAGAATTAAATGACATTTATACAGATACAGGATGGTCCAAAAACAAGTCCTTACTGGTTTCTCAACAAATTGCAGTAAAATGTGACGCTAAAGCTAGTTTTTGTTAGCCTTGAGCCATATGGCGGCTTACATGCCAGTTAAGAGACGAATCAGACGGAACAGAAACACAAACAAGGTCCAGAACCTCGATGTACGATGGCCGAAGATTGTCACGTGCGACGCACAACTGTATGGAGACCGGGCATGCAGACGCACGCGTGATCGGCGTTTCCGCACGCTACTATGCTTTGTGGACCCACCGCGTCTGCTGCCGCCGTGGTCGGACCCTCTCCGACAGGCTGGCGCCTCCCGCACTCAGCCGACAAGTGCCCGTCCAGCAAACAAACGGCGGCGTCGAGACGTCGGCGACAAAGAACCTGGCTTCTCACCATCAGCCGCGTCACTTAGAGATGTTTTGAGAGGTCTGGGTCCAGTAGCATGGAGTCGGGGCCATGGATACATCGTTAAGAGTTAAGTATGTAAAATTAATTCAACAGTCTCAATTTAGCGTATGCAACGTTACAGCAATCCATACTGTCCACGCAGCGGTATAACAGCGTTGGTTACGATACGATACGATACGTTAGATTAACGTGCGCTCAAAAGCTGAGGAGGTAGCCAGCTTAATCTAGCGCACGGCCCAGAAACGAAATATAAGGAAAAAAATCAAATCAAAAACCGAGTAGCTCAGAAGAAACGGTCAAGGCAAAAGTCCGTGGAGGCAGTCCGGGAAGTTGGTTACTCTATATACACTGTATACAAACACGTATTTTGTAATATATGTAGGAAGTCAGCAGTCAAAAATGAATTGGATGTGTCGGCCTTAAGTATACCAGTTAAAATTATATTTACTACAGCCTATACCTGTGTCGGCAAATACGAATTTAACCGCTATTATTTTCCAATATATAAACACTGTATAGTAGTAAAATCATTTATCGTCTAAACTTCAGCAAAAGAACAACTGTCAATATATCATCAGCATTCTTAAGGGCTATCCTAAAATGAGTTGTCAGTAACTGCATGGTAACTCTCAACTCATCCGTGAGAGTAACAACTGTTGTCACTCTCACGGATGAGTTCTCTGCATATGTCAAGAGATGATAAAATTATTCATTTACACGTATTTATTATTATTATTATTATTATTATTATTATTATTATTACGTGATAACAATAAAATTTAGCGTACGAAAAATTATTACCTATATATCAAATGCAAATATAGGCTACTACAATAAGTTTTAACGTTTTTTTAAAAATATGTTTTAAATAAGTTGTTCGTTTAAGGTTACACTCCCTAAACTTCGAATTTGACTTTGAACTTAAGATAGTGTTCCATATATCGTAATAATAAAACTATAAAACCACAGTCCTTAATTTTAAGAATTAGAATTTATTTTTGGTACGACTGGTTTTTGACAATCATTCATAGCCTATATACGAAAGAAGGTCTAGGTCTAGTTTTAATTCACCTCTGCAAATAGCGAACTATTATGGAAAAATTACACAACGATAAATTTATAAAGTATTAGCAGTAGCAGGCTGTCAAACAGACAAAAAGATAACAACTTAGTAATGTCTTAAAGCTAAAATCTTAATTATGAACCAAAGTCTATGCGATCTCTGCCTCGATCTTATTCTTCGTCTGTATTAATAGCGTCCTCGCATGCGTTTAATTAAATTTAAAGCCGTTAAAATTCAATGCTTTTTGATCGATGAACTAAATGTTGTGTTTTTGTAATAATTTACGAAAATTTACTTTTGTACATTTCTAACAGAAATGTTGAACTTTTTCATTATTAGAATAAGTGACAATTTATGCTATTTACATGTCATTATATCATTAATAATGCATAATTAATACACAAAATATAAGAATTAGTGGGAGAAAGCTCATACATATATAAATGCATCTATAACGTCAAATCTACGAATAGATAGGCGATACTTTTATGCTTAGTATGCCAATTTTTGAAGTTGTAATCACATTTTATAATCTTTTATACTTAAGAAATGTAACCGTGTGCTAAAATGATGCAGGCATACTGCATACCGGTACGTTATTTAAAATGCTTAGAAATTTGCGGAAAAGCAGGCCTAGAGGTGCATCCAAGGGCGGTTCTAGCATTTCCATTATATGTATATTTATCTTCATTCACCATAACGGTAGACAAGCAAAAAAGCAAAAAATAAATAAAGAAACATAAATAAATATGCAAAAAGAAATTCTGAACTGTCTTGAGCTTACTATATGAACCCCTACATAGCGTAATTCAAAAAGCCATGACAATATATGACTTGACAGACTGACAGCATTAGCACATTGTGTGTTGATTTTTCTACTGTTATTTCTCTTTATCAGAAATGGTGAATAAAGTTAAATATATAACGCCGAACTAAAAACAATATGCGCCTAATGACAGAGTAGTGCCTTGTGTGTGCCGTTAAAAGTCTTTGATCGAAAAACTCAATCATACTCTTGAGTTATTTGCTAAAACGGAAACAAAGCTCAAAGAAAATACTTATATGGCCGGTTTTTCCACCGCAAATTAATATCCCATTAACGGTAATGGGAGATTAATTTGCGGTGGAAAAAAACCGGCCCTTAGTATTTAATCCAGTCACGCAACATGATAAAACGCAGTTGAGTTTATTACTGGACGGGCGACACTGCATCATCGTTTTAGGCGACACCGCATTAAGCAGGACTGGGTAAATGAAAGCCACATGGTGATCATGGGGACGATCAAGTAGTCCTATATAATAGCATCCGATTTACTCATGGAACGATTATGTTAACTCTACAGCGATATTATCGAAACCAAGAGGCTCAGCTATCGCCGAGAGACCCACGCGACGCTCTGTGTCAGTTGAAATGCTGTTCTACTGTTGTACGAATAACGCAAACAGATAGCGTGTCAGTCTGAGGAGCACTTTCAGCAACTGCCACGTTTTATTCAGCTACCTGCATAGTTTTGTACATACATGCTGCAGCATCGTTGCAGTAGGCTCAACAATCGCACAGCCAGCATGCGATGCTCCGTGTCACATACATGTAACGCTGAAGTGAGCCGTGTGTGTCATCAACAGACTTTCACATACACACACACACACACACGCACTACCAACCTAAGTTGATGTCAACTGGACCGTAACCGTGATCAACATTTTCAAGTAAATAAGTTTATTGTTTCAATAGCGTTGATCGACTCTCCTTACAAGTTGCTAAAAATAGAATCATTCTCCGCATGCATGCGCCGGAGATCGCTACAAGCACGCTAGCTAACAAATCTAGTGTTAACGTCACGTCGATCAGCGCTCTAGCAAGTTATGAAAACTGCTAGATTTTTCACTAGCGCGCTATTGTATGGCGTTGTTTGCGTGATACTAGGTTTGGCCGTTTTGATATACAATACCGGCGTGTGACGGACGGACAGACGGACAGACGGACACACGATGACAGCAAGTACCGCGCTAGGCTCTAGCATAGCGTCGTGTGGGTAAAAAGCAATCTCGGATCCTCTATACTTTATGGTTACGCCGAACGCTACAATTTGTTTACTCGCAGCCATCAATTATTTGCGACCGACGAAGGCGGTTGGTCAGAGTCGCGTCACGTGGTTGAATTTGCTCCGCCCACGTGGCTGTTAGCCACCTGGCGAACGTGACGTGTACTGGTGCAATATTTATTAGCGTTCGCAGACATGACAACAAACAGCTGACTGACACTCGTCGCGTGCGTCGCCTGTTAAACTGTACTAAATAGTCAGGTATTTATGTCACCTGCGTTCAGGTAAACGATGACGAATACGACTGCGCCGACCTCTGACTGCCTGCTGTATTCTGCTGGGGTTTACGGCTTCGACGAAGCGCCGGCGGTCAACTGCCGCGGCAGCGATATTCTGGATTACGGAGGTCAGGGTGGGACGGTGGCGGTCGCCATGTACCCGTCGGCTGAAGGCGCGACGGACCTCTACGACTCGCGCTGTCGGGCGTTGACCCGGGGTTCACCGTCCGACTACCGGCACGTCGTCGCATCGTCGCCCTTCTTCGGTCGCATCTCCGGCGCCGAGCTGGTTTTCCGGTGCCCGGGGGGCAGCTACTCCACGCCGGCGGCGGCGCACGGCGGCGACTGCTACGGCGGGTTCCCGACGTCGTACGGCATCGAGCAGGTGGACGTGGACGGCTGCAGGACGGCGGCGGACTGCTATCAGGACGATCGGCGACTTCGACAGCAGTCTACGACATTTGACAACGAAGTCGCGCGCGCATGTAGGACGCTACAACCGGCGACGACAGCGCACCATCAGCAGCAGCAGCAGCAGCTGGTACGACCCACCACCTACAAGTGGATGACTGTCAAACGTGGGCCTCCAAAAACTGCAGGTGAGTTATCCGCCGACAGCTGAAGACATTACTACACAGATCTGGCTTTGTCAATTCCTGTATTGTTGAATCGACTCAGCTCTCTTTCAGTAGTGCGGACAATACAAGCAACTCTGTATGTAGAGTGCCCGGCAGCTTTTTGCAACATCGTCACTTTTTAATAATAATAATAATAATAATAATAATATTTCTGTGGGTGTGTGGAGAACGAACTGTTGATTTTCAGCACGAAACACAGTCTTTTGAGAGGTGAAATTTCATTGATTACATTCTTCTTGTTCGAACTCGTGACCCATGCAGATCGTCAAGGCCAGCGATTTTCCTCCAATCGTTCCAACACATTACCACAACTTACGAGACAACCCGACTCCGTTATGTTTGGTAATGCAATACAATAAAAATTCGTTTGATGGCATTGGTTTAAAAAATACCGTAAAACAACTGTGGAATAAAAATAGAAACATCAAGTAAGAGGATGGACAATACGAAGTTACGACAATACGAAGTTAGCTTACACGGCTAAGTACAAACGAAAAATTGCGACAAATCAATATTATTTAGCTGGCGTTTGAAAGTGTTCACTGTTAGTGATTGACCTCATGACGCAAACATTACCAGCTACTAAAACAATTCTGATGTACAAAAAAACTCGCGTGATAATTAACTCTACCATAAAATAGATGAAGTTTACTTGATTTAAAATAACTAAGCTTATACAGATGTTATCACTCAGTAACACTAATGATCAGCTTTATTGATAATAGCTGTTTTAGATTTACTATAGGCCTATTCCTTCACATTACAGAATGACGGCACACGTTGCGTTTCAGTGTAGCATGAACGTAGGTGAAATACTTGATGTTTTTATCCGTCATTTCTGCCGATATCACCTCCCTGACAGCGTGCAAGTGCAGCAGGTGCCCGACGTACAAATGCATTACTCTGGCTAGCACATCGGTCTCCGTGACCAGAGCAGGCAATGGGTCAATGGGTCATGGGTCAATGGGTCAAATGGGTCACTTTTTTCGATGGGTCACATGGGTCACGGGTCACGTCATGGTGACCCATGACCCATAAACCTCAGATGAACTCAGTGGGTCGCAATGAATCGAATATAGATAGGCCTGGGAACATCATCACATCTCAGCGGAACATGATGTTTCCTGAAACTGTCGAGGCACTGTCTATAGTACTAGAGGGTTATAAGAACAAACTAATTCAGTAGGCCTAACTATTGTGTGTTGACAAGTTAGCATTGCAGTTGTCATATTGTGCATAATCATATTATGTTATTAAATTGC
>Ga0209780_1004265_pt1 | contig 10952 bp, 10 predicted proteins | sample WorMetexBAHAMAS2_FD_187384 | JGI IMG/M metagenome (GOLD analysis project Ga0209780, IMG submission 187384) | Marine gutless worms symbiont microbial communities from Max Planck institute for Marine Microbiology, Germany - Inanidrilus exumae... | ecosystem: Host-associated > Annelida > Digestive...
CACCAGCAGCGTTACAGACGACGACAGACGACGCCGACAGACGACAGTGAGCAAAATAATACTGGCCCATTAGGCGGGCCAGTAATAATTGCAGGTGAAACTTGACAACAAAGCGACAGGCTGACTTGTTTAATTCTTAATGCTGCCATTAATCACGGCTGCCATCTTTACACTGCTGTGTTATATACTAGAGAGATTGAAGCAGAAACAGCAACTAGTTTACCCAGGAACTTAGCAGTTTCCTTTGGTGCAGATTTCTCGCGAATTTTCAACTTCAATGTGATAGCTTTGCACATTTTTTTGAGGTGAGAAAGGCGCGATTGAACTTCCACTGCCAACTCACCTAAGAAATTTTCCACCTCAGTGAACTGCAGACACCATCACACAGCAAGAAGATAATCAGTTAAGTATTAATTTCTCTTACTTACTTACAAGATATCAAAATTAAATGGAAACAGTTTTTGGCATTACTGACTCAGATATGCTGCCGACTTTGTTAGCCTCATAAATGTTCATATTATTATTATTATCATTATCATCATTATTATTATATTTTGGCCACATAAAATACAATACAAAATACAATATTGATATTATTATGTAAACATAACATGATTTAGGTTATGACCTTCGATGCACTATGGGTCACTTTTCTTTAATTGATGGAAACTTTGGCTGTCCCATAAAGAGAAAAATCAAAGTTTCATAAATAAAAGTTTTGATCGTTATAATTTCAACCATTAACATTCATTCACAGTTTCACACAGCCATGAAAACTAATCCTAACAAAGCAAAAAGTGCTTTAGTTGTTTCATCAGACAAGCAACTGCATTAAACCGACGACTTACTGTGGTAAAACGAATGCCATAGTTCATTTCGGCTGAGACGGACTTGCGTTCTGCGCCAGTTCGGAATGTCCTCTCATCAGTTCCTCGGCAGCATTTGTACAGTGACTGTCCCGTCTTCATACCAAACTGCTTCTGTAGAAATGCTAGCGACAGCTTCTGCAGCTCTGAGCATGTTGAAACACCGAGGGACGACAGCTTGGCATTCAGTGAATATCCAATACCTGTCATTTGTACGGACGTAATTATGTTCACATATGCACATACATAACCACTTTCCGCTTCTTTCTTAAGAACTACTATCTTCAAAGACATAGACTGGTAATGGATTTCCCGTGCTAACTGGCTTTTGTATTGGTTCTTTTTTCGATACTTTTCTGCCACACTCTGAGCAGCCGACGAAGCTGAATATCCGTCATTTTTTAGCAAACATTGTTTATTTGCTATCATATCATATTCCTGAATTTATCTTCATTAGCCACTTGTTATACGAGAAAACTAATACGACTGCAGCAGCAGTACCTTTTACAAGCCAGATGCTCTTCCTGAATCCTGAACCCAAACCGCCACCTATCTTTTAACGAACATTTGTCACATGAACCGGGGTACTTAGCCAGTTCTCTATCAGTTTTCTGCCTCCATTTGTTGCAGAAGAGAATCTTTGGGGATTAGTGGCACAGGTTTTCACGGGTTGGACTTTTTCTGTCAATCAACCAACATTGTCAAAACAATGAAGAGTACTCAAAGTACAGACGCCAACCAGTAAAGCAGTAGCAGTAGTATATGTCGATTTGTATAGCGCATCATCGTAACTACCTCTAATGCGCTCAGACATGGATCACACAGTTTTACCTGCAAATTACACCATGCCTGCCTTTACTCCCCAGCCGCAGAGCATCACCAGCCTTTGGCTGGTACTCATTTTACCGTCCCACGGAGGGTAGAAGGCTGAGTCGACCTGGGTGGTTGGTTACACACCGAAATAAAGTGCCGCCTCCGGGAGTCGAATCCGGACACGGTCACCCATCCCAGTACTAACCGGGCTCAGCGTAGGTTAACCTCGTTGATCGAGACCAATGACGCTACCACTACGCCATGCCGCCACCTTATCCTTAGCCTTATCCTCTCACCGGACTCCTGATGAAATAGACCTTGGTCCCTTGAGGCCGACTTTCATTGTGACCCCAAACCAACAGTGAAGGTCTGCATACAGCTGTACGCAATGTGCAGAGAAAATCTGTTCCATCTGACCTGGCAGATCAGTCGCCTTCTTGTCCAGCATAAAGCTGGCAACATCATCAGGTCGGAGCCAGAACTGTCCATTAGGCTTAGCAACCCTTGTTGCCATGCGTGCCTGCAGCATATTAGCACCTGAAACACAAGCATCATGTTACAACATTACTCCAGAACAAGTCTTGAGATTTGCACATTCTACTCAATCAAGTTTCACTGTGTCAAATGATTTCTATTTTATTCTAACGACTAAGGAAGCTGCAGCACCTCACTGCAGTCTGTTTTAGGACGACCCTGTATAATGAATCCTAAGCTGCTGCAGAATCTAACAAACTGCATCAAACGGAACAGATCAACTGTAAACATATCTGACATAACGTAAGTTTTTGCCAACACAAAGTGCAGACAATAAAAGAAAAAAAGAAAAATACAATCAACAACACAGGCTGACAACATAATAATGAGTAATTTCTATGGCTGTTGAACGGTTAATTTTTTAATCGCGTGATTAATCATTTTAATCGCGCGTTAATCGAGGTTTTAACGCACATTTCCTTTGTGTTGTGTTACAGGTGTCGGAGTGTATGTACAGGCACTGGGGAGTAATGAATGACCACAGATGTGCGGATGCCTCATCCGTCATGGCGGACACGTCAGCAAACGTTTCATATTTCGCACGTCTGTGAACAGATGCAGACGCAACCTGATACACAAACTGCGGACGCGGACGGCCAGACAGTGATGCGTCCTTCTAAAGTAGCATTCTCACTGCAGCCGTAATGCATGATTTACGATCGTAATGAACGAGTTACGTACGTAACGCGCGAGTTGCAACCATCGTAATGTCGTAGACAGCATGTTACGGCTATAACGTGCCGTAGAGATCACGTTACGGCCGCAGTGAGAACGCTACTTAGTCGTCAATTTCCTGAAATTTACAGTAATGCTGCAATCAGAAAGTAAATGCTTGTTCATTAGAGGAGAAAAGTTTGATTATCTTGAGTTTTGTAATGAGTCTTGCTACTGGTCTGACTAGTCTGTGTTAAAGATTTTAGTGGTGTTAATTTTTTACATTCCTTAACGTGTTAATTAACGCATTAATTCAACAGCCCTAGTACTGTTTCATCGTTTTCAGAGAAAAATGCAAAAACTGAATAAAAATGCAAATGGCTGAAATGCACAACAAAAAAGTGAACAAGAAGCTGAGTGAACCTATTCCGACAGAGGCCGTGCATCCTGTCTTGTCATGAATTTCCTGACGCAGCAGTGATGCAAACTCCAGGGGTGAAGATGTTGTGTCGATAAGCAAGTCGACACAGTCAATGAACATTTCGTCACAGCTCACAGCTTCAATGTCCAGAGTGTAGCTAACAAACATGCACAGCCGACAAAAATAGCAATTTTTTCGCACAAGTCGAAGATCAAGCTCATTATTTAACTCCGATTTTTAAAATCAGATTTTTACTTAAATCATACTTTTCAGAATTTTAATTAGATTTCTGTACATAACAGTATACTGTCATGATCAGCTACTATCTAATAATACTGTCTAATAATCCATCGGTGAATTTGTTCGACCAGGGGCTTACGGTGGGAGGCCAAGCCACAAAGGAGTATAACGAGATTGTGGCTTGTGGACATCAAACATGGTACGAGAGTCGATTTAAATCAAGATAAATTAAGACTCTGATTTAAATCCCATTTTAAATCATCGAAATAAACTGCTTGATTAAACCATACCCACTCTAGACCCACTGTCATATGCTAAGTGCATGACACAATAGGCTATTTCTACACATAACAATGTCCAAGTGTCAGCACTAACCTTGCCACGGTGTCATACAGCATCTGTGACACACTACGATAACCTTCAAAGTCATATGGTATCGGCTGCAGGTTTGGGCAAAGTCTTCGAGCATGTCCAAACAACATACCATTCTTAACTCCAGCCTACAGCAATCAGAACACACCATGGTTCTGGCTGATGGTCAGTAACACTCTGCAACTGGGAAGGTAACCGTGGGCCGGCATCACACCGGTCATGTCTTACATACTTCATTAGTTCATCCACCTACAGGCTCAAGGTCTAGGAAACGGTGATAAGCACCCCAACTATGATTCAGTAAAAAGGAACTCGGCAACCTTACCTTATTTACCTTACTGGGTGAATCTGAATTGGTTAGCTGCTCCTGTGAATCTCTTTCCCCATGGAAGAGAATGCTTGAAGACAATTGGCACATGTATTTTACAGCCCGGATGCCCTTGCTGTAACCCAACCATCAGTGTAAAAGCACTGACAGCAACTTAAAGCCCTGACCACGACCAGCTAAAACAAGATGTCGCCCTAACGGGACGTAACACGACTCGCCCGCAGCGTGCTGCCCCCTGGTGAGTTACGTTGCATATGCAAGTGTTACAGATGACAGACAACAACGACAGACGACGACGACAAAAGCCAGCGACCGTTACTAATCTGGCCTCCCTACATTACGTGTAGGCGGGCCAGTAATAATCCACGGCCTCATCCTTTTTTCAGCCACTGCCAGATTTCCGAGGGACTGCAGCAATACCACACAACGACTAATCACAGGACTGTTTAATTATTTAACGAGTACGGTAACCTGGCGTGCTTCATAACTGCACGATGCTACTTCCGCCATGGAATTAAACGATGTGTCACTTAATGCAAAATCAGCCAGTTCTGATCCATCTGACTTCATCTGTGGACCTTTGCCCCTTGAATGTGTAACTGCAACGGGCTTACCTGCCGTCAACAGACACACACACGCTCAAGCAGGAGAATAATCAACCATTTTTAGATACAGTAACATGATCATCATTTTAATGGTACGGGGTGATAGTCGAGTGGGACGTTAAACCCTACAATACCAATACCAATTAATGGTACGGGCGTCCGAGGTTCAGCATAAACAGAGCATCGTCCAATCTGTCTGGAGTCCGACGGTTGTGAAGAAAGTACAAGGCAAGATATGTGTTTTGTATTCTTCTCACGGCTTTGACATCTTTGGTTGGTCTGTATAACCCTGTGCCATTAATCTGTAAAGGTTATTATCCGAACAAGTGGATGAAAAAAAAACCAAAGGGGAAACGGCTCATCTGAAGTCACCTGGAAAATGTCCGCTAAAATGGAGGTTGGTTGGTGTTGGCAATATGATCATCCTGACAATTATTTAATTAATACCGACCTACTATGATCATTCAGTTATTCTCCCAACAGCCAACTATCCGTGGTCATTACATGTTTCACCACATTCTCTAGAGGTCTTTCCCAAGGAAAACTAATCGAAAATTGCTAGGGATTTTTACAGGGTGCATTCCTTCCTGGCAATGTCCACATCTCAGATACTGATGTGTCAGACTACAGTCAAACATAGCAGCAACTAGAGCAATGTACACCACAGACAAACACAACTGGCTTCATGACTACTTTCTAAGAAAACCTGACACTGACAGTTGTCCCTTGAATCCTGAGGGATTGACTGGTGTGAGATTTGTGGCAAATATGGCCAGAAGCCCTTCGCGACACAAACATAATGTAATGTAAGTGTAGTAGTTCAATGTCTTCATTTACTCAGATTGCATGCACGCCAGATGACAGCCAAAAATCTTGTTAAACCATTACTGCATATGCTCGCGACAAATGTTGCACGCTTTCACATTAAATACATGCAAAATTACAGTTGGTATAGTTCATATTGCAGCCAAATAGCTGGATTAATACAAATGATACACACATCCAGTTAGCAAAATTAACCTACTGTCCAGTCATCTGTATAAAGCACTTCATACAGTAATTCATACAGATAGTACATGTAATGATAAAAATAATGATAAAATTTATAATGTGTACCTAGGCCTAATCATAATGATATAAACAGTAGGGTATGAAAGACTTGCGAAATTTAACAGTTCTAATTACACTAAACTGCTACGGTAACTACTGACATATTTGTTGTTTGATATGTTAAGTGCTGTCACGATCTTAAAATAAAACAGCATTACACCAAGTCGTGTAAAAACATTTGTTTAATGTATGTTGACCTGATCTCACAAGCTAATACAACAACTGAGGTCACTCCCACCATATTGAAGTCAGCAGTGTCATTACCATCGATCACCAAGTGTGTGCTAACCCTAACTCTAACCTTCCAAAACTCAATCAAACTCTTCTCTGGTCCATTATCTATCGAATTCCCAAACTTCACAAAAAATCCAACCATAACTTTTCGAGTTTTTCTTTTTACAAGCACACAAATGAACGGTGAAAACAATATGCCTGCTAAACTGACGTGGAAGTAACAACATTGTACTAGTTAGTTGGAGTTTAACGTCCCCTTTCAGCACAAATATGGCTATATCAGAGATAAAAGGTCAAGGATGGAGAGCTATCCCTACCCAGTGAAAGAAGGCCAGCGATATATTAACCTCAACGCTGGCTGCCTGTTTGTTCAGCAGCCATCCTAAAAGGAAAGAGATCGAGAGGCTCACTTAAATTATTACGCTAGCGCCTACAACAGGAGAAGACAACTATTGCACTGCAAGACTAAACTAAACCAAATACAACAAAACACCAGAATAAATCTTTTTTAAGCAATACAGATAACACAAAATTAATGCAACAAACTAAATTCAGGTTCAGTTGCCTCCTACGACCTCCAGCCTGGAAATGGAGTGGGACAATTCTGGTAGAAACGAAAGAGATAAACAAAAGAAGAAAATAGGTAAAGTAAATGAGAAAATAAAAAGGGAAAAGGGGTCAACATTGTACTAAAGACATCCAATTTTCACATGAAAAAACCCTTGACAGCACTGTCAATGACCGAGTTCGAAGGATGGGATTCACACAGCTGTAAGGTGGAACTCTTTCAAGGGCTGTTTTGCCTAATACCATTTCTGACACTATCTCACACAGGTCTCAGCAAAAATCGTTCAAACCCGAATACTAAATAGAGAGTTCACTGTTTTATTAGCCACAAGCCCACACACAGTCACATTACATCCACACAAATACCCCAAATTCCACTTAGTGCTTTGACGCCAGTAAAAACAGAAACAGAAAGTAGCAGTAGTCAAAAATCCCGGTAATGTTACAAACCGCGGAGATGTGGCCTCGAGCGAAGGCCGACAGACACAAAGAAACAGTCCATGTCAACGTGCATTATGATCCTAGAGAATCTTGACCGCGACTGGCCACAAGGCTCCAGATCACGACCATTACTGTCAAACTGCTTGGCAGCCATCTCTCTGAGACGGTCGCGTCCGGGAAAAGTGACAAGATTCTATGCAACACAAATGACACCAGATTATCATTGCATATTCTCAAAATTTACATGACAATGTGCGTAACTCAACTCACATACGTCACAATTTACGTCAGTTTACTGGGGTGGTGACGTCTACGGTTTACTCACAACCACAGACCAATTTAGAAGTTGATTAGTCAATTGACTGAGCTTCTCCACAAAGCAGTGTCACTGGTTGCATGAGTTAACATCAATTTGGATAGATTGCTATGATGCTCAAATATAAATATAAACTAGAGGGTTGCAGTGTATCTGGAGACACGCAGCAATATAAACTACAAGAGAGCGTTTCCCACCGGCATACTCGACTGGTGACACAACTGTTTACTTATTTACTGTTGCACAACCTGTTTAGTTCCTGCATTCGATGATACCTAGTGTCACGTGCCTGCGACTAAGTGATGCCAGCGTTATCTGCCGTGTTACTTAGTTTCAGTTTCCAATTCAGTCTGCTTTTCTTCAATACATCGGTGGCTAGGCTGCACCAGCATTGCGGCGTACTATTGGCGGTGGCGTGGCGTAGTGGTAACATCGTTGGTCGTATCAACGAAGTTACTCTACATTGAGCCCGGTTAGTACTGGGATGGGTGACGTGTCCGGGTTCGACTCCCGGAGGCGGCACTTCATTTCGGTATGTACCCAGCCACCCAGGTCGACTCAGCCTTTCATCCTTTCGAGGTCGATAAACTGAGTAGTGAGCTGTAATCGGATGCTTGCTTCCTCGCATGGGCGGCGACGTCTGGTGAATGCTTACGGGGTGAAGGCCTGGTGTGGTTGATTGGGGCGGTGGTGTGTGTTGTAGCTGCAGCATTGCGCTCCCGCACCATTGGCTCTTGCCAATCAACTGCCATTTCCTGCGGTTGTACAGCATGGCTAGTCGCGGCATTGCCGGTGTAAGTAGCGCTATAGAAGAATCCGACCTTTACCTTTACCTTTATTGGTTTTAATATGCAATATCGGACATCAGACACTGCCAATAATTTGGGTAGATACCTTTCATGCATGGAACGTACAGCCCAGAGGAAAAACTGTGAATTGATTCTAATGGTGAAAATGAAAACTACATATCATGTAGAGGGACCACTTGGAATTTCCGGCGATCTGTAATCATTGCAGAGTTATGATGGCTTGACGTCACAAGACTAGCAAATTTTATGACCAATTTTGCGTTTTTGTTTCGGAAAAGCTATCCCTCTCAAACTGTCGTACTGCATGAATCGCCCCAAAATCTGCCAGCGCCAGCCCCCCCCCAACATTGGCTCACATTGTTCCAGATTTCATCCAAATAGGTTCACTTTTAACGGAGTCATTGCCAAACGCGTGAAGACCGTTTTCGTACTGTAAAGTATTTCCAATATATGCTCTTGGAGCCTATAATGAGTTTAACAACACTAGCTTCAACAAAGTCAAATCCAAAGAGTTCACAAAAAATCCATGCAACATATGCTACGAATACATCTGTAAAAGCGCTGCAGTCAACCTGCGCCTGTAGCTGTGCAACGTACGCCTTGTACTCTGCACCCCAGGTTGATATATGGTGAAGACGGGAATGACTGAAAAACTCGGAAACACGTTTGCGATTTTCTGCCGACATCTGTTCAAAGTCCGTGTGTGAAACTTTGCTGGCAATGTGTTCATTGGCAAGTGGTGCAGCAGCAGCAACAATGGCATGTTCGTTGGACATCTCTGCCATTGTATCCACAGCAAAGTAGTCCTCGGGTTCAGTATCAGACACATTCTGCAATGCCAATTCCCTGGTGAATTCTGCATTATTCACAGAAACAGCTGAAATGTCCACGGTTATTGGTGAAACGTGACTTGTGTCCAACTCGGTGGAAGTTAAGCTACAGTCTTCATCCAACGTTTCACTGCAAATTCCTTCACAACTGTTACCAACGAGACCACTGTCAGACGTCTGCTGCAAGGATGTCTTTGTCCTTTCAAAACCAGATGGCCTGAACAGCAGGTAGTCCTGATATGGCAACAGCTTTCCAGAACTTATACTGGCAAACAACAAAAAATAACTTATATTTACGACTTCACCATTTCCAAAGACATTATACATCAGCCATGAAATTGCATGTAGACTTATTTGATACTGGTGTTGTACAGCTGGTATAAATGGAGCCACATCCCTTCCATCATAAGTGGGGTTGTGGAGGAAGAAAGAATGAGGATAGGCCACTGGTTGGGCTCACTGTTTTGTGCTACCTTCAGTGCTTTGACATTGATGGCTGGGCGACTGAAAGGACGTATATGGACCGTAGAAAACCGTTCCACTAATACTCTGATGTTCTCTACTGGAATAGCTGCAGGAGGAGGAGCTGAAATGGAACTGGATGACCTGGGTTCACCTGGCAAAATTGCCATTAAATGGAAGTAGTCACAGTAGCAACTAGATTGCCACATTGTGTTAAATAAACACAACACAGTATTCACCTCAAAGCGATCCGCTATATTAATAAGTGTTTCCCTGGGCCTCGATGCAAACGGCATCTTGATCAGTTCAGCCGTCTCTGCAGGGCCACTAGGTGACAGACTGACTGACAGACCGATACACCATGCTACTCGGTCGGTAACAATAAGCGGCAGCAACGTACGTAGTTCTGCTATGTGGTCTAATAATATGTAGGATACACGGCCGCAGGATGAGTTATGTTTCTACTGTCTATCATAATGATTAATAGGTTAAATCATAGGTTAAATTCATATCTTCCACCGGTTTCATCCGTGCTTCATCCGGTGATTCGCAGCTTTGTTCGTAAGCTCACATACATACTCTGTCTATCTCAAAGACGTTATAATCATTAGTATTCGAGATATAAATACATTAGTTGCTTATAATTAGTGGATAAATACTTTATTAACCGTCTATTGCATCTCCGACCTTAAACTAATTATTAACTATACACTAAGTTATTTTACGTCAATATCCCAATAAAATTCCCACTTTTTGATAATAATTTAATCATTAATAACTCCAGCTGCCTGTAGGCTAACCACTCTTACGTTATACCGTTAGAAAGCTCTTATCTTTCCGGTTCGTACGAGCTAAACATTGTCCAAATTGGTCCAGTCGTTCTGATAAGGTAACACCAACATTAAAAATCAATACATGCACACATAAAAAATGCAAAGAAACAGACGAATCACATATCAGAATTTACAGCAACAAGTGCATCCAGCAACCTGTTGATAATCCAGTCTGGTCTGACAATTTTCTTATTTCTGATCTGGCTGATCTTACTGGTCGGCAAATTGCTAGCAATAATGTGTGTGACTTTGGACATTGCATAATAGTGTTGGTAAATGCCTCCATTGGCAACAATGAGTTTCTTAATCTCGTCACTGGATGGCACTACAAACATAAATAAAAAACACAGTTATTCTCTGGAATTGTAAACAATCGCTCATCAGCAGATGAGAGATAGCGAACGTGAACCTTTTTACGGCGATAAGACGCCGTCGACCGGGTGCGGTTCAGAGTGTGTGTCCAGGTGTACAAGTGTCTACACAACATGGCACCTGGATACCTGTCGGCACTCTGCCA
>Ga0209780_1004266_pt1 | contig 10950 bp, 8 predicted proteins | sample WorMetexBAHAMAS2_FD_187384 | JGI IMG/M metagenome (GOLD analysis project Ga0209780, IMG submission 187384) | Marine gutless worms symbiont microbial communities from Max Planck institute for Marine Microbiology, Germany - Inanidrilus exumae... | ecosystem: Host-associated > Annelida > Digestive...
GGGGAAAGGGAGAGGAAGGGAGGGGAGTGTTGTGAGTCCAAGAAATCCTTGAAATAAACCCTGCATACAACCCACCTTCCTTACAACACAACATAGTTGGAACTGGGTCAAAGGTCACCAGGTATTGGCTGGGTCAGGTCGGGTCAGGGGTCAACGTTCCAGACCCGTTAACCAGATTTTTGCGCATTTACCGCAGTACTGCTTGCCGTGAACAGCATCTTCTAGGACGGCGGCATTCGACCGGAATTTTATTATCCACGCCGACGGCAGTCGCGCGGCGGGTGGGTTCTCACCTCCGTTTGTTTGTCTGTGTGTCTGTCTGTTTTTCTGCACGATATCTCAAAAACCGATGCACATAGGATCACCACAATTGACATACAAATTTTCCAAGATGAGTCATGAAAATCTATTTGTTTTGGGGTCAAAAGGTCAAAGGCTAAAATCATGAGTCGCAAAAAACATTGCCGGTGTGGGTCTTTACACTCTTGTGAGTGCTGGCTTCTGCTAATTTTTTGTCAGTAGTTTATAACTTAATATGTTTCTAGTGTTTTGTCGTCTGGAATTAGTGGTGCTGCATATTACGATATTAAACGTAGTTTGGAATTCGATTTTCAGAACGATTAAAGACCGAGTCGGGTCGCCATGGTAACCCTATATTGCTTCCGGCGCCGCTGAGTAAGAAGCTCAGGTACTTACGTCACATTTGGAGCTAATTCGGCTGTAATCGAGTTCCATCGAAGCGAGTCGTTTCTTGGCGTCGTTCAGTTCTTGCTGAGCTCGCTGGTACTCGGTCTTCCAGACGTCGAGGTCCGCTCTGAGGTCCTTCATCGCTGCCGTCAGCTGATCCAGCTCATCGTGCGCGAGATCACGCTCTCCTTCGAGCCGCACGTTAGCACGCAGCAGGTCGGCCGCCATCTCAGTATCGACCTCGAGGGACGTTCTCTCGGCACTCGACGAACATTCGTCACTTTCGTTGTCTGTGTTTCGACGAAATGAAACAACATTCAGAAAGAGCAACCAGCAGCGGTTTCAGAGCGAAACAGGCGGCTGTCCGCTCTTCCCTCTGTCTTGGGACATGACGTGCAGTTTCTATGATCAGACGCTGCAGGCATAAGTTGACATCGTATTTGCAGACCGATCAACTGACTTAGGTTGATTTAACTTTTTAGGTTTGCAATAATTTGCATTGTCTAATTTTGTGTTTGTGATGTATGTCCGTCTAGTCCGTCTGTTTTTAGGCCACGTCGCATGCACTACATAAGATGCGGGCTCTTGCTACAGACGCCGTAACGTGGTCAGTCCGTGTGTCTGTCTGTGTGTCTGTGCGTGTTGGTCACGTGCGAAATGCCGTTTGGGGGCTGACTCCTGTGGGCCCAAGGAACCACGTATTAGAAGAGGTCAAGGTCGGAAGAGACCATTCGCAGCCGCGAGGGGTGACAAGTCGGCGAATTTACAATAACGGCACGCAGCGGAAGGGATCATTCAATCCTCAATAACGGCACGACCTGCGATGCGGACTTTGGTCAAAATTCTTTGACCACTTGTTATTACTCTCTCTACTTATTCATAATGGCTGATACTTGTTTACATAGTTACTTATTTTCGAGTTAGTTATGCATTTTCGAAATTTTTACTACCATAAACGGCAACTCCATTTGACGATTAGTCATACGATTATGCTGGCGATAAACGCAGCCATCTAGCAAACTAACTGATTAATTCAAGGCTCCAGACGCCCTCACTCGAGGTCGCGCCGACCAGTTCAAAAATATTTAGCCGACCGTAGTAACTTCTGGCTTGTGCTAATCGTACAGACTGAAATTAATTTTATTCTGGCTGTTAGTTGCTTAGTTTCCAATTCAGGTCTGCTTTCCAGTCACGGCGGGCCGTCCCGGCAGTTACTGAACTCTTTGTTTTTCCCGCTGTAACCGTGAACTTTGAACGTGACCCAGACAGTGTCAACGTGAAACGGTGTTCCAAATATATAGGTCAAAAGTCACTTAGTACAAACGTTAGGCCCCGTCCACACCAGCTACATTGTCGAAGCAACATTCGACTTTGTTGCCACAAACGGCAACAATGTCGAATGATTCTATTTTAAAATTTCGTGCTTTCGACAATGTCGAACGTTGCTTCGACATTGTTGCCGTTTATGGCAACAAGAATCGTTCAACTTGTAGCGTTCGACAATGTTGCTTGGACATTGTTGCTGGTGTGGACGGGGCTTTACTGTCCGTAAACCACACACGACCGACTACTCGACCTGGACCACTCAAATGGTCGGCAAGAAGATACAGACCGGAAGCGAGATGGAGGTTGTCGGAGACGTGATCGTCTTGTGGTGAGTCGGTGGATCGTTGTCGCTCGCAGGAAGCGTGAGTGGTCCTCAGTGCATCGAACTCGACGGTCAGCTGATCAAATCGCCGGCGAACGTCATCCAGTCGCCGATCAGCGGCCTCTCGGGCAGCCACAGCGTCGCGTACCTACCGTCAGACATGACAACAGTGTCGGCCTTAACGTCAGCCGAAACGATATGCAAAAGGAAAGGAAAGGGAGCGTATTTATATAGGCCGTGCGTGGTCTTCCTCGCCTGAGTGCACTTGGTCTTTACTCGGGATCATTTCCATTATGATCAGAAAAAGGATCTTGCTTGCATGTAAGACAAGAGCAATTGTTCTGTAATTTGCACACTGTTTTTAAGATCACCTTTCTTGGGAAGTGAGATAAACGGGCTTCGACGTGTCTTGTCTGAGGATCCGGGCCAAGTCTAAAATGAGTGAAATCAATAAAACGTGTGCCAAATTCGAGGCAACGTTGGTATCAGGTGAGAAAAAGCTGTTCATCTTATGAAGGCTCCGTACCCAGACCCCCAATTTTGCAGGGGTTGTACGCGATACTTCTCCCCTGGACCTCGCGGGGGCTAGCCTCAAGCCTCAAATCTGCTCTTTTTGAAAATTCTGGATCGGCCGAGCTTGGCGCACCTGCTGGTGGGCGTGGTCAACGTCTCGGCGCAGCGCGGCGTTGATCGTCTGTAGCTCGCCGTCCCGTCGAGACGCCACCGCGCTGGCCGCCTCGACATGTTCCAGACGGCACTGGACGGCCGACAGTTGACCGCGGCATGAAGCCAGTTCAGAGCTCTGACGACAGTTGGAGGACTCGGCGGAACGTAGCGCCGACTGAACGTCCGTACAGCGCTGACGAAGAGTTCGACGTTCTTCCTCCATCGCCGCGTTCTCACATCGAACAAACAATCTACGTATATATTATACGATTAGTAAATGATTATGCAGTTAGTTATAGTTCCGAACTGTCGGATATCTACCAACAATCATACGTAAATACGTTCAAATAAAAATAAAAACGTTAACAATATCTCAACTACCACAGAGAGACCACGTGACGTGCTGTTCAGTTGAAATCTGGAATAAAGTCGTTTTTACTACAAACCACTTGAAATAATATACGGCCTATCGTATAGCGGCAATTCCGATGACCCTGAGTGACCTGAAGGTTATTTACCTATTTAAAACCTTTTCAAATTGGATTCTTTGCAGAGTTGTGCAGCAGCTGACAAGATTTCAACGTACATAGATCGTTGCACTGACGTGACAGCTGAGTGAGCTGCGTGATTAACATTACTTCACGCCGGTTATTTACTCATCCGTTTATAATTTTTCAATGAACTGATTACGCGTAGAATAAACAGAAAGCAAACTGTAAAAACTTTATAATGTCCCGAATACCTCTCGTTCTAGAGTGATCAAGCGATCACGCCACTGCGTTGCATCCCTCGACGATTGTAGCGCCATAACGTGACACGATCTGCACATAACGACAGTGATATCGATGCCGCTATCTAAAACATATGCCTTGCTTGCTGGACAATTATTACTGGCCCGCCTAATGGGCCAGTATTGTTTTGCTGTCTGGCGTCTGTTGTCTGTCGTCGTCGTCGTTTGTCATCGTCGGGGTCGGTAACGCTGCAGGCGGGCGGGCCGGTCAACCGCTGGGCGCGTTGGCGGTCGGGCGGCTGACAGTACACGGCGGGCCAGTACGGTTACGTTCCGTTAGGGCGACACCTTGTTTAAATTGTGACAGAGTATAAAGTGTTCCTATCTGGTAACACAATCAGCTAACTAACAAAACTTGCAATACAGAATTCAAAATTCTGTCACGCACTGTTAGTAAATGGTAACGTTGGTTGAATTGCATGGGTGCAACAAACAATGTATTCTTATCTGTAATGATAATAATAACTAGTATGCGAAGTAATTTGAAAAAAGGCCGCATCGCCTTCTTGTCTCCCTTCACTGCTGTGAATCTTGACCTCCATGCAATACGTGAGTGAGCCCCCAAACGACATCGCGATCGGTTCACACCGTTGTTGCACAGCTCACCCGTGTGTCCAACACAGCTGACACACATACACACACACACAGAGTCAGACCACGCTACGTGCGGCATCTGTCTCATTAAGCCGCGTCTATGCTATGCACGAGATGTGGCTGAATAATAATAGTGATATCCGTCACACACCTGTTTGAATCAGACTGCTTGCTGGCTAGAGGTTTCTCATTGACGTTCTCGCACGTCAACGTTTCCGGTGTTCCGACACTTCCCTGAGTACTATCGTCAGTCGTTTCTTCGAGCTCCGACAGATGTCGCTGTAGCCGGATATTTTCCGTGCGCAACGCCGTCAACTCAGCTTCCAGCTCGGTCGTTCGACGTCGCCACAAGTCGACGGAGTTTTCCAGCTGTTGACTGGAGCGCTCCAGCCTTTTCCCTTCCGACTCCAGTTCGGCGGCCGCCTCCGACCACTGTTTCGCCTCCGTCGCCGCCCGTTCCAGTTCGGCAATCAGTCGCCCGTTTTCGCGCTCCACGGATTCTGCCATCTGCTGGAAACTCTCCACCTTTCTGACCAGTCTCTTGTTTTCCAGGTCCAGCAAAGATGCTCTCGTTTCCAGCGCCGAATAGTCGTCGCCGGCGAAAACTAGTCTGGTCTGCTGTTTGCGAACGTCTTCGACGCTATTCGTATCAGCTGTGCTTGAAATACCGTTGGTGATGTATCGTAATTTGGTAGTTTTGTTCATGTTCGCGATATGACTCGTACTCGAGTTGTTTTCTGCGTCGCGCAGTAACGCCAGCTGCTTGAGCAGTCGTCTGTTTTCGCTTTCCAGTTGCAGTATTTTGACGGCGGACGATTCGAGTAGCTGTTCCGACAATGGACTTCCGTCTGTATACAACGATCGATTCGTCACTAAAATCTTTTAGGCGCAAAAAACTGTTAACACACGTGCACGCGACATATCGGCATAAATTACAACTCTGTATGAAGTTGGTTGTTTTGATACAAGGAAAAATCCTCATTTCGAGGAACCTCCATGTTTGTTCAAAACCTCAGTTGAAAAAAATAATGACGGATCATTATTGTAATTATCAGACTATATCAGTGAACGCCGACATTATAAATGATTGGATTGTCGGCCGTATTTTAATTCTCAATAGTTCAGAAAAGTCAAATTTAAGATCAAATTTGTTTTAATAGTGAGCTACAGTATATTGTGGTATGAGTGTAAACTGACATAATTATTGCTGTTCACCGTTGTTGCATTCTAGTAAGTTAGCTAATTATCACTGTTTTCTACCACGTTCTTTCTCTAGTAAAATGACGATTTTCATTTTCATAATTAATGTTATAATTTCACGCTATTAAATCGTTTGCTGAACTGTTGTAAACGATGACACTGGTATGTTGTCAACATCGTTACGTCACGTTATAGATTGTAACGTACTAGAAACTGGACTGCGTCTGCCATCAGAGTCGTCATGATGACAAATGTCGATATCTTTCGATAAGCCGTTGGCGTTCAGAACTCTCAACCGCGAATTTTCCTCAACCAACTCCTGACTTTTCATGCGCACCTGATCCAGATCCTACAAACATTCCATTGTCGAATCGTCGACTAAATAGTTTGGCCTACAATTTTGGACACAAGACAACCAATGGTGTCATGCTGCTACGGTTGTTGGAAAATAAACTCGTTAATTTATAAGAAAAATAAAGACCACCAGCACTTCGTAAGAATTATCAGCAGACGGCAGCATCAGCATCGATCTTTCTTGAAATGGAAAATGATATCTATCTAATGCCAACAAATATCAATAAAATAAAATATCAATATATTAATAAATCTGTGAATATATCGATAAATTTGAGATTAACGTGGAGAATACCTCGCTGGACTGCAGCAGCAGCTGCTTGTACCGCATCAGCTCTTTGCCGAGCTGAGCGAGTGACGTCATGTCGCGGTCACGTGACGCCAGCTGGTCCTCCAGCTCCTGTTTCGCCTCCAGCAGAAGACGGTTCTCGGCGCGCAGTTCGTCCACTCGCGACTTCAGAAACTCAAGTTCGCCAAGTCGCTCTCGCAACTTGCCCACTTCCGCCTCAAACTTGTCGGCGCGACTCGCCTATAAATGCGACGATATGAAGTAGAGAATTTCACCAAAACACGAATAACTGTTGAATAACTGATATTGGCATCGAAACGACTAGAGAAATGTACAGTCGTATCGGCATGCAAGCCTACGCCGAGTGAATGTAAGTTCCCTAGGGTTAGGGTTAGAATTTGACCTCTGACCTTTTGATCTTAGGGTCAGTGCAACTGCATGCCGAGGTCCTGTCATGGGCTACATGTTTACCGACTTTGGTGCTGATAGCTCAAGCCGTTTTTCTTTTAGAGAGCGGACAAACAGACAGACAGACAAACAGACGCAACTGAAACGCCCTACCTCACGCCAGCGGCAATAAAACATAAAATTATAAATTTGTAAACGTTTTGCTTACCACAGACTCCTTGTTAAAACCTTAGTAATCGGGTTGTCTTTTGAATGAAACCTCTATAGGGTATGCTCACAACAAGTAAAACATCCCTCATTGGAGGTCAAACCGACCACATTAGCAACATTATTTCCCCCTGACCATAAACTTGACCAATGACCTAGTTGTTCAAACTTGACCTATATAGAGTCAAGACGAATCAAAGTGCCAAATAATCTAAAATAGACAGACATGGAGAGATACACACCGGACCTATTGTTCTATTCCTCTAGAAACCGTTATAAAGTAATGTCAATGGGCATTTGGTACCCAGTTCAGCGAGTAAAAGCGTATATGTGAAAAATGGAATTTGATTGACCTAGTTTGCGATTATTGTGGCCTATAGCGCCCGGCTTGATTAGATAACAACAAGTACGCATTTTTCTGCACAAAATGCACTTTTAGACAACGTTATGGATGATACGGGAAAAGGTGCAACTGAGAAAAGAATAAAGCTTTTGTTCTACGTATATTGCTAGCCACGGTAAATCGATAACGCCAACAAATAAAAGCACAAAGCGTCTGTCAAGTAGTACACAGAAATTTCGCACCTTTTCTCGCAAGATGTCGAGTTCGTCTTTGTATATTCTCGCCGCTCTCGCTTTCTCCGTCAATTCAGCGTTCTACCACGGTCAACGATGCCAAACACAAGTCCAAATTGTTTGCATATCACACGATATAAAGCAAATATAAACAGACATCTGCATTTTCAAGAGATATCTAAACTCCGCACTGCAAAAATTAATCGACGATATAACAAAATGCCTGTAGCCTGTAGCCTCGTATAGGCAACTAGAAAACATAGGCAGTCGTATCGACATGCAGACCCACGCCGGCAGCAACAGCACACGGCCGTAGCAGCACACGTCACTGGCAACCGTGCGACCGTGACGGTTTCGTAACCGTGTGACCTTAACCATTGACCTTTTGACCTCTGGGTCGATGCATGCCGAGCGACTACTATATGTACCAAGTTTGGTATTGATAGCTCAAGCCGTTTTCCTTTAAGAGCGCGGACAAACAGACAGACGCGACTGAACGCCCTACCCATAACGCAGGCAACTATACAATCGGCCTGGGTAAATAGTGTTGTTTACTTGTATCTTTTTGTTATTAATTGTATGCTACCATGTCATAATGGTGAAATAAAGTTGTATATATAAATAGAGTATTTGGGCGCATTTGACTATAATATTTGCTTATTTGCGCCTTAGTTTGCTGTCTTATTATTGTTAATAGTAGTCTTTGCGGTTAGCTTCAATGTTTTTCCGTGTTTCTGATTTTGTGTCGAATAAAGATGTATATTACTTTCAACAAACTAAACTCAATAGGATATGATCGCTATTAGAATGCGAGACATGTGCACTCAAAAGTCGATCGACTTAGAACAGGATGAGTCAACTCTGACGGCAAAACTAAGACAAACATTAAGCCGTAAGCAGACATGATTAACCAAAGAAGCCGTATAGCAGACTTACCTCCGACTTAAGTCGATGTAAAGTCGACTTCAATTCTGACACTTCCTCTGACAGATCGACAATGTCGGCGTTTTTGTCGTCTCTGCGTAAGAGTTGCATTCAGCGAAACGTTGTGTGTTGAACACAAACATTAAACACTGCGTTACAAGTACGAGTGTGATCAAAAACGACTGCTCAGAATACACATTCTGTCCATTTATCTTTTTTCACACTGATAACAACTGTAATTTGGCAAAAGGCCACATAACCGACTAGCCAAACCTTGCCGCTGTAAATGGATTCGTCCGATCTTGACTCCATCTAATACATGGTTCCTTGGACCTACATGAGTCACCCCAACGGCATCTGGATTGACTCAGCCGTTTTTGGCACAGTACATCAGTATGACCAACACACAGACAAACAGACAAACAGACCACGGTACGTGTGACATCTGTCGCAATAGACCGCAACTATGCTATGCGTGCGATGCGGCCTAAAATGTGTGTAATACATCTGCCATCGACATCAGTTTCCTTCTTTCTATATTTATTGATTATTATTCTTATTTTCGTGTATTGTGTTGTATCTCATTTAGTTTTCATATTCCGATTAAACGAGGTTCTGTAAAAGGAGAAGTAAAGTAAACAGTGTATAGCAGTTAGCATCAACTTAGCTTTCACCGCTACTGAAAACTCGCATGTCATATGGGATCACACAGTGTTACCTGCCACCCGACAGAGGTGAGAATCCCGCTTTTACCCCAGCCGAAGCAGGTACTCGCTTTAGCGACCCCGGGGGATGCAAGGCTGAGTTGACCTATGTTACGTGAAAGCGGACCGGATGGAAATTGAAACCGCGATCTGTAAATCGCAAGTTCAAGGCCCTACCGCTAAGCCACCACGCAACACATGGGCTCAACGGTCTCTGCTTATAGTATCGTCGTCCTTTTGCTGCCGTTATTATGTGGTGTATTCAACTGGCTATCCGTCAGCTTCTTAGCGCACGTGCATCGTAATCGTAATATGTACTTCCCTTTCGGTCAATAGGTGTATGAAGTATTGCGATCACGACTGTCTGTCTGTCCGCTTGCATATCCAAAAAAGTCTAAATTTCTCCCATGTAGATGTTACCTGTGGCGTTGGCTCAATCCCCCTCTGACAGCAATGCGATAGGTTATGCACTTCCGGTTTTGTGGATGACGCCATGTTTTCACAGAGTAGAGCGAACGGGCGAGAATCAGAGACGACGCGTATGTTTCGTCGAGTTCGCCAGATGGCGGCACCGGAGGCGAAGTAGTAGTCTATGAATGCATCTTGGTTCATAAGATAAAAACATAAATAACATAAACTCTGGTAAAAAAAGCTACGGAGTGGTTATAGTGGTGGTTATAGTGGTTACTATGACATCGGAACATGCACTTACAGCTGCTGTCGTAGCTGACGTATCTGCACAAAGTAGTCATGTGACGCATTACGTGACGTGCTGGCCGATGACGTCACTTCCGTATCCAGGCACGTCGACGAGTTGCAGCCGGATGAAGCCGGCAGGAAGGACTGTTCGCGACTGTGGAGTGTTTTCTCTAGTACCCGCAGCGTGTCCGGAATGCTCTATCCATCCATACGTCCATCCATCCATTCCAGTAGCCATCCATCAATACACGCAGTCATCAATCAGTTATTTACGCATCCACTTCAAAATCGCTATCTTAACTTACCGTACTCTCCAATCTGGTTCCCCCTCATATCACTCATCCCTCATCAATCTCAACGCTCCTTCAAGACTTCTCCGCTCTTCTTCACACAATCTACTACATGTTCCTTTCACCACCACGGCCATTGGTTGTAAAGCCTTCAGTTTTGGAGCTCCAACAGTTTGGAATTCCATCCCACTCAGTATCAGGCAATCACCATGATACTGATGATGACACAACAAAGGCAAACGAGCATCCGTAACAAAATATACTGTAACACAAAATAAACACAAAAAGACAGACAGGTGTGGTTTCTTCTTGCGACATCCGGCCTGGAGACGGAACTGGCCTATTCTTAAGAAAGTAAATAAGTAAGATAGTAAGTAAGGAAGTAAGGAAGTAAACGATTTATATAGCGACGGAATAAGCAAATGAATCAGAACGCATGACAGCCCCGGAGCCTGAACGGAGTGAAGAATGAGTGGAATGAAGTTGAGGAAGTAGATTCCTGAGACAAAGCAGTAAATGTCGAAAGAAGCGATCCGTAATTTATGATGAAGAAGATCCATCCAGCATAACAAATGTCGAGGAAAAAAACTGAACGTACAGCAATACACATGTTGATTGGAAGACTCTGTAAGTGATAGGAGCTTGTGTTCGATGCATTCGTTTATAAACAGCGCATTCAGCAAATAAAAATAATAATATAGGCTTGCATTTATATCTCGGAATATGTGTCAGAGAAAAAGCAGTCTCTCTGTCTGTATATGAGACAGACCGAGAGAGATGTCAGCTACGTCATAACACATCAGTAGAGGACGTTCGCAAGGCGAGTAATCGTACCGCGATAGCATCTCGTCTCTGTTGCAGCAGCCGAGAGATGTGGTCAAACAGCAGCATGTGTGAGGCATCATCGACTGGCG
>Ga0209780_1004267_pt1 | contig 10950 bp, 5 predicted proteins | sample WorMetexBAHAMAS2_FD_187384 | JGI IMG/M metagenome (GOLD analysis project Ga0209780, IMG submission 187384) | Marine gutless worms symbiont microbial communities from Max Planck institute for Marine Microbiology, Germany - Inanidrilus exumae... | ecosystem: Host-associated > Annelida > Digestive...
GTGCCAAATTTCACCCCCATCGGTGCAACGTGTGGCCCCTGCGGGGCGAAAATCCTCAAAATCGGCCTCTGAGTAAATTAAATAACCGGCACTTTGCGCTGCGCGCAATGCTGCCGGTTAATGATAGGAGTCATTTTCTCTTTTAACACCCTGTATGTAAGATGTAGCAGAAGTACTCACACTTTTTCTTTGTGAAATACATTATTATTCTACAAGATAGTTAACAGGAAGTCACTCGGTGATTGTTATTTAGTGCTAGTGGTACGAGGTATGTTGCTGCAGCTGGGAATAAATGTCGTGTTAGACATCATTAGTTGTTTCTAGTATTGTTGTTGTACTTTCATTACCCACTCCGGTTATTTAGCCGCCGGCATCAGTAGGCATTCAGTCGCGTCTGTCTTTTTGTCTGCACTGTAGAAGGAAAACGGCTTGAGCTATCAACACCAAACTTGGTACACACATACTCTATAGTAGTCTCTCGGAATGCATTGACCCAGAGGTCAAAAGGTCAAAGGTCTAGGTCACACGGTTACGAAAACCGTCATGGTCGCACTGTTGCTAGGGCTGCTACAGCCGTGTGCTGCTGCTGCTGGTGTGGGTCAGCATGTCGATATGACTGCCTATGTTTTCTAGCTTTAGTTAGGTTTTAGTCAATGAATGTGGATCTAAGGTGATGCTACTGAAATTTTAATAATTGGATATTATGGATTCTTCACTACCTTTTTGTTTGTACTGCTTCAGGTTTATCCGGTTCGTCTTGCAATGTGTACATTGCACAGTGCAACTACAGAGCGGGGAATTTCTTTGCTAATGCCACATGTTAGTGCCAAACAGTTTGTTTTGTCCGTTCCAGTGACTGATCCGTATGACGAACAAAAGGCACAGAACATATGCTGGCTGGAAGCAGGTGGCATTGGCCTAGGTCCTGTCATTGTTGATGTTGCTCTTGCTTTGCCGAACCCTGAACTCCTGCGAGCGCAGCGTGAATTCGTTGCTCTGCACGATCGTCGCACTCGAAGATTGTCATTTCTTTGGGGCGGCAGTTCTGTGTGTGGTTGTGTTGGTGGTTGTGTGTTTTTTGGGAGTAACCGCAATGGCCCGAGTGTTTTCCATCCAAGTGATGATGATTTTGTCAGTTGTAAAAATTCTGCTGTTTTGTACATATGCGGCGATGGTGTGAATTTTGGTTTTGGGGAGAGTATCCTTCGACAAGGACAGCCAGTGTTTCAGGTAGATGTATTGCCTGTACCAAGCATGCGGGCTGGTGTTCGGCCAGATGATCAAGTAAGAACAGTTGACGATGGTGCAGATCGGACTTTGACAAGAGAAATAGTGGTGTCATCGTGGATAAGTGAGCAGCGTGGAACATTACTGAGCGAGAAAACTGAAGAAAGTTTAGACAGAAGCACTGCAGCGAAGTTGGTGACTGTAAATGAGTGTGATACAAGTCCTAGCAGTATCACAACTCCCGTAGAATCCGGCTCGGCAATGTGGCCAGAAAGTGAAATTGCTGTGGCGTCAGCTGGCAGTGTATGCAGCCTGTCAGATACTGCGGCAGGTGGATTACAGCGACGGACTCATGGGCATGGTCGGACGTACAGCTATGAGCCGCCGAAAACGTTTGCCGCTGCCATTCCAGACAAAATGCACAGTGCTTCTGGTACACCCGACACCAGTTCAGGAGTTCTGGCTCGTGCAGAGTTTGACAGGTCTCATGGGTCGCTGAGGAGTTCAAGTGGCTCTCACTCTCGACGGTCAAGCCTGACCAGTCCAGTGCTACGTCGGCTGTCGTCACAGTTGTCAGTACAGCAGGAAGACGTCGCAGCTAGCGGTTCACTCGTCTCCGTTGTCAGCAGTGAACAGTTCTACTTAGCAAGTGAATATGCAGTGCCAGGCATGCCTCCTGGCTCTCATGCCGAGATGGTGTCACCCGGCAGTGATGACGTGACTGGCTCTAGTATCTACGACATGGCAGTAGAGTCTCTCATTGACACTGCTGACTCCAGTACCGATGTTGATTCATTTGTGTCGGCACCAGAGGATACTGGTATTACTGTTGATGAAACGTTACGTCCAGCTCACGTCAGTTCTGATGAGGAAGATGATGATGGTGCTACGTTTGCTGCAGATGAGGATGTTGGTGATGAAAGCTTTGATACTGATGCTACACAGGTGTGTCTTTGCAGTGGATTGTTCTGTTTGCTTAAATATACCGTTTTGTATGTGTTTTTACGGCACAATGCTATGTTAGTGCGGTATATGCTGTAATCGTGTATCTGTCTGTCTGTCCATTACAAGCTGGCACTATACAAAGACATCTAAACATGGGATCAAGCAAATAATGCCGTATGATAGCCCAGGGACTCTAGTTTTCTGATGCCAAAAATGTCAGCGAAATTCCAATGGGGTCACTCCCAACGGGGGCACAAAATACAGATTGGGTAGGTTATAATCTGCGATTTCCCACCAATATCTTGCTATATCTCAGAAATGGTGCAAGGTAGGTACATAGTTACTATAGAATGCTAATAGGAACTCATATGTGCTCTATCGAATGATGCTATTTCCAGTGACCTTGAGTGACCCTAGCTGCCCCAAACCACCCCATTTTCGACATTTTCTGTTGCCTCTATATCTTTATAATGCGTGGAGATATAGAGACTTCAAATTCAGTGGATAAGTTGATTGTAGCCAGTGCTAGCTCACGGATAGCAAACCATCCCTGAAAGGTGCATTATCACGTCACGTGAACCATTTAAGTTTTGGTGGGCACCAACCATGTCTGTAATCATCCACTTTAAATAGTTGCTAAAGATACTTATCCAGTGACATTACCATCACCTGGTTAACTAAAAAAAACGACATTCACAATGGCCACACAGAAAAAGTCACAAAATGATTGACTGTGTGCATCTATGGCAACCTTTTTGCCCTTTCACACAATGTGCAGTCATTTGCTGATTGAGTCAGTAATCAAAGCTAAATATGGCTATGCCAGTTTAATATTTGTCCTTCCCGGAGTCTAGATCAACAAGACATCGTAATTTGTTGCTGTTACAACCAGTGGCAGTCTGCCATATGTCATATCATGGGCAGTTTCTTCATTTCTTAGCAGGATGTTGTCCCAGTGCACAGGGTGTCTGAGACAATCTTTTTTCTCCAAACTTGATCAAATGTTGATTGATTTACAGAATCTTTCACTGCAGACTCTGCAGTAAATATGTAATAAAGTAGTAGTTAAAGACTTCATCACACCTGAAATATGTTGCCACACAACCTTGTGAGTTATCATTAATTACAACACCTGTTTCAGTTTTTTACCATCAGTCTCAAAGGACTTAAGCAAATTTGCTGTAGTGTGTGTGTTCACTATCTGTTGTGCATGTTATACGTATACAGCAATAACAGTTTATTTGTATAACAAAGTTAGCACCGTTTTTTCTTTATAAAGTTTTGTTTTGCATTCATTGTATGTTTGTTTATCACATACGGTACTTTTCACAGAAGTGATGGTTTGTGGTTACAGGTGCCACTTGCTCCTAGTGTTGTCGACCTGCATGGACAGATCAATCAGCCAATCACAAAGTCTCCGCTGCTGATGTCGTGCTATGCTAATTACATGACACAACTTTCATGTAGCAACTGGTCTGTACGCGTTCCACAGCCTGGCAGCAGATGCACAGCCGGCAGTGGAAAATCTGCTATCAGTTTACTGACTGCAGTTGGCATTCCACACTTCTCGTACGTAACCGAAGGTTTCACGCCTGGTCTGATGGTAGAGCGGCCTATTCCGAAATCTCCACCACCAGTGCGTGGTCCGTCAAGGACTGTACATGACCCAAATCAGGAGAGATTCTTTGCTGATGATGTGCAGAATAATAACTCACAGACTGATGCAGGTCAGTTGTCTCTGATATCACATGGTTCAATTTTTGTTTAGCTTTTGTTTGATGAAATTTTGTGCTTTTGAATTTCTTATGTAAATGATATCAGATAATGGTTTACTTACTTTGCCGTGATAGCGGTACGAGGTATTGTGACCTGCAAATCTTTGTGGGTTAGGAAAAATTTGCTACTTTCTACAAATAACTAACTATATCTTGAAAACAGTACAGGATAGATGCATAATTTTTATGATAGTTGAATAGGAAGATATATGTGCTATAGTGAATGTTAATGTCGCTGATGACCACGAGTGACCCAAATCACCCCCATTTTTATGTTTTGGGTCTTCCTTCACATCTTTGGAACAGTATATCATGTTGAGTATTAGCCTTCAGATGACAGACCACCCACACATGGGCGTCATTAAGGTCACGTGAGCCATTTGTAAATTTTTGAGCCCACATCACATCTCTGGAGCAGGCGAAACTACACACTTTGGATTTGGTACACAAATTGACCTGGGTGAGTACTAATGTATGCATGATAGATTACCCCCATATAGGATGTGTAGGTTCACATGGGAAATATAGCATGTATTAAGTACGATATGTTTACACAAGAATCAGAAAGTGTACATGGCCCTGAATTTCAACTATCATATTGAAACTAAAGGACTTCTTAAGATCACCGTTAGTCATGTACACTGCAAAAGTTGTAATATCTCGGTAATGGTGCAAGATGGATACGTTTTTACTACAGACCAGTAATAGGAAGTGATATATGGCCCATTGAATTGTGCCATTTGCCGTGATCTTTGAGTGACCATTAGGGTCATTCACCAGCTGCAAGCCTTTTCAATTGCAATTTTTCGTACAGTTATGCAGTAGTTAACAAGATTTCAACTGACATAGCGCACTGTGATAACTGAGCTTCTCATTACTACAATCTCTTGTACAGTTGTTCATCGCATTAGTTAATCTAGAATAAACATAGTTTTCAGTTAACATGGAGCATTGCATGCTTCCTATATAACACAGCTGAAGCTCTTCTTTAATGTGACAGCTGCACTTAATTTAACAACTGGTGTTGAAAAATCTGGAACTGTAACTGCACATTTGACAAATGTTTAGTCTCCACAGATTGCACCAATGATGTAATTAATATACATTATTGCATGATTGCAAGTGTATTAATAGCCATTTATTGATCCACCTTTGCAACATGCATGCTTGCTTTGTAACCATTATTTTTGTATTGACCAGACATCAGTGCTTGCTGCCCTGTTGGAGGTATGATGTGCATAGGTTGCAAGTATTGTTGTCTACATGATATGTTGGGATTATCTGGTGTATTTGTGTTAAACACTTTTATTTCTGGTCTGATATGTTGCACTGCTGCTAGTGAACATATTTCGGTAGATTTTTGCTTTGCTTTGATAGATAGTCCTTGCAAATAGCTAGTATAGATGAAGCCAACTTACTTGTCTAATAGGGTGTTTTCTGTTGTTTACCTTTCTACCATTTAGCACCATGTTGAATTTTGTTTTACACATGTTGAAGTATAAGTGTATGAAGCATACAGCTCATGGGATGATATGAAAGTGTATGATTGTGTGTGTCGATCATACTTTGGCTGAAGTTGATTACTTCATATAAAATACTAAAAAAAACTAAATGTCTCCAAGCTATGAACCTCTTTAAAATTATTGCACACCAATATGGTGCTGATCAAAATACTCTGTTAACATTATATAGAACGTAAATCATATCTTAAAATTTTAGAACCTGCAGCAAACCAAGCTCTATTATATTTTTTTATTTATCTTACTTCAAGAATTTGTCCCTATCAAATAATAATATTTAGAATATAGATGTACATTAAAGGCACTGTATGACCTAAATTGTGTTGAAAGTGTCGTTAAACCCTAACCAACCAATGTTACAAGCTGATGCCATTTGTCATGGTCTGGTGGTCTGACTGTGATCTGTGTGAATGTAACATATTTGTGCTTGTTGTTGATCTTTTACAATTTATTTTGCAAAGCAAACCTTCACAGATTGTTGGCATCCAAGCTTTTCTGGTTACAGCTGCTTTGCGTTTGTCACAGCTTGTCATTTTCGCGGTTTCATTGGGCATCTTTTAGTTTATAAAATCTCGTGTTCTCCAGTATTGATTTCTAATGGCTCTTTTTTATTACTATAGCTGTCTTGCAGCTAATGGATATAAGTGATGTACGATACGATACAATATGGTAGATTGATGTGCACCCAAAAGCTGTCGAGATGGCCAGTGTAATTTAGCGCACGGCCCAGAAACGAAAAAAAATAGGAAAAACAAAAGCAAAAACCGAGTAGCTCAGAAGAAACGGTCCAGGCAGTAGTCTGTGGAGGCAGTCCATGAGGAAGAAGTGAAACTACGGGGGGTAGGATTTGTGAAAGAGGTAGGTTTTAAGCCGGGGGTGAAAGAGAGAGGGAGTTATAGATGTACAGAGTGGTGAATCAGAAGAGGAAAAAGTGATAGGTGAAGGAATAGGTGACGTGAGTCGGAAATGGAACAACTGATACCAGAATGAGGTTGATGAAGAGACAAAGGGAGCTGCTGCCAGAGACAAGGTGAAGCATAACGGAAGGAGTGATCAGTTATTTTTAGAGAGGATGATGAAGGTGATGTGTATTTATACTAATTATAAAGACGAAAATTGGCTTCAATTTCTCTTTGCTGCAAAAGCCGCCAATTTGAAACCGAATTTGCTTATACAATTTTGATATTTGCTAAGCACAGAAGGTAGCTTTTACATTTATGACAGACGCTGACTGACATAAATGGGATGGCTAGCTTCTGTGCATTGAATTAGTAGATAAAATTGTGATATTTGCTGCCTTTACAACAAAGAGAAACTGAAGCCAGTTTTTAGCGAAAGTGAATTCACGTCCACGTTCACTATATGCTATCGCCCATCCGTCTTGTCTGTCGTTTGTCTGTCTGGATTTTGGAGCTCTTGGAGGCCATATCTTAGAAACGGTGCAAGATAGGAGGTAAGTTAGTATTAATCACTAATAGGAAGTCATATATGAGCTTTCAATTGGTACCAAAATCTTGAATGGCATAATGGCCCTTATTTTGCATTACTTCACAGAATTTGTGTACGATGTCGCCATAAAGCAATTATTATTCGGCTTACCTCGGTTTCAAAATCTACTTTTGGTAGTCTATGACCATACTAATAGGATCTGCGCTATTATTCAACGATTATTTAGGCAAACCAAACTCTGGTAACTTGGTTTGATGGGCGTAGGTGCATAGATGATTGGGTGCATAGATTTGCATAGACGCTTAGTTATAGTAGAAATTAGGAACTCGATTCAATGGCCTTAGGCGCTGGCCTCTACATGTACGACGTCGTCGTAAAAAGTTCACGTTCGCTATCTCATTTTCTGATAGTTTCATGTTGTTTTTGTAATAATAAGAAACCAACGTGTGACAAGTCACGTGTTTTCTTAGACCACCCACGTTATCTCAGTGCCACATGGGTTTACATGTGTGATCATACCCACGGCATTTTATAGTTAAGTTTATCAAAATCCGTTAGGGGGTTTCGAAGCCACAAGGGGGGTCAAACTTTGGCCATTCCCATTATTTTGGCTATTGGCTTTTACAACAGCTTGTACTACCATATTATAAAAACAAAAACTGGCTTCAGTTTTTCTTGTTGTTAGTCTGGGCATGGTGTTATATCAACAGCTGTAGCAGAGTGTGTTATTGTAGTTAAGTGCTTTCTGCTGATGTTTTGATGTGTTAAGGTGCACAGTTGGTATGGCGTTTTAGCCATCATTGAGTGTACTGGTATTTCATTGGAATTTTGCAGCTGATCCTTTGACATATGAAGGACATATCAGAAAAACAAGAGCTGTGATCAATCTCAAAGGATCTGTCGATGTTATGGTGTCACCGTTAATGCTTGAGGCACTTCAGAGGTATGTGTTCAGGAACTGAAGTGCAACACAGTGAATTGAGCTGTTTTATTACATGTATATTTATTATTATATCATATTTCTAGTATGCTATAGTGTGAGACTGTGACTGTTTTGTAGTGCATACTAAATGCTCAAATTATACATTATGTATTGTAATGTATTGATTAATATGTGGTGGTATGGATATTGTGTAGGTAACTCCAGTGAGGAGAACAGCTTCTCCCTAATCTGCCCTGTGTGTGCCCGGGGCAATCCCTTCCCATTCTACCAGAATAGTCCCACTTCGTTTCCAGGCCGGATGTGGTAGGAGGCGACTAAACCTGGCCTTAGTTTTCTTTTTGTGTTGATTTAGTGTTATGTCTATTTTTTAGTTAAGGTAAGAATGCATGCTTTTTCTGGTATTTGATTTAGTTTTGTCATGTGGTGTGATAGTTGTCTCTCCCTGTTGTAGGTGCTAGCGTAATAACTTAAATAAGCCTCTCGATCCCTTTCCTTTTTGGGTGTCTGCTGAACCAAGAGGCAGCCTGGGTTGAGGTCACTACTCGTCTCGGTTATAGCCATATTTGTGTTGTACAGGGACGTTGAATTCCAACTAACACTCTGTAATTCGATTGCACTAGATGCTATCAACAAAGGTGTGTGGGCGTTAGAACATGGCTCCATTGAAATACTTCAGTTCTCATCGGTGGGTGCCAGCGAACATAGGTTAGCCTTCATAATGGCTGTAAAACAGTTGTTATTGTTTGTGTTGTATATTGTTTAATATGCACTGTAATGCAAAATTGTGGCCTTTTAAACCGGTGGCTGTTATATGAAACCTTTCAGTGTTTGTATGGTGCATTATGGTGCAATTTGTGCAGGTACATTGAGGCCGTAACACCAATGTTGTCGGCGCTGCATCCGTCAGCGATCATTGATGGACTTCACTTTCAGTGCACGTCAGCTGTTGAGCAGCAGAACAAGCTGAAGGCTGCACAGGCGAGCAGTCAGCCGTCGCCAGTCATCAGCACCGGCGACAAGAAGAAATCTACTGCAAAAGAACGACGGTTTGGTAAAAAGCATCAGCCAAGGGATACTGCACCAGAGAAAGTTGCTGAAAATATTGAGGCAGATGTGGAGGAAGGAAAATGTCAGATGTCACGCTTGCAGGTTATGCTGTCTCTGTCCAAGGTATGTCACTAAATTAACTGTGTGCAGTTAATAAGTGCATGAAGCAGCCCTGATCCAAAGCCATGTACTTACTTACTTACTTTAAACCTCTAATTCATTAACTAATAGTTTAAAATGTTAGTCAGTTAATGTTCCGTTTGCATAAAATTTGATATGAATTTTTGCGTTTTTATTTTATCTAATTAAAGATTTGTCCTATGTTTAAAATTATTGTTTCTGTACTGTTACAACAACAGTAACAAACGTCATTTAACAGCCTTTTTTCAGGACAACATGGGGAAGCTGGTGCCATAAAGGCAAACCATTCTGGATTTAATGAGGCAGCAGATGATGGGATGGCAGTGGCTTCAGCTAGACCATACACGTATCATTTGTGCCTTACTTCAGACATGACTGTGTAAACACATCAGCCACTCAGTTTTTTCTAGACCAGATGCTCTTTCTGACGCCTAACCAAAGAGAATGCACTGTCATATTTGTAAGGAATATTTGCTATTTCATTTCATTACATGCATCCCAGACAGGCAAGTAGTTGTCAGGGTCAGGACAAGGGTGGGGAGAAACGTCATACAAGCATTGGTTGCTACAGTGTTTCATTATATGGTGTTGGCAGTTGATGCGTTTTTTTGCAGAGTGTTTAGACACTTTTGATTGGATGAGAGGAAGGGCATCTTATCTTATATTGCCTCTTATCTGTAAAGGTTTAGTCCTAGAGCAGGTGGACGAAAAATACCGAGGAGGAACCGGTTTACCCAGATTCCACTGGTGAATGGTCATTAAGATGAAGCTGTTGTCACTCATTATGTTTATTGGTAGCCATCTGTTGCTGGTTTGCTATGAAGTGTTTGATTAATTGTTTGTGTTACAGATTAATGTCTGTGTGGTGCAAGCTTCACTCGTAGAAGAAGTGATATCAATTGCAGCACTGGAGCGTGCTCGTGAACTCACGTGTGTGTCAGTTCTGGCGGCCAGCATCGACCACATCACACTTCAGCTGTTGGCCAGCAGCGTTACACAGTGTGTTGATCCAAATCTGGCAGTTGCTGCCAATGTCAAACCTGGTAGCATTCCTGCAAATGTTGTCGGGGCTGCTGTGAAGTCACATGGAAAATCCCAGGCATTGAACCGGGAAGTTTCTGGAGATACGAACGTGGAGATAAATCGCGATGATCTTGTTGGTAGTCTTGACATCTCTTGCATTCACTTTCAGCTTCGCCGCATGAAGAAGCACAGCAACTATTCCGACCAGGTGTTTCTTACTGCAATTCCTGAACATAGGTCCCAGGTATTATTCACCTTCCGAGGAAAGAACGACGTAGCCGACAAATCGATTTCATCTGCTAGAGAGGAAATGCCAAGCAGCACAGACACCTTTCATCACGGACCAAAACATCCTGCTGGAAGTGTGAGTGGCGCTGGTGGAGTAGACGACACAGCTGGTTTTATCATGTTTGAATGCGGTCTTGAGAACATTCAGGTTCGTGTGGCTCGTCGGAAAGGTTACGAGCCAAAGCCTGTAACTTCTGTTGATGTTCCTCCCAGTGATGGTCCAGCACCAGATGATGTGAAAGTGGATATTGAAGGCAGTGAACCGGTAAACATGGAGAGTGGAAGGAGTTTGCCTGTGGTTGAAACTGATGCTGGTGCAAGATTGTCAGTGGATGTGGATGCTGAAAGTGTGGCATCATCAAGTGATGGTAACTCTGCAGATGATGAGGCATCGTCTCATCATTCGGATGCAGCACCTCGCACTGAGCAAGCCTCCAATGTTTCTGAGCCATTGACACCATTGTCTCAGCCTGAAGCTAGGCTGACTGGTGATGCAGCAAGTGGTGTACTCGAGTTTAAGACTGTCTGGTTCAACTTTGCTGCTCCGCCTCCATCACCGAGAAAAAGGAAACTGGAATATACAAGGTTTGCC
>Ga0209780_1004268_pt1 | contig 10947 bp, 5 predicted proteins | sample WorMetexBAHAMAS2_FD_187384 | JGI IMG/M metagenome (GOLD analysis project Ga0209780, IMG submission 187384) | Marine gutless worms symbiont microbial communities from Max Planck institute for Marine Microbiology, Germany - Inanidrilus exumae... | ecosystem: Host-associated > Annelida > Digestive...
CCATATATCCACACTATTCCGTGTTATGAACGTAAAGATAGATCTTAATAATAAAACAGACTTTTGATTGTTAATATTTTTAGCAATTAATACCATTGTACATGTTCGTCTAACGCATTCTGAACTTACTGACCCTTCAGAATGTAATACCACTGAGATAATGCACCTCTGACATTCTGAATAAAAAATACTGCTGTTTCACTAACATCAATGAACTCGTTAAATGCTAAACTTGCAAAAGATTCTTTAAAAGTACAAATTTGTCTATAATAAGTTATAAACTGGAAAGACCGATATAACTTACATTGCGTTAAAAGTGCTGTTAAACTATGATGAACCAAACAACATACTTTTGTAATCAGTTAATGCGTATAACAAATAAGAGGTCATGCATCATTGACATGGTGCGGTAGTTGTTTGCTGACAGTTCGGACAGTTCTTAAAAATTATTCGAGTAACTACAGTTTGTTTGCTGTAATAATGTTGTAGGATCTTTCATGTCTGAATCGAGATCTCTCAAAGATCATCATAGTCGACTGCGATCCAAAGGCGTTTGCATTGCAGCCTGAAAACGCTTTCTTGTTGAAGAAGTGGAACGGAGATGATTGTGATCGGACGTTGATTGATCTTGCATCGTTTTTAAAGAGTGGGTCTTTATAGTTGTGTTAATGTAGATCATAAACCAGTAACTCTGCTGAACTTTGTATCTGTTCTGTGCAATAATTAAGTGACGATTCATGATACTAATCGTTAAAAAATTTAACAATAGAAGATGTTATTATCAAGAATCCGTTAACGGTTCTTCAATCACAAATGCAGATCTGTTTATGCCAGTGAAAACTTTTTCTGGTTAATTATGCTTGCAAAGATACTATTTTTACATGTAGTTATGTTGTATACAAAAAACTTTACCTGTTTAACATGTATTATTATTCATCAAACATATTCAATCAGAATTACTGAGTTGTGAGTTTTTAGGAAATTACGTATAATTTCTTTTCAGAGACGTCGCTAGGTCCAACAAAGGGGTGGACAATACGAGGTCGGGAGGGATGTCCCCTCCTCATTCAGGGGTGGGGTCTGGAGAGGTGGCTATGCCCCATTCTCAGAAAAAAATGACATGTTTCTTTTGAAATGGCGTGTTTTGGCACATTTTGAGCGAGCTGGTGTGGAGATTGCCTTGGTGTGACAGCCTACAGTTCTGATATGTTCATACTGTTGCAAATCGATTTTACTGCCGAAACTGGTTAACATGTACAGCCATCTGAAATTTTCCAGTCAAGTGCACCACAGGCATATGCCACACACACACACACACACACAAAATTTATCCATTTTAATATCACTGGCATTAAACAAGCTCTGCATCAATCTCAGGAACACCCTAAGCACCATCTGGCAAAAGTGGGGTGGATATGTCCACCCCTTGGCGACGCCCAGGAGCTTTTAAATTATTTCCAGTCCTCTTTTGCGTATCACTGGATATTTAACACGTAGTGTATACTGAATATGTCTAAAAGCTACATTTGTGCATAAACATGTTTTTTGCATTAGCTATGCTTACTGCTGCACTGGTTATTGTCTGTATTGCATTTTCCGAGCTGTTATTTACGTAATTATTTAAGATGATTGCCTTGTGTTTTGCATGCAGCGATTGTACTGAATGATGTTGAAGACGTGAGGCCTGTACTTGAGTTCTACAGTCAGTTCGATGATCCAGTTGCTGCTTTTCGAGAGAAACAGCGGCAATTACAGGTGATACACTGTAGTTTACTTCCTTTGTTTTGTAACTGTGTTGCTGGATATCAACTTGGATCAGATTTAAGTCGTGTTTGAGATTCTTGCACATTTGGATTGTTGACATGACTATCTGGTTATTTTATTTCTGCTAATGTTGTGAATAAATGTTAGTTTTTCATTTGTGGAATAACTGCTTGTTATGCGGATTAGCATTATCCAGTTATTCACACAGCATGTTTAATCCAGCATTTGGCTGCCAAATCTTTATGTAAAAGTTCTGTTTTTGTGAGACCTGGTGAAGTCTGGAATAACGTCAAAAGGAAAGCTCGTTAATTGAAAATTGAGTGTGTTTTTGCATATGTGTGACACTGTGTGTGTTAGCATGAACGTTCATAATAGTAATAGGTAGTGTATATCTTTACTGCACTTGTATCAGCATAGGTTTTGCTATTTTGCTTTAATGTATTACAGCCGTTGCTGTGACATATCAGTCATTTCCGTTTTTTAGCCCGCATGAACATGAAACAGTCGAAAAGAAACTTGTCAATCTACACGAACTCCCCTACATGCCCCCAAATTTGTTAACTTTGGTACAGAAACAGCTGAGAACGGTTGGCGAGTTTTTGCCCACCCCCTAAATTTTCACATTGGGAGACACTGCCAGCCTTACCACCTGGATGTTATATAGCGGACAGCAGGCAAACTTTGGCATGTGTTATGTAGTGGCATGAGCTTACAGACTAGAACAACAGAATGCTGGGCGGGTTCACGCTGGGCTTTGCCATTCATCTAGTTTAAAATAACTACGTTAGTTCTGGCTAATTGTTTTATTGTAATACTAGTGCTGCTAATTGCTAATAACTGGACATTGTAGGAGCAGAGTGAGGAACAGGCTCGTGCTTCCGTAGACCAGAAAAGCAAGACGGGTATTGTCGGTGGTTGGACATTCGGCTTAACTGGCCTGAAAAGGACTTCTTAGTGTCGTGTGTTTGGCGTAAATAGATGTTAACTCCGGTGCTTTCTCAGGAGCAGTCGGCAAAGACAGTGTATTTTGTGCCAAGTTACACACAGATTCAGGTTTAATAAGTTAATGAAATTAATTCATAATCTAACACACTATATGTTAATGAACACCATAAGTGTCAGTCTCAGTGGACCTAACATGTGACTCTGTATTGTCTGTTTGATACCTGTGATGAATTGAGTTGGCAGTTGCACGTCAAAACAGTAATTTTATTGCTGTGAGATACCTGAATCAGTTTTCCGACTGCTGTGGTGTAACTTATAAGTTGTTATAACTTATAAGTTGTTAATGCTTGTGCTCAATACTCTGTGCCTCTGTTCAAAATATCGACACTTAGCACGTAACCATTTGCATTTAAACAGCAAGCAAATTCTATTGAATTTCCATTTAATATTTTCTCTATTTGTTACTCGCCAAAAAGTACATTGCCTTCATATTTGTGGATACTTTGATATTGTTTAATGCCAGTTCAGGCACTATACTTGATGTCGTTAATACAAAGCTTTGTGTAGTCTACTGTAGTGTTAGTGTGGGACCAAGAATCATTTCATCTGAGATGCATCCTGGTCATATGAGTTTGTGCTTGTGTGGTGTTCAAAAGGCACATTTTATTATCTTACGCCATTTTATTAGCTTAATCCTCATCTGGTGACACACTGGTTCTGTGAATACAGCTTCTGCATATACCTTTCTGTCTGATGCATTTACTAAAACCAGCAATCTGGAAATTGTGAGCTGTCTGCAGTGCAGCTCATGTGCACAATGTGCAGTGAAATTATGGCCAAAACATTGCCCAAAAGTAGAATTCTTTTAAACGAAATTGACGCCGCTGGGAAAGGTTTTAAAACATTAGCAGTCATCCAGCAAGAGATGTTGAAGAGCGTTTTGTAGGTGAGTCGAAGTTTGGTGGATGAAAGGAGAGGAGAAAAAAGTTCTCACCTGCATAAAGGTGGTGATTCAGTGATAGGGAAGAGGTGAGTTTTTCTGAGAGGGGGCAGTGTACACAGTAGTGCACAAAAAGTAAAGGTCTGAGAACAGAGTCTGAGGGAACACCACGGGAGGAGGTATGCAAGGAAGAGAGAGAGCATTATTATCACATTTAACATGGAAGCAGCAACAGTTGAGAACGGAGCCATATTCTGAACTAGGATGAGATGCGTGCAGCTAAATTTATTGTTATTAAATTCTTTTAAGATGCTTCCTAACAATACATTTGCCTCATTCTCGCCATACCCCTGTGGTTCAGCAAGTACGCCATGCATACCTCATGGTTTTGCATAATCTTTTCTGACAATAGTATTGCACAGTGCTGTACATAAACGACTTGAGAGTGATGCGCACAGGCAGTACGTAATGGGCAGTACAGTTGTGCATAATTTTGTCTTAAGTTCACTGACATCGCACTCACTGTCAACTAAGCCAAGCTAAACGAAATAACGTGAATCAGGTGAACAACTAGACAAAAGCAAAACGTACGTTGGTATTGATAGTAATTTTCTACAACTGTATCGGCACTGGTGTCGGTAAGAATTTTTCAGCAAAGTATTGATAAACTTTTCAGGAGTATTTTAACGACTCTGTTGATTTGTTTTAGTCAAAGGAGTAGGCCTACCGGTGTGTCACGGTACCTGCAAAGATTCTTGCTGCATTAATGCGGAGGTTTTACGATGAGTAAATCTGGCCCAACTTCTGCTGGGCACACAGAAGATTGACCGGTCAGACACGCCGTTGAGACACGACAATATGCTATTGACGTGCTCTTGTTGACAAAAATGTCTTTCTGAATACGCAGTGTGTTACTCTGTATTGTCTGTTCGCTATGACTAGTCGTTAGTCGTAAAGCCCGTAACGTTTGTTTTCGGCCGGTGTGGGGACCATGAGTTGATGACGTCATTATAGTTACTGGTCCGTGACGGGTTATTAGGCCTATTACTCGACGGGAGGCCAACACGTCTCCAGCAAGAACAAGATATAATGTGTAGGGTATATACGCGTGAGACCATATTGCTAATGACAGACTATCGTGAGTCGCGACATGCTCGACAGACGTATATCAGACGCACATGCATAATTTTCGTAGAACTACTATGAACGCTCGCGTAACATTCACGGACGCATTTGCGTTTGTTTTACTTTCTCCTAATCCGAGAGCAATATGGGGATAAAATATCATATCATGACTTCGGGTCAAATACCGTCAAAAAGGTGTCACGCAGTATACTGTTGCCCGTAATTTCGCCGAATGTTGACCGATTTTCGAAATTATTTCAGCTTCAGACTTAGCAGTAGATTTTTAATAAACCCATCATTATTCGGCTCGAAAATAGACTTCGGCTGACTATTGGATTTACCTTACGGGGCTATTTGGCGGTGTTCACGCGTTCGGCTATAACTCCGCCCAAAGTGAACCGATTTGGATGAAATCTTGAACATTATGATTCTGAGTACATAATTGGGGGCTGTCCCTGGCAGATTTTGGACGCGATCCGCGCAGTAGCTACAGTTTGAGATGCAGGCGAAATTTTGTTTTTTTTCAGGTAAATAACGCACTATTTCACCGATTTCCCGTCGGCCAAATTTCACGAAATTTGAACACAACAACGTCGATCGGTGTCACTGTGAAACTATCAATACAGAATTTTGATAATTTTACCGTAAGGGCCGGATCGCTTAAAAAGCATTAATTTTTCAAAATTTTAACGTCTTGCGACTTTACGCCGCCATAACTACGCAATGGTTACAGATCGCCCGAAATTCACTACCAATTGATCCCTCTATGGGATATCTAGTTTCCATTTTTACCGTTAGAATCAATTCAAAATTATTCCCCTGGAATGTACGCTCCGTACAAGAAATTAAACCTACCCAAATTTTCGGCAACGTCCTATGTCCGATGTCGGGTAGACCAGTACGCCGCTATGCTGCCTGGCTGACAGACATGGAAGAAAAGTAAACTGAATTTGAAACTGAAAATAAGTAACACGGCAGATAACGCTGACATTACTCAGTCGCAGGCACGTGACACTATATCGTCGAAAGCGGGAAGTAAACAGCTTGTGCACAGATAGCAGACCGCTTCAATCCGAATACTGTATTGTGTCCATTCCAAACAATACAGCCATCTAGTTAAATATCTCACCACACCTTAAACGTGTTGCTAGACTACCTTTACTATCTTGTGAAATACTCAGCGCCATTTTGACCCGGTTATAAATCGCCCGTTTTTGCACCACCATGTACACAAGCATTGATTTTTCTACGCCGCCCCCTGGGGTGGGAAATCTTATCCTGAGCTTCGCCAACACCCGCGCTGAAAATGTACTTCGTGAGAAACCCACACTGGCTGGGCAAGGGAATTGGACGATGTGAAACACTGACGGTTAGCATCTATCCGACATCCCACCCAGAGATAGAATGTTAGACTAACTACTGAGTAGGAACATGCGTTGTTTACATGAACTTGCAGATTTATCATTTAGCCAGCTTTATTCGGAAGTTAATTTGAATTTTGTCGTGCTGTTCCGTTTCAGTAATGCCGCGTCGACAAAGCTCCGTTTTCACACGCGTGGTAGCAAGGGCAGACGTCATTTGTTGATTGATGTACGATGTCTGGGTCTTGTACACCCCCGGTCATCGTGTCGCTATCACGTATGGCCATAGGCCTACATAAGCACAACGCTGCGTGCCGTCGCCGCCGTTGGACCGTATAATGATGTTTTAGCTTCAGGTAGGCGTTCATTCGTCGCGAACGCGAGCTGCCGAGAGTCATTGTTAGCCGTGTACCAGTAGTTGGCGTGAGACTCAATCGCGTAGCCACCGTATCGCGGACGAACGACGAGTAGGCCCTGACTAACGTTATGTTATCGCTGCGTGAGTCGACTGGTCTTTTTAAAACTCCGCATGCATCTGACGAATCGAGCAACTGTTCGACATTTTGGCCGAAGTTGGATGGAGATTTATGAAGATGACGCGCTGAACTGGTGCGAATCTAATTGTCAGCAACTTCCAACTTTAGTAGCAGGCTAGTCTTAATGGCAGCAACAGTATATCGTAGTCGATAGCCTATCGTCGTTCCCGACAGGTCGGTAAAAGTAAAGTATGAGTTACGTCTGATACAGCTTACTACTCAATTTATCGACATCGGAAGGATGAAAGGCTGAGTTGGCTGACCTATAGCGGACGGCTTATAAGTTAAGTGGTCACTCGTCAGCTGTAGGTCGAGCATGGGACAGGACAGTTTGCCGGTCAAAGGCCGACGTTCTATTACCACTCTGCCACGTAACCAACCATCGGTGTGAGTATATAGGTTCGTTCACACCTGTAACGTCTGTATAGCGCCCTTAAAGTGACATTTTTCATTTAGGCCTACAGTCCGTTAAATACTGTTTATTTTACATTACACCGAATGCGTTGCTTTGCGGTTTCTTTCGGTGTTGCTGTGTATTGCGACGAAAACGACATATGCCGCACGGCACCGCAACGCAACCAGTGTGAACGAACCTTACAGGCACGTCAGTACAAAGCTAACAACTATAGTTGTAGGCTAGTTAACGCAGTATATACGTGTACGTATGTTGGCCCCAGGCTTATACAGAAGTGGTGGGTGGTTGGATCTCCGTGGATCAGTAACGTAACCACGGGAGGCACGGGCCCCCAATTCAGCCGGGATTTTCGAAAAAGAGGAGAAGTTTTAGGTGTGGGGTAGGTGAGTTAGTACCAAATATTCCGTTAGGTAATAATCCACCGGAAAGTTTGTAGAACGTATTGGCAAGCAATTAAATATGATATACACCAAATGTGTGTTCTACGAGGACTTTGCCTCAAACCCCGATATGAGGAGTCTCGCAACGCTCCTCAGAACTCCAGTCAACTGAGGTAGAGGCCTGCCTAACCCTCATGTAACTTCGGAATCTTCTGGGGCCCTTCTGATACCGTGGACTCGGACCTCCGTTGGCCAACGCAGCTTTGCTGTGTATGGTCCGAGAACCTGGAACCGTTTACCTGCAGCACTTCGATCGCCAAATCGTACGTTGTGCACGTTCAAGCGTCAGCATGTGCCATCGTCCGGCGCCGTTGTGACTGTTTCAACATAATGACTTCGGCGACAACTACAGATATCTCGACTGAACTGAACTGGGATGCCCGTATCGCAGCCGTAGATCGCAACCGATAGGAAGTACAGATACGGGTTATCCGTAATCCACTATAGTTTCGTCTTCAGATGATTGGGTCTCGATCTCAGAAATATAGGGTGCGGCAATAAAAAACAATCGCCTAGAAAAGCATATGTATTTCAGCAATTGTGGTACGCATTTGAGCCAAACTTTCAGACTTTATAGGGGCCTATACCAGTATTCACACAACGCATCCTACAAATTTCATTAAAGCAACTAAGATGGTTCAGTGGATACAACAAATGTCATTTTAAACTTTAAAGTTCACTTTTTCAAGTGAACATGCAGTTTCGCATTGAATATTCACGAATAATCACGAACAACGAATCAAATTTCGCATAACTTTTCGTCAACAGTTCAAACGTTTCAGTGATGAATGTTAGCTGCCCACTCAGTATTTGAACAGTTCAAACTGTTCACCAGCTGCAGCAACACAGACTTCGGCCTATACCGCTACCTGCACGCACATCACAGCTGAACCCGTCTGATCGTAAAGAAGGCAACTCGTCTGCAACGTGCTCAAGCTCCAGTTTTAGTTCGCAATTTGTTGTGATCATATTCGATTAGGCTTAATTGTTTTGCTAGGGTTACGACCGCCAATGCCTTTTAGCTATATCTGACGCGGCCGTGGATTGCATTCAGATTAATTTTGTCGTTCTGGTTCTGACAATTCGGAAGAAGCAACGGTAGGCTATATAACAGTGGAGGCTAGCTGTGGGTTCTACAATGTGTCGTGACAAGATTGTCCTTGTCACCATACATTTATGACAGCCATGCGTGTATAGGCGTCTGTCAATAATTCTTGTTCGTTCACTTGAATGCGCTCGTAGCAGTAACAACAGAACCCCCAATTCTATCGCGCGACCCACTCGTGTAAAAGAACGCCCTGCACGTTTATTATTGCAAATAGGCTTGCTTAAGTTACAACTATAATGTAATGGCGAGATGACACCCCATACCTCTCCTCCTCTCTCTTACTCTTTCTCTGTCCTATCCTGGCTGCCGGTCCTCATATCCCACTTTTTCCTTTTTCCAGCCGAAGTTGAATTCGGTAGGCTACATTGTAGCGTAATATTTGTATCCTGATGACAGCAATTTTATCGACATTGGTGATAAACGTGTCATTATATTTTACAATGGATATTGTTACTTTGTGCGGAGGAGCATTGCAGCAGGAAACACCCAGCGTAGCTAACGTACACAGCAAGCGGCAATATTGCGTTCCGTCTGAAGACCGACACATACTTGTTTTTTGTGCCTCCTGACCTTGATCTTGTGCTGGTGGATTGCATACTGCCTAGACCGAGTCAGCCGTAAATACAGCCTACTAATCAACGTCGACAGGACCAAGGTAATGGCGAGCGACGGCATAGCGTGCCGCGTACTCATTCAGAATGAGCAACTGGAGCAGGTGGATACGTTCCCGTACAATTACATCCCTGATTACATGATATGGCAAGTGTACGACGGAATTCCGTATCAGGTTAAACAGGGGGCAGGCGATCGGGGCGTCACTGCAGAAAATATGGAAAAGTCACAACATACCGATTTCAACGAAGATACGACTAATGAAAGCGCTAGTGTGGCCTGTAACGCACCGCTGTGAAAGCTGGGCACGCAGAAAGAAGGAAGAAACACGTCTTGACGCCTTTGAGATGAAAGGGCTAAGAAAGATTCCGCGGGTTTGTGGACAGCAAAGAAAACAAATGGGTGGGTTCTTTTTAACAAAGCTGGAGTAAAGAGGGAACTGCTAGACATTGTCAAAGCAAGGAAGCTAGCATACTAAGGTCACACGATGCGAAAACACGGAAGTTGCCTGGAAAAAGAGATAGGCCTAATGCAAGGAACAGTTCCAAATGCACGCAGGCGAGGAAGACCACGCACGGACACGCACGGCCTAGATGGACATCATCAATACGTGGACAGGACTCGATCAGAATGGCAGAGGAAATAAATAAATGAGGAAAGTACGTCCATGGTGTGGCCAACCCTCGGATCGAGGACGGCTATAGAAGAGAACAGACCTTATCCTTTGACCTTTTGACACCAAAATAAATGGAACATTTTGTATCAAGTTTGATGATCCTAGCTGCATCGGTTTTTAAAAATAGCACGTGAAAAAACAGACTATTGCCCGAACCATTTCCTCTGAGTTACTCGGTTTTTGTTTTTAGTTTTTCGCTTGTATTTTCGTTTCTGTGCCATGTGCTAGAAAAAAATTAGGCTGGCCATCTCGTCAGGTGTATCGTATCGTACCGTATCGTATCGTAAACGTCTCTGAAAACCTCACCCCGAGACTGTCGTCGGCTCAGGTAATTATATACATGTCTATGGCGATAATTACACGCCTGGGGATCTATAGAGTGTACTTGCACCTACTGCCCTCCCTGGCTACACCTAGGCTATTATTCAACGCCCCATTATCCGACATGCGCTGCATGTGAAAATTGATGCTAGCGAGAATAAGGTAGGGAAGGGTAAGGAGAAGGGCATGAAGTGCCACTCCACTGTTAATTAACGTAATATCTGACTCTGAGGCAGTGATTCTTTTCTGACAGCAACCGAATATGTCGCCGTTGATTTTTTAGCGAACGTGACTACGTTACGTTCCCTATATGCTATCGCAATTCCGTCTGTCTGTTGTCTGTCTGTCGTCTATCTGTCTGTGACGTTGGTGCGCCCTACTCAGCCGGTTAAAATTTTCCGCAATCTTTTTCACCATACGATAGCCAAGGGACCCTAGTTTTCTGATGCCAAAAATCGAAGGTCAGGGACGCCCCTTTCCCCCTAAAATTTGCGTTTAAACTGACCAACCCCCTTTCAAACAGCGAAATTTCGACCAAACTCGGCTCATAGTGCCTCAACCGTGATAGCTAGCGAAAAAAGTTCAATTAGCACTTATAGGAAGTCGACCACGCGCTTTCCAACGAGCCATAGATGAACCGTGTACGTTGCCCCTAAGTCCCCAAAGGGTGGCACAAAACGCGATATCGCTGTTTGTGCCAATAA
>Ga0209780_1004269_pt1 | contig 10946 bp, 7 predicted proteins | sample WorMetexBAHAMAS2_FD_187384 | JGI IMG/M metagenome (GOLD analysis project Ga0209780, IMG submission 187384) | Marine gutless worms symbiont microbial communities from Max Planck institute for Marine Microbiology, Germany - Inanidrilus exumae... | ecosystem: Host-associated > Annelida > Digestive...
GGGTTTTCTAGTTTTCATTTCTATCATTGAAATCAATGAAATCCCCTGGCCTGTACACTCTGTACAAGAAATTTCCCCGAATTTTCTGCGTCGTCTGACGCAGATTGACACCTGCTTTCATGACCGAATGCTTAACGCCATGTGCAGTAGAGAGTGACGTGCTGAATGGCCGGGGTTCGACTCGGCCCGGGCGCGTCCGCCTAGCAAAGAATTATTTCTAATAATTCCTATGCACATGATGAACAGGGAGTTAACCCGGGCAGGTAAGAGGGTTCGATGGTGTCCTCTATAAACTGTTACCATTGCTGATGCCTTGATTAGCAGCGTCAAGGTTGACTGAACCTTCTGCCATCCATGATACAGTAAATTGACTGTCATCTTTGAGGCTGAGTATTAATAATAATAAATGCCAAAGGTATGCAGTAGCAGCCTACAGCAACACTACATTGGTTGGCTTGGTCTGAGAGGTGATGTCCACCTGGCACTGAGTCCACATTCATCAGATGAACCAGAAGAATTGTCGGAATGTTTATGCAATGTAGATAACCCCATAAACATTGGCATGGGTATTATTATTATTATTATTATTATTACTACTACTATTGTTTTATTGATGTGCTGCATAATGCTGTAGTCATTTCGTTATTGTATTAGTTTTATTAGTACATGCACAGCTAACAGTATGCAGCAGGCTGTTGTGGATGCAGATTACAGACCCTCATGGGGACTGCACTGGTTACAGCTTTGTTATATGCGTGTGTGTTGGCTTACAGGTGTTCAACCTGTCGACACACCCGTATGGTTGCCGAATCATCCAACGAATCCTCGAGCACTGTTTGCCGGAGCAGACGTCTGGTCTGCTGGAAGAGATGCATGAGCACACAGAACGTTTGCTGCATGACCAGTATGGCAACTACGTTGTACAGCATGTGCTGGAGCACGGCCGAGCTGAGGACCGCAGTCGCATTGTCGCACAGGTCCGCGGCAAAGTGCTCCCTTTAAGTCAACACAAATTCGCCAGGTAAATCTACTACTGTTTGTACACATATAGGTATATCTAGTCCCAGCATATGGCGGACAAATCACCCTTAAATGGGGCATGGTCAGGGTCACATGACCCATCATAAATTTTCAGCCCCCAATGATATCTTTGAAACGGCTACTGCTAGAGTTCTTACGTTTTGTACACAGGTAGACTATATCGTATCCTAGCTTAAGGATGACGAACGTTGGATGTACATGAGCCAGTTTTTGATAATTTTCAGCAGACAAGTTGCTGAGAAAGTGAGCAATCCAAACATGCTTTATTTTCCTACCTCACCTAACTAGTGATTACCTGGCTAATACAGGAAACTTAAATGCTCTGCCAACAAAGAAACAAAACGTTATTACCTGGTCTTTGCTGAACCACCCTTCATAATGACCAGCAATGTGCAGCACACAGTATGTGGAAAGACAATGTTATCCACGTTCGACATTAATCATGTCTGTTATGGTGTCGGTGTTGGTCGCTATTTCAAATATATGAGTTGTTCTTGTTGAGCCTGGAGTGAAAGTCAGTGGACAGTATTACTTGAATATTTTAAACTAATGTTAGCAGATGACAGTTTTTTCTTTGAGAAAGACAGTGAACCTGCTGCACATTGTGCATGTAACAGTCCAATTGCTGCAGTGCGAAATTCTCGGCTTTCTTTTTAGGTCGACTGTTCGACAGAGTCGACCTAATAAAGCCGGTCTCGAATGTCCGTCCGTCAGTCCATCCATGCATACGTACGTAGGTGCGTACGTCCGTCCATCTACAAAATGTTTCTTTGATTTCAATGAAATTTGCCATGTAGGTAGAGGTCGATGAATGACACACAGTGGTATGCAGTATGACCCGGTCCAAGGTCAAGGTCACGAGCCCTTTGAAGTTTGAAATTCGGCCTTTTTCAAAAGCTGTCTCATCCGCCATTTACAACGGGATCTGGCAACTGACCACAAACTAGGGCAGAATATCTAAATTGGATCGGGCCAGATTTTTTGTATTTGGCCTAGTTTTGAAGTAGGCAGAAATGTTAGTTGTGAAGAGTCGACGTCAGTCCCATACGGGGCTAATTTTCCTGATCTACAGTCTCAGCCCATAGCTGAACCCACTGATTACAAGATTTAGAATATTATAACAGTGTGAATACTAGCGTTTCATTAGAATAGAAAAGATGAGCAGCGACTGGTAAACGATGTGATGCAACATTCATGTTAGTTTGTGGTTCTAATCAGTTACGTTGGCATTGTGATTGTGAGATGCAATGTGTTTGTGTGTAGCAACGTGATTGAGAAATGCATCTCACACGCACCTCGTTCTGAACGTGCATTGCTTATTGAAGAAGTGTGTAATGATAGCAATGGGTAAGTTACAATCACCCGTTTTGTTCCACTTCATTAACTCCAGTCCTGTTTCAGTTGATTTTGTAAATTTGTATTCCTAATGGAGAACACAGCGCAAAAAAAGAGTCATTTGAACTTAACCAAACTTTTCATTTTTTTCTTAAGAAAATGTTAATATTTCTGGATAATAAGTTTGCAGAAACTTTATTATTATGGTGAGTATGCAGACACATTATGAAGCCTCGCAGCAATTTGAAAATTATGCTCCGTATATTGGTAGGTTCGGGCTGTGCTATGTTTTAGGCAGTCTTGTAAGTCTTTCAATATTATCCTATTTATGAGCCATTGGTCCAAGTAGCTGGCATTAACTTAAAGACATCTAGTGTGTTTTAAGTTAATGGTAACGGAAACGGATTTATTCCGTTAACGGATAAAATTTAATTCCGTTAACGATAACGGGAATGGAAAAAAATGAAAAATGAGGAAATGGAAGCATAAAAATTAACAGTTGAAACTGAATAAATATTTCATTTTTTTATTTTACTCCCATCGCTGACGTGTACATGACATATTTGGATGGCGGAGGCACGCCTACACATATACAGTATATATGTAGGCGTATGTCATAGCAGAACTGCTCGGGTGGTGCAGTTTTTTTGCATTGTACCAGCTATTACGCAGACCACAGCTACAGTGTGATTTAAGTTAATGGAAACGGATTCATTCCGTTAACAGACAGAATTTAATTCCATTAATGATAACGGAAAAATGGAGAAAATTGAAAAACTGAAAAGTTAGACTTACGACTTAACTGAAACTGAAAAAAAAATATCTACAACTTAAATGACACTGAGTACATTTATGTTATCAGTTGCATGACCTGGCATTCTGGGGTGCCTGGTCTACAACTGTGTTGGGCCATGTATGAAATGAAATTCACTTAATGTAAAAGAGTTATGACATACATGTAACCAGGTCTGAAGTAAAACTGAAAGTCTTTCTGATGAATTGAGCATGTCTGAAGATATTCATGCATCGACACTCTTAGGATTGTGATGTCATTTTGATGCACACACTTCACGGGGTTTGAAATGATTGACAGATAGCTCCATCCATTCTCATTACGAGTTTGACACAACATGCTGACTTCTTGCCCATAGAATAAGTGTGCTGCAGGAAGGTTGCCTAGTATTGGCCTCCCAACAGCATTGTGAATGTAGATATTGATGCAGCAACCTTTACAACATCAGCATAAAAATAGTCTTTCTCATAGCTCTCGGTGATCTGACGTCATATTTATTTAAAGTGCACAGTTCAGTAGACATAAGCATGGTGAATGCTGTCTTTTCTGTAGGCCGCAGTCTGCATTGTACACAATGATGAAAGACCAGTTTGCGAACTACGTAGTACAACGTATGATTGACGTTGCCGACCCACCTCAGCGCAAACTGCTCATCAGCAAGATCCGTCCGCATGTTGCTGTGCTCCGCAAGTACACATATGGCAAGCATATTCTCGCTAAGCTGGAGAAATACTACATGAAGAATAGTGCTGATCTACCACCTATTGGCGTCGCTGCCAATGGCACTCTGTAGCATCACCCGTCATGGTCTTCTGCTGTATCTCCACACACTGTGACTGCTCCTTCCCTACAGCTGACAGACATAGCACTTTCTGTGTATGGTTCAGTGGAATTGTTATTGCCTTTTTTATATTTAACATTTTAATTTTACTGATTATAATCTGAGAGGATGTTTTGATGTTTAATCATCATTTCATATTCACATAGCATTAGTTCCCTTAGTTGTTTGATAAGTGTACGTCAGTTTTTATTACGGATCATTTAAGCTCATTTCATTTTTGCTGTGGAGTTTAGTAAATATCAATGTGTTCTTAAATAGTGAACTCTTGTTTTGAATGTAGGTTTCATTAGCATATATCTATTGTTTACAGATGAAGTATGTAGCTATTGTAAATGAATTCTGCCGTTTACAGTCTAGCATTTACTGTACATAAACTGTTTTTACCTTATGAAATTCTTCATGCAAAGAATAGGTGTGAATGCCGAATCTGCCTACCATTATACATTATTATGTAACTAATGTACAGTTATTTGCAGTTTTTGCATAGATACCTGTAAAGATGAACTGTCACTTGTACAAAATGTGCAGAACTCGTTCAAAAATTCCTGCTGTACAGATACAGGTATGTACATTTGTACATTTAAAATGTTTAACTGCTGTCTTACTGTATTGTCTGGCTTGTGTCCATGGCCTTTTAACAGAACATTTCCCGCGAAGCAGTGGATCGAACATGAAGGAAGTTGCGTGATCTGTTGACGTTATAGTGCTACAGTTGCCGTCGTGGTTATGAGTTGACAGCGTTTCGTTGGTGGCTGTGTGGTGATACCGAGAAGATGCCATTTGGCGTCGCTAGTTAGTGTCGTTTGTTAGTGTGTGTGTGTGTGTGTGTGTAGTATCATAGCGTTGGTTCCGATGTCGTCATTCTCTGCATGCGTAGCACCTGTTGTTTCCATATTTTCTATATTGCGGTTGCTGTAGTGGTGAGATAATGTTCTGACGTAGTTGACGTATTTGTTCTAGAGCTAGTGTTGTATGACGTAGTTTTGGCCGCGTTTGTGTGTCTGAGTGTGCTTGCAGTAGTTTTGTTAGTAAGTAGACACTTGGGATACTGAATAGTGCTATTTGTGTGCACTTTATTTCCACCAACAGTGAAGAAGATGTGGCTTTCTCACAGATGCTGCATCTACACATGTGGTTGAGCCATTCGCTCACTCTCAGGTGCTTTACCTATGCTAGAGGCATGGTGGGTAAATTGGATGTATTTTTAGACACTTGCTTTAGTTCCTGAAATCATGTAATGTCAGAATACAGCTCGCATTCATTGCTACAATGGGACAAATGTATGCTTCAGTCACTCACCAACATAAATATTACTATGTGAAAAATGTTAACTTGTGTGACGAATTATAATGCTAAAAGTGCAATAGAACTTAAGATTGTCGTTAAATTGTAAACTATCCAACATGCTGAAAGTATGTCCATTCGGCTGTACAGATAGTGGCTAGCCTTGTGTATGTTGAAAATTTTTATGCATTTTTAGTGACATTATTTTATTTTACATGTTCGCTCTGTATGGGCTTTTAGGCGGTAATGCGTCGTGTTGATTTTGGCAATATATAAAGTATAAATTGTTTGTGTGTTTACTTAACTTGCTTTTTCACTTTCTTACTTCCTTACTGTTTTTTCTTATGCTTTCTTTCTTACTTATTTACTTCCTTACTGGTTTACTTCCTGACTTATCTACTCCTTCCAGAATAGACCCATTCTGTTTCCAGGCCAGAGGTCGTAGGAGGCGACAAAACCTGGCTTTAGTTTTTTGTGTTGAAGTATATTTTGTTACAGATGCTTGTTTGCTTTGTTGTGCTTATTTTTGTTTTTCAGTACTCTAAACCAAGAGATTGGCTGGTAAAAACGTCTCCGAAATGACCTATGTTGTGTTGAGTGGGACGTAAAACCTTAACTCAATCATTTATGCTCATAAAATAGACAGTTACGTCTTGATGTTATTAGTGAAAATCACAGGGAGTCATAAACTTTAATAATTTTTACAATATAGTTCTACCTTAAAGGTGCGATAGGGGTGGAGGGGCAGGTCTGGTACTGTGGGTGGAAGTCCCCCTGATGCTTCTTTGGGTTTTGCCTAAGAGAAGCATTCCAAAGCCAGACCAACACGGAAAAGATGTTATATAATGAGAGTCTTAAGGCACTGACATGTTATAAGAGCTAACAGCCAACACAAGATATCACATTGAACTGATAAATAGGTCTTGTGGTGGTTGGTTAGTTTCCACCCTGTTGTTGGCACTAGCATAATAACTTAGATGTGCCTCCTCTGCCCATTTGGGGTCGTCGCTGAACAAAATTGCAACAAAGTCGTGAGTTTACTGTATTGTTAGCCATCCTTAAGCTGGTGGAACTAAATCTCCACCCAAGACCTTGTCCCCGATATAGCTTATGTTTGTGCTGAGAAGGACATTAATCTCCCAACGAACGGACCTAAAGGTGCAATATCACCTGAATTGTGTTGAAAGTGCCATTAAACTCCAACAGACCTTTGTGAGTCGGTTACTTACGTTGCATTCAGGTGTTGTTTGGTACTGGGTAGGGATAGCTCTCCACCCCTGTCCTTTCTTCTCTGATATAGCCACATTTGTGCTGAAAAGGGACGTTAAACTAACTAACTTGGTAGAACTGCAGTCTGTTTTCAGATTTTGCAATACACAGTATCACGTATCCATCTCAACATCTTGTGTTTGCTTTGCTTGCTTGCTTGCTTGAAACATTGAACTTTTGCACAGTGGTTTGTGTTTGCATGCTAGTAATATATAAGCCATGTCTACATCATAAATGTGTGTAAATATTTAGAATTACAATACAATAATGATATGCTGCACTGTTTTAGCTCTTGCATATTTTAGTGGGCTTTTTCATTTAAATAGATGTGGTGAAAGTGCTTCATTGTCTGCATATCCCGTGTGTCATTTTAACGTTTTAGTGTTTTCGTCTGTCTTGTGAGTTCCTGCCTTGCACTGTGTGTCAGAGATATTATGTGACTGTCATCTGATACGGAGTTTGACATCCAGATTTATTATGTTCTGAACTCTCGTCAGCATTTCACACGAGAGACGTAATGAATCTTGGAGTTGAATGAGACAGTTGATAGGCAGTTAACAGGAGACAAGTGGCATTAACTGAACAGATTTGTATGGTTTGGTTGCCTTCTTTCACTGCCAGTAGTGTGGCCAACAGGCAGAAATTAAATGCTGGTTTGCCATCATTACTTCGTATCCGAGGGAACACAGGTTGCTGTTGTATTATTACTGCTATGTGGGTCACTGATTTGTCGTGTAAAAATTAACGATGTATATGCAGTTGTCTGTTATACTAGTGACTTTTGTGCTTTTTCTATTCATTGTACGCTGTATAGTTTGCAGTTGTTCGGAATTGTATTGTAAATCTTTGTCATCTTTATTAACACAAAAATCAGGTATTTCAGAAGTCCTGGTAAGGCTTCAGTGTACAAACTGTAGATTGACAATTGTAAATTATGTCAATAGCGTGCCAGTATTTTGATCATGGATGCCATTAAGTTGCTGTTGCTGTTGTCTTGATTAATAACAGTCTATTAGTTCTTGTTGATAAACCTGTTTCAGTTTAATATCACAACTGAAGGAGTTCAGTTGCCTTTTAGTTGCTGGTTTGTGTTCGTGGCATTGTCTAGCAGGTCTTTATACATTGTAGTTTCATTGAATTGGAGTAACATATGGACTGGTGTTTGTTTATTTTGAATCAGTTTTGTCCATTTATCACTTGCGCATGTTTGAGTTGAATGCCGTTGCTGTATTATTTGCACAAGAAATATTGCATGCATTAGGGGAAGTGGTTGATCTTGGGACTGTTTCATGCAAACCCACTGTCATTGCCTGCAACCGCTTTTGTCGTTGTAACTATACTGTCTGTTCTGATAAATGCTAAGAAAATCTCTGTTAGAGGCAGCTTGTACAGTGACGATGGTTGTCTTACGTCGTCTAATTAGTTATGTCACTTGCTGTAGAGCGTCTATTAATTAGTTCACTGTAATCATGTTTTTGCACTAGCTTACACTAACTGAACGCTGTGTACATTAATAGTTTAGCATAAAAGTATTTTACTATAGTATTTTGCATAATTTGTATAGTTGCATAAGTTGAGTGGTATATAATAAAGAGATTCTGTAGCTATATAAGGACTCGGCTACTTGTGTTGCTAGCACTTCCTTATCTTCTCACAGACATTAGCATGAATCATTATATCAATCTGTGTATGAAGGCATCTGGCCGTAACTCCATTGCTACCAAAAAACTTAGGTCACCCCATTACTTTACAGATTGTATTAAAATATCACAATCTCTTTACTCCTATAATATTATATTCTGCTGGCTACCAAGTCATGCAGATATTCCAGGTAATGAAAAAGCAGGTAAAGCTGCTAAATCTGCATTAAACAAACCAATCCTTCGAATTCATATTCCATATACAGATCTCAGGCCTATTGTCAACAAATATATTTATGACAAATGGCAGCAAACTTGGAACTCACAAACACAAAATAAACTAAATTTATCCAAATATACCTTCTTACTCCACTCTTTAATATTTACGAGCCCAAATCGCGCGTTTGGCTCGATTTGGGCCGTCGGCTTTCCCCTCTGCCAGTGCTTTCATTAGTCGTATCTTCATTGTTATTCATAGACTATGCTGTGACTTTTCCATATTTCCGCAGTGATGCCCCGATCGCCTTCCCCTGTTCAACCTGGTACGGAATTCTGCCGTATACTCACCGTCTTCTGTAATCAGCCTCAGGTGACGTATCCACCTGCTCCAGTTGCTTGCTCTGAATGAGTATAGCTTACGGTGACAAACCACCTCTAAAACGGGCGCGCTCAGTCACGTGGTTCGTTTTTAATCTTGCCCCAATGCATGATATTTACTCCAATACTCCCAAAAGGGATGTGTTCAGAGTCACGTGACTTCTTTAAATTTTGGGAAATAAGTGATAAAAAATATCTCGAAAACGGCGAAAGATACCGACATAGTTGCAATGGAACACTAATATGAAATAGTATGTGGCCTATATAATGGCACTTTTGCCAATGTCCTTGAATGACCTTTGAGGTCACTTTTTCTGTTTGAAGCATTTTTGACTCCCATATCTCGTGAAACAGCACGAATTTACTAACATAGCGCGTCGCGCGGCCCCTCTGCGATAGCTGAGCTTCTTGTCGTAGGCCTATTTGGTCCAGCCACGAAGAGTTTTTGTGGTCGAAATTTGCCGTTAACGTTTTGTTACAGCCATTGGCGTATAGTAGCTAGTAGTAGGGCCTACCATACAAGCCGTGATAGCGTGGAAATGCGACAGGGTATTGACTGATACGCGGTGAACCGTGTTCCGCACGTGTATTAATTCGGTCTACGTCACTAGGTAACTGTCGGACTATGTTGCATCATCACTCTCCAATCGTTAAGTCATTCGCGGTTCTGTAGTAGGCTACGTTGTTCCTCCCTTTCTGATTAGGCCTACTGGCTGACATCTGTTTCCGCAGATCTCTGATGATATGACGCCACGCAGCCAGTGATATCAACTGACTGATTCGTTTTCGTCATCATTTTAGCGTGAAACGTCTGACGAACGCTACGCATAGCACGACACACGTCTTTCTTCGCAATGTAGTGGTGCGTTCGCCGTCCGTCCGAGTCTGACAGCAGTCCTGTTTCGTACCGACCAGGCGGTAAGGCAGGCTCACTGGAATTGCCTAATGCTGACAAACTGCCTTGAACCACGCACTAAGGAATTCTCGTCATCGAGTTAAGTCGCATGGGCGTCGCCGAGAAAGACGCGTCAGTCCGTTTAAATATTCACTGCCGGCGGGCTGTAGTGTCCCAAACGTAGTCGAGCCTCTAGTTCTGAGTGGTGGCGGCGGCTTAGCGACAGTCGGCGTCCGTCGCCGTACTGTGCTAACTGACCTTTGCAGATTATGCGATAATGGCAGCCGCCGGTGGGCGCAATGAGGCGGTAGACTAAGGTTTACGATCTTGCATTTTCGTATCGGCGCTTTGTCGTCTGCAACTCGGCGTAGGCGTACCGTCGTCAGCAACATGCACAGCTCGCTTCATTCCTTACAGATACAATGCCAAACTCCAGTAACCACGTGGACCCTATAATTTCTTATTCGTCTAAAAGCTTTCCTGATGGAATAGCTAATCTCCGGCTGCCAATTCTACCAATTCGACTTCATACTGATCGCCAGCGACAATGACTCGTGATCTTTAGGCCTACTTCTCATCCTCTCAGGCCTGCAACTGAATGTGAAATCTCTAATATGCTGCTCGATCAACTGTTTTAACAAGCTATCAGACTCTGATTCTAATATTCCCGTTTTTGTCTGCAGTCACAATTAATGTCAATTTGTCGCTCAGCTATTACCCGTTTCATTTTATTCTTAATCTTAAACAGTCTGTTATCTCCGATCCTCAAGAATTAACGTTAGATGCAGATCAACCACCTAATTACAGTTTAGTGTCCAGTTCGGCAGTCGTTTCCTTATAAAATGTGATAAAAAAATATCTGTTTCTTATAATATAGAAAACCTCTAGCGGGGTCGTCCAGTTTTTTTATGTGATCATCTACTACAAAATGCTACACGGGGTATGTGCTTAACTTTTCCTGTTGAATTTGCGGCTAGAAGTAGAAACACTCGTGACAGTAATCTTCCCCAAACTTGCTGAACATTTAAGTTATACGGATATCTGGAGTCATATTGATGCTTTGAACAGTCTTTTTAGCAAACGTCAACGTATTACGTTACGTTTGCTATATGCGATCGCAATTCCGTCTGTCATCTGTCTGTCGTCTGTCTGTCTGTCTGTCGCCTGTTGTCTGTGACGTTGGTGCACCCTACTCAGCCGGTTGAAATTTTCGGCAATTTTTTTCAACATACGATAGCCCAGGGACTCTAG
>Ga0209780_1004270_pt1 | contig 10944 bp, 5 predicted proteins | sample WorMetexBAHAMAS2_FD_187384 | JGI IMG/M metagenome (GOLD analysis project Ga0209780, IMG submission 187384) | Marine gutless worms symbiont microbial communities from Max Planck institute for Marine Microbiology, Germany - Inanidrilus exumae... | ecosystem: Host-associated > Annelida > Digestive...
CTACAGTGTGATCGCTATAAAAGTATCGATATCGAAGTATCGATCTCGATATCGATGCTTTTACGGCAACGTATCGATATCGGTATCGACGATACTTTTAAAGCCGGCATCGATATCGAATATCGGCGATACTTTTGGAAAATATCGATAACAACCCTGAAGACAACGATAGATGTCCTGCCTAATTTCGGTGTGATCGGTAAATACCGAGGCCCATGTAGGGCCAAAAATAAAAAATTTGACCAATTTTGAAATGATCAAGTGTACGTTTCGCCTAGGCTAAGTCCCCTACAGGGTGGCACAAAACACAATTTTGTTGTTTTTTGCCAGTAAAATTCAACTTCTGTCAAAAGAAGTCTGCTGCAAAATTTCTTCGTGTGAAAACTTCCAGTGGCAAAGTTGTAGCTACATCATTCCTCTATCTAATGGTCCATAGACGGCTTGCGAGCAACATCCCCATCTACCTAAAATTTACGCTCAAAGTGACCCACCTCTTCAGAAAACGCCAATTTCAAAAGATTTCGCTTAATAGTGTCTCAGCCGTGACAGCTAGCGAAGAACGTTCAGTTACCACTAACAGCAAGTTGACAATGCACTTTCCTCTAGCCAAAGTCGAACCCTGTGCATGATATTGGTCGAAAAACGCCGATTTGAACCAATCCCACCATTGGGGGTGACCCCGTTAGAATTTCACCGAGATGTTCGACATCAGCAAACTAGATTCTATGAGCTATCGTATGGCATTATTTGCCGTTTTGGTAAATACCGGCGTATGGGTATGACAGACAGACAGGCGGACAAACGACTACAGCATATACTGCACTAGCATAGCACCGCGCGCTAAAAACCAATCCACAGCCTTCTTAGAGAAACCTTGCCAAGAGTCAGAGAGATACAGAAATCAGGAAATAGTAGGTGGCCTTTCGAATGGCACCAGTGCTAATGCCCTTGAATGACCTTGAAGGTCACTGTCGCTGACTGAAACCTTTCTACCTGCCATACCTTGTGAAACATAGCATGAACGTACTAACATAGAGCAATACGCGGTCCTCTGCCAGATCTGAGGTTCTTGTTTTTAGTTGCTATCAAAATTCTGAAACCTTTAACTCAGTACAGACATTCCTCACTTCTACCTCTACCTGATCGCTAATAAATCAATGCCACAAGATGCACCTAAAACTCTCGCACACTTCATGTCTAGTTATAGATATAATTCTTCACTCCCTGTTTGTACACGACTGATTTCGCAAACAGCACCAAAGTCTGAAATGTCTTTCATCAACAGACATGGCAATCATATGCAGAAACATTACATTTACATCCAAGCTGCTATGGTTATATTAAACTGCTAAAAGCCATTTCACAAATCAATACAGCCTGTGATACAGCTGTCAAACGGACCTCACTCAACGATGCCAAACTATACACTTCACACAAAAGCAATAACACAACAACAGTACTGCGCATGAATCACGCATTAAAAGAATGCGCATGAGGCTTACAAGTGAAAAACGAGCCCATAGTAATTTGGCAAAAGGCCGCATCGCCAACTTGTCACCCCTTGTGGCTGCGAATGGATTCGTCCAATTTTGACCCCATCTAACACACGGTTTGAGTCATACCCCCCAAACGGCATCTCGACGTGTTCAGCCATTTTGCACAGCTCACCCGTGTGACCAACACACAGACACACAGACGGACAGACAGACACGCAGAAAACCGTCACAATGTGAAACACATATAACACACATCATCGTTTTTTGTTAATGGTTGACTGGGTTAAGGTTTTACGTCCCATTCGACACAAAATAGGTCATTTGGGAGACGTTCTTCCCAGCCAATCTCTTAGCTAAGTACTGAAGAAACTAAACCCAACACAATAAAAGCAAGCAATAAACGACTTAAGCTAACGTGAAAGAACACACAAAAGACAAAACCTAAATAAACACACAAACAGAAATCTAAACTTAACACGCAAAAATGTAAGAACTGTTCACATGTGTGTGCGCGAATCATTGTGCACACCTGTCATACACAACACATCACAGAGCAGTTCTGATTATCTTCCCTCTTATCCTCCAGACAAGCACCAGAGCTCAGATGCTGTCTATTGGAGTGGAGGGGAACGTTTGTTAATGGACAAATAACATCAGGCTAGTATGTAGACAAAATGGCGCAGTGGCACAACGGGTAGAGCGTTGCATGTGCGATCAACAGGTCGTGGTTCAAATCCTACTCGGGGCAAAAGCTGTGTAACAATCTTGGACAAGTTGTTCACACCTATGTACCTCTGTCACCAAGAAGTATAACTTGGTACCGGCCATGGGGCAGTGATGCTCTGCAGCTGGGAAGGTAACCACAGTCCTGACGGTAAGTAATGGCAGCCTACTGCCGGTTGGATGACTTAGTCACCTGTGGGCTGACTGCCTGTACACCTTGATCAGCTCTGGGCCCAACGAGTATGGGAAGCCTTTACCATTTTATTATGCATACAAAGCAGCTTAATGGAGAAAGACTGAAAGTGCCACCCAAAACATTACATACAGGAGGACTAAAATCAAAACAACCAGAGAAGAGTGTCAAAAACTGGCAATTCTTCGGAATAAATTTACTATGTCTGCCAGTTATGTCATCTTGTCTATCAGTTGACAACGTGCACCACCGTCAACTCTGCCTCAATTTTGCGGTGGCCATTTGCTGCCCCCCCCCCACTCTTATCTTCCTTCACCTCTTCTGGACAGAACCATGGGCGACATTTAGCACAGGTATTCTTACAGGCCGGACGCTCTTTCAAAGCACCGACGTGAACAGATGAAAGTCTCTTACTGGACTTATCTTTTGCTCATCCATCGGTCATCACTGCCTTGCTCCGTCTCTGACACCAGTACTGTACGTAGTCAGTAAATACCACACAAAGAAATACGAGCACGATGACACCTGCATTATAAGCAGCAACGAACGTGCAACACAGGAGTGGCAGAAATATATAATATTATAAATGGGTGGGCCAAAAATTAGTATGAGACAGCAATGGCGTTGTTGCTGGGGACAGTGGAGTACGGGGTGGCCCACGTCAATCTGTTTTGTCATTCACGATATACAGCTACATCCGGACTTTATTGGACCACCATGTGCAAATCTTCTGCATTTCTCACAGTAAGTAACTGTTTTACTACTGTAATAGTTACTGTTTTAAAGAGGCCACTGGGCTCAAAACTGGATGGGCTGCAACCCACATGGGTCTAAAAGTTGGCAGGCCGGGCCAGCCCAGCTCAACAGCGTCTGCCGCATATGTGATGAACGACAATAATTACAAAAACACGACGACCGAATTACTCTATTCGTCGTTGCATTATCAAATCACAAACTCTACATACAATGCACACAAAACAGGGACTAATGATAGAAATCGTTAACTAAACTAAACTTTGGCAAACAAGAACACGGCAACCGCAATAAACATATGTACATCACTATAAAAACAACGGTTAATTAAATAATTACAAACAGCATTAACAGACAAAACACAACATACTTGAGATTCAAAACGATACATTACGGTAAAACGATAAACGTGCATGTTGGGTTAATAAATTACGTTATCGAGCACAATAACAAAAAATACACATCACAAATGATTGTTATACAAATTCTGTGCTACAGGCGGTACTGTTATGACCACGTCCATCTGTACTTTAAACGTTCTGGGTTAAAACCACTGGACATAAAGTCACATGGTTCTCACGAGAATACAGCCCAGGGATTCAACTTTTCTCAAAACAAATACAGAACGGGCACCTTGTCTGCATGTTATCAGTGAAATAAGCAAGCAAGTTTGCACCTTGAGGCCGTGAGGAGTGCGCGACTCAACACTGCCATTACTACCAGTTGTAGCCTGGACGATTTTCTGTGAACAACGCAGGTTAAGCCAGACAAACAGGGCAACATAAGAATTTCACAGGCTTGCTAGTATAACGAACGTGCGCATAGTTACTGCCTTTTTGCCACTTTTTGCTGTCCTGGCACTGTCGAAACAACCACTCTTGTAATTCCAGTCTCGTGCAGAGACGTGGGCTTGACCAGCAAACTGAGGCAAAGCTGATAAATCATCGCAAAACAGTCACGTGTGTGTGTGTGAATGGGTAGGACTTTGATCATTCTTTAGATCATACTGCGACAATTTATCCATGATTGTGAAACCTGCAGGTACTGGAATCCTGGGACCCGATTTACAAAATATCTTAGGACAATTTTAGGATAAAGTGCAACTTAGAGGAAAATCTTAAGTAAAAACTTTGGATGAACTTACGCAAAATTGAAGATCAACTTAATAAGAAAAATGCAATTCCTCAAAATTGTCTGCATATATATAGGAAGACCTTAGTAAGTCTTAAGATTGCTGTAGTAAATTACATGTAAAAAATCTATGAAAATCTTACTTCTTAACTTAGGATAAACATAAGATAAACTTCGGATTTTCCTAAGATTTTTTGTAAATCAGGCCCTTGAATGAATAAGCAGCCACGGTACGAACGTCCAAGCGTGTGCTCATATGTTCTTGCCGCTGATTCATTTAAAGGACTGAACTAACAACAGAGCCTGAAGTGGATATGATCTGAGTGCAAGTGAACAACACATCTACAAGTCTGCTCCATCAACGAGCACATTTCTCTGATGACAGAAAATCACAGAATGAAATCTACATGATCAAAACACACAAAATGACAAAAAACGCAAATTGCTTCGGTTAAATGATGATAAACAGTCATACTATGATGCCACCAGTCTTCTTAACACTAATAATCAATACTTTTGTCACATTTTCTTTGAACATACTGACAATATAACGACGAAACAAAACCAATCGCGCGTCATCAAACGGCTGTGTTGCCAGCATCATTAAACTGTGTAGGGATGAACCAAATGTCAACAAACTACCAGGCGGCAAGATAGAAAAACTCCTTGGAAGTCTTCAAATTCAACCCGGCATCAACTGTAACCAGCTTAAGTGTGCACCAAATGCCTTCTAAGACTTCAGTAGTAGTAGACGTATTGAGGCATTTGATGAATTAAGAGAAAAAGTGAATATGGTTCATAATACAACGTTCTAAGTCTCCACTTTTACATTTTGCTTAGGACGTCTTCATGTTACAGGCAATGCAGGTCGGTTGTTTACGATTTAATAGCATTTTGACAAAAATTATGTTGTGTCACACCTTTAGGATAATAATTAGCACATAAATTAACATTTATGATAAAATACACAATGTGATTGCAAGCAGAGTGACCACTGTGTCCATCAATGCTCGTGTGTGAACAGTATTTACTTCGACGAAACTATAAACTCACCTTGTAACTCACCTTGTGTGGCCCCACTGGCAGAAACTCCAACCAGAGAGGCCTAGGGCTTAGCGGATCACGAAGAAGCCCATCTTAGTCTTCCTTAGCTTGTCCAAACCGTATATTCAGCCAGTAAGTCCTGTACTGAATAATTTGCCATAATTATTACATTCTTGGAGGGTCTTGATCAGCCTAATTCAACAAGCCGTAACATTCATCAAAGCTTCACGTCTCAGTACAAAGTTCAGCTCAAAATGTGCAGCAATCGGCAACATCAGAAAATCATACAAAGTTAATGGGTCTACATTAAAGCTGACGGTGCAAATCTGGTTAATTCATGTCCTGTCCCTGCCTGCTACAGTGACATTCAAACACTGCGAATGAATGAAGTGGTGAAAGATTCAGACACGACACAAAGTGCATGGACGTAACGTCACACAGAATGAATCAAGAAGCGATCATTCAGCTACTTTCACAGACTTGCCAGCAGGCTAACGAAAAAAAGCTATGGTACATATGACAGTCGGCTGTCCTAGGGATATGACAAAGTTCATATTCAATGGCTGACAAACTTTGCATTTGTCAAGTTCAAGATTTTGTCAAATTTATTTGAGAGCAGTTTTGAACTCATTAAGATGTAACATAATGCATCATGCCAGAATGATAATAACACAGAGATTTTGACTGCAAACAGCATCAGAGCAGCTTGTTGCCTATCTCAAAGCTGGTATTTGGTAGCTGGAAATGTGTCGATCCATACAGCACCCATCTAATACACCTCCATCTAATATAAGTTCCTTGGACCCACATGAGGCAGCCCCCAAATGGAACCTTGGCATCACAGCGGTGTCAAAGACATCAATGAGACATTGAACGTCGGGATTCTGCTGGAGTTCTGGCAGTGAGATGAAGTTAACTTATCCATGCTCAGTAGGGATGTGACAGAATAATAATGTTGTCAGATTACTGTGATTTTTGGCAAATCCAAAAGCTGGCGAATTTAAACTGCTTTATATTGAAATCGGATTCAACAGCTAACATTAATCAGTGACTGCAGTTCACCGTATTGCTATTCTAAAGCAAACACATAACAGTTCTGTCCATATAGACTGAACACCAAAACGGACCACTACCGTGAGAAAATTTGTGAAACAGGCAGGTTAGGTAACGTATTTTTGTCAATGACACCAAGTTATATAATGTGGGCTGCCCAGGGAAATTATTTAACATCGTATCACTTGTTACAATTCACATTGGTGCATTGGCACGTATTTCTGAGTTGAAATCTGTTTTTGACGGACTCGTCACATCCCTATGTTGGCCAGTATCTGATGCTGGTGAAACCAATGCTGCCGTTCAGTAGCAGCTCACAAGAACATTTGGGTGGCAAGTGTCACTACGAGGATGCAGGGCGGAGGGGGCGGGCACATGGGTGAATACAACTCGACATGATGTGAAGGTCATTGGAGGCAGGAACACATGCATACTGTTGAACAACTGTCCACACTCAGTCCTATACATCCACAACCATCTTCTTGTGAACCTCAAGACCACCAACCATCTGTCAACAAATCACCAGCCAGTGTTAATACAGCAGTACATCTGCGTCATTGCCATTCCACTTAGATATGCGAAAGGCCGTAAACTTTTTGCAGCCATCACGGGACTATGGAAATTCGTGAAATTGAGCTACTACCACAAATTCTTGCATTTTGGCACAAACGGCCACAAACTTGACTCATTGATGTCACCGTCTGTAAACTGACCCACTTTCTAACACTGCTATTGGCTGATGTGTTACATGACCAGCCTTTATGATGACAATGTCAGTAAGTTAACCTACGATTAAAGTTGACCCAGCCTGGTCCAACCAGACCTCAGTAAACCAATATTAGCTTACAGTAACCAGATAACGTGTCATATATTGCGACTATCAGCCCAGTTTCACTGAATGGTGCAGACATCAAAATCTGCGATTTTTCACGCCAAGGTCTCAAAACTCACATTGTTCCTTCATACATCAGCATCATGAAAAGCTAAAATTTGCAGGGGTTTTTTTGGTACAAAATTTGTAGCGCTGCGGTGACCAGTTTCATCAGGTGCAATAGTACGGTCTACGGACTATGGTCCGGTTCCTGCCCACGCCTGATCGTTCCTCGAACTCGGCTCAGCACCATTGGCGATCGATCATTTCGTGTGACTGTCGCACAAGAATGGAACAGTCTTCCTACCAACGTCACTGCATCAACTTCTCTACCGTCTTTCAAGAGACAACTTAAAACATTTTTATTTACCAAAATCTTTCCCATCACTTTAAATTGCTTTCTCATATTTGTACCGTGTCCTAGAAGCTACTTTACCTAGCTTACGCCACATTAATCAGTACGTTCTACTACTACTACTACTACTACTACTAATACTGACCGCGCAGAATTCATCGTACGATATTCGGCCGTCGCCGTCCTTGTCTGAATAAATGATAGTCTTGTCGACAATCTGCTGCAGCTGTCCATCCTTCAAGTTGTTGCCGACCATCATCTTGAGCACCTGAAAGAGCTCGCCGTTCGATATGTAACCGTCTCGGTCGATGTCGTAGATTTTAAATGCAACTATCGCAGTCCAAAACAACAGAACGCGTGCAAGAAAGCGGTAAGTAAAACATATACACAATCTTGCACATAATTCCCTCTCCCTCGGTAACCTGTAATGTGTTTAATTTTGTAAACTACTATTACAACTGCTATTATTTCCATTTAACAGCCGCTTTTCCAGAGGAGCCCATGGTGGCTGGTTCCATTCAAGTCTTCTTCCTCCACCAGGATTAGTAAAATTAAATCATATAAAACATCAGACAGTAAATTCGTTAATCAATTGACGTAGTGCATACACCATTGCCATTCAAAAAACCTCCAATATCACTTTAAATAAAACTCCATATATCTACGTATCCCCTGTGAACCACTACAATATTCAGTAGGGTTGTTAAACAATTACTGAATGATCAAGTATCGACAGCGGCAAATGCAAATTAGCTTTCAACTACTACATAAACAATTGCTCTTGCTGGACACCGGCTATACTGCTAAATAAGCATGCCCTGCCTTCCACCACCCATAACATGCCTTCCAAAATTCAATTGTTCAGTACATCTCATAGTGCTATGCCAGATATAAGCATGGCTGCAGTGGGGAAGATCTATAAGACTAACAGCTGACTGTCATTTATTTCCGAATGTTTGCTTTCAGTTTCGGCGACAGAGACTTCTCTGTTGCCAGACCCCTAATCTGTAACGATCTGCCACCGGAACTGCGACACATAGACATCAGCTTTCGACAATTCAGACATGCTGAAATCGTATCTCTTTAGGTTTTAGTCAGCTACGGCGCATCGTGACTTTTTTATTATTGTGCCTTAGAAGCTCTCTTACTTACTTACTTTCAACAATCAAATAATTTGCAATATGACCGCAGTGTCCTTATGCACACCAAATTTGAAGTCTCTACCTTAAGTCGTTCCCGAGATATCTTAGGGGACTAAACATTTTTAGTGTATACTCGACTTAAATACAAGACAAAATTGAAATTAGCCTATTAAATAACAAACTATATGCAATACGATGGTTATTCACTGAATGGCTTCTCAGAAGAATGTGCTATTGTATAATAATCTGCTGCTTACACTGGAGTTTAGCATCTTTGTTTCCCTTCACGCTGAACTGTGATATGCCTTCAATGAATTCTGCACAAGACAAATTACAGTCCAGTATCAGAACTCAAGAAATGTATGTAACCTACTGAATATTACATCATTCACATCAGCTCATGAATATCATCCATACAAAATGTGGCCAATTTCTCCACATCATGTGAAATATTCTAACAGTGGGAATAATTTAAACACAAGTTCCACAAACAATACTAGTTTATTGCAAACACTCAGTGTACACCAATAGACACTAAATGATATCACTTGCAAGTCTCCGCTGCCACTGACAGACCCATGCCACGACACAGTGACTCATGCCCACTGTGTTGTACACAGATGACGATGGTCAGTGTGATAAACTGGTGACCGAGACCATCACCAGTTTACCACACTGACCGTCCACCTGAGGTGACAGCACCTGAGACAATCAGCCGTTCCAGAGATATGGTTGGTGCCCACCAAAATTTAAATGGTTCTTGTGACCTGATTACGCCCCTTTTAGGGACAGTTTGGCCAGGTTTGCCATCAATGGGCTAGCACTTGCTACTGTTAACCTACACACCACATTTGAAGTCTCTATCTCCACTCACTATGAAGGTATGAAAGCTGATACAAAATGTCGAAAATGGGGTGATTTGGAGTAGTTAGGGGTCACTCAATGTCACTGGAAATAGCACCATTCGATTGAGCACATAGGAGTTCCTATTAGCATCCCATAGTAACTGCGTCCCTATCTTGCACCGTTTCTGAGATATGGTAAGGTATTGGTCAAAATTGCTGTTTTAACCTACCCATCTCTGTTTGGTGCCCCCGTTCCGGGTGATCCAACAGGAATTTCGCCGAGATTTTTTGCACTAGAAAACTAGTCCCTGGGCTATCGTATGGCACTGTTTTTGTGACCCTAGGTTTAGCCATCTTTGTAGAACACATACTTGTGACAGACAGACGGACAGACACACGATGACAGCATATACTGCACTAGCATAGCATCGCGTGGTAAAAACTGATGCATACACTCCTCTATAGCCTAAATATCACCAACATGAAATAAGCAGCTTTGTATCACAGGTTACTAACTGTAACTATCAAACAATACTACTGCAGTACTGCTCTTAGAGAGTGGATTCTTCTCCACGACTGTATCTTAATTTTACTCCCTCTACAATAATCTACTCCAAAAATTCAAGCTGCTGTATTAAAAAACTGTGTAAAATTTAGGTCCAGCTATAATTCTTTTCTCTGCTGCTTAACTATTAACAGGTTACATACCAGTATTCTAAAGAGGCCAGCAAGGTGCTTGGTCTCTTACCTTTGAAATCGACTTCTCCATTGCCGTCCGTGTCAAAGATGTCGATGACACGCTGAACGAGGGGGTTCTGCTGCAGTTCTGGCAGTGACATGAACTCATCCACGCTCAGTGATCCTGACTTGTCAAGATCGAGTTTCTTGAATCGCTTACCAAGTCTTTTAATCTCCTCTATATCAACTGCAGTTATCACACACACACACACACACCCGCACTGCAGTCCCTCACAACAAGTAATGCATGCAGTCTTAAACATACTTTAACAAAGCAGCATTACAACTGCAAAACATGATAATATACTTTATCATCTGCATAAAATTCATTTAGTGTTGTTACGGGTTCAAAAATTTTGCTGTCGGTCGGTTTCGGTAGGTTTTTCAAGAAAAACCGCGGTTTTCGGTTCGGTTTTTGTCTGTCCCATTTTCCCCCTGTCGTCAATGTGGTGCGTTTATGCGGCCCACTGCACGTCAAACCTGCAGCAGTACGTTACATATTTCTGTGTATAACTCCAGTCGACAGCAGCAAGTATCCAACAGCGTGGGACTGGTGGCGTGAAAACCACCACCTGTACCCAACGTCACACGTGTTGCGAA
>Ga0209780_1004272_pt1 | contig 10943 bp, 10 predicted proteins | sample WorMetexBAHAMAS2_FD_187384 | JGI IMG/M metagenome (GOLD analysis project Ga0209780, IMG submission 187384) | Marine gutless worms symbiont microbial communities from Max Planck institute for Marine Microbiology, Germany - Inanidrilus exumae... | ecosystem: Host-associated > Annelida > Digestive...
CTAACAATATTTCCTATACTAGGCTAGCCAGCACTAATCTAGCCTATACAATGCTAATGTGATGTGTGTGTACACAATAATACATTTAACGTAGTTTAAATGCACCTCGTTACAATCATGTCCTAGAAGCTACTTTACCTAGCTTACGCCACGTTAATCATTACGTTCTACTACTACTACTGCTACTACTACTACTACTACTACTACTCCATGGCGGCGCATAGGTAACGTAACTCACCAAGGTGCAGCACGAGACGGCGGGCCAGTTTTACGTCCCGTTAGTGCAACAGCAATTCCACCAGTATCTCCATCTCCAGCTCCACTATAACAGACGGCCAGGTAAGCCTGGGTCAGCCAGGTAAGCCTTGGTTATCTCCATCCACCTGTTCTGGAACGGGATCTTTTGGGATAAGTGACATGGTTCTTACGGGTCAAACCACTGAGTAGAGAATCAGGTAAAGTCTGGCTGCAACCTTTCCTAATCCAGATGGAAGGGATTCTGCTTGCCGTCTGACGCCAGTTCCTCATTAAGAAATATACACTAATACCAACAGATCAGTCACCGTTGAAGCTGGAGCTGGGGACATCATCTTGACTCTCTTGACTTGCCAGACGTCCAAACCGTTCTCCGGGAACCAGACACACTAGACATAAACAAAGTTCGGCGTGAACTGTATGCAAAAATTGCATGATATTAGTCAAATTTTCAACAAGACTAGCCATCACCAACAGAATGCATGTCTGACTGTAGATATGATACTTCCATAGATTTCCCAGACCAAGCACACTGAGGTCTATTTGTGGTGTGCAACGTACCGTTTACCATTCCACCAGCTGCATCCTATTCACATGATGCAGGCAAACACATTTTCAGTGGCATCACACCTCAGTCAGCGAGTCTGACCATTTGACAATCACCAAGTTTCACTGACCCAACCTATATTTGGCACCCCATCTGGCACAATGACTGGGTGAGGGTGTGACACACGGAAGGACGGACAGACAGAAAGCCTATTGCGCTCAGCATAGGTCTGCTATGCTGACAATCAATAATAAAATGCTCCAGGACTGATATACAAGGAACTCTTGGTTACAAAAATTTCCAGGACTTTCCAGGACCCAGAAGCACTTTTCAGGACCCTGTCATATGCCAGCGATGTTTATATATGACACAAACAGCAGTCACTATGGGGTCTGGGGCAGAGCCACAGCCGCCTATGATTTTTTCATATATACAGATAAAATCTTAGATATTTTTTTGCAAATTTTGGCATCTGCACCTGCATCATTGTGTCCGCCTCCCACATCATAGCCTAGAAAATTTCAGGACTTTCCAGGACCTAGCACTAAAATGTCCAGGACTTTCCACGACAAAACCCATTTCCAGGACTTTCCAAGTCCTGGAAATTTTACAAAAAGAAATCCAGTACTTTCCAGGAACCCTGGATACAGAAAATGTACATTTTCACAGTGATCAGTGATTACAGTGGCGACTGAGACACTCACAAGAACATAAGAAGGCATGCACCGCTGCCGTAGCCGAGCAGACGAGCGATGCTGACTCGTGTTCTGACAGCATCGTCACCAGCCGACTGCTGCAGAGAACACTCGACAAACAGTTGAGTATGGCCAGCGTGTGATCAGATGATAACAGACGACCAGCGGACAGACTCCAGTGCAACATCTGGCACAGATTCATGCACTTACTTACTTCTTACTCACAGCTCGCGCACACAGAGTTATGAACACGTTTATTCGCCAAACAAGGCAGTAATACAGACAGAGAGACATTATATATGATAGAACAACAGAGTAAGAGAGCAATCCAGCAATCCTAGAGCAATCCAGCAGTGACATAGTTCTCAAAGGGTTTCCAAATACTTCTAGAAGCCTAAGTCTTGAAAAGAAATAAAGTCCGAAGCACACAGTCATTTTAACTGGCCTGCTTTTTCTGGGGTTACTGCAGGCTGGGTTGGGTCCGGCAACAGAGAATGATATGGGATAAGTGGAGAAGACTTGTTGCAAGCCAGAATACCTTCCCGTCATCCAGCGTTGACAGAGCACTGCAAAGTATCCAAGGCACCGTTTACAATCATGTAAAATCTGCTCCAACACCAGGACCTATTCATTGTGGACTGGTAAATGCCTACACTTCCATATGCATGCGATAAAATCAGTGATAGCCACAAACTATTTTTCTATAGTTAAAATAACAACAACTAGCTGGAGAAAAAGTAAGGAAGTTTTCAGTCAACTAAGCTCGACATGCCAATGTGTGGTGGAGGTAACAGTCAGATAAACTTAAATGGTAATAACATGCTGTAATGTCAGTCAAACCTGAAGCAACCAAAGGAAACAAGTTTAACCAAAGTCAGCTATTTTTCAGTTAATTTTTGTCCATCAGTAAGCAAAATACAAGGTGTCGCCCTAACGGGACGTAATCGTACTGGCCCGCCGTGCAGTGTCGGCGGCCTAACCGCCCACGCGCCCGGCCCGGCGGCGGCCGACCCGCCCGCCAGCAGCATTACAGACGACGACAGACGACGACGACGACAGACGACAGCAATCAAAACAATACTGGCCCATTAGGCGGGCCAGTAATAATATTCATAATTATGTTCAAGCTTGTCATTAACTGACAATAAAAAAGCTTAGCTTATAAACAGACGTTCTCTAGCATCAGACTCTCTCCACTAAAGACATTGGACGTGCCATGCATCAACAAGAACTTTTAAAGCACTTCTACAACCAAATTATCTCCCCTCCACCTTCGTTTTATCTGCCCTTAACCTGGGTCAGCCAGTTGTCTTTCATTTTCTTCCTGCACCTGAACCTTCATGTGTAAGTTGCTGAAACTGCGTGGGCCGAATTCCGTTCCAGTTACTCAGCCAATGATGTCCGACCACTGAAGGAAACTCAAAGCAAAGACCCCATCCAGGGAAATCACCAGCTGGACTCAATTCTTTCTCGATTCACTGCTAGACTACTGAGGAAAGGACCAGCTCTCCATTGCTTGTATCAGATCACCTTTGCATCTCGAAGATAATGACAAGCAGCATATATAAGCGACAGCAGATCACTCACATACCCACCTCCATGGAAACGGTTGCAAAACGTATGACATCTTTAACAGACTCGGAGGCAATGTCGTGTTGCCACGGCAACGACTGCAGCGCACACAGGAGCCGGTGTAGAGCCAGTGAGAGATGAAGAACTGACTGATAACAGTGCACATCCATGAATACTTCCTCCAGATGTTCACGATAGCGATCAACGGTCTGACGCTGCTCGAACCGAACCACCTGTGTCGACATCATGTCAGCATCAACGGCAACATGTCATCAACAAAGTCACAACAGTCATGCACCGACCCAGTCCCTCCTTAGTGTACAAAATGTAACAGTGACAGAGTCATGCACCGACCCGGTCCCTCCTTAGTGTACAAAATGTAACAGTGACAGAGTCATGCTCCCACCCGGTCCCTCCTTAGTGTACAAAATGTAACAGTAACAAGAGTCATGCACCGACCCGGACCTCCTTAGTGTACAAAATGTAACAGTGACAAGAGTCATGCTCCCACCCGGTCCCTCCTTAGTGTACAAAATGTAACAGTGACAGAGTCATGCATCGACCCAGTCCCTCCTTAGTGTACAAAATGTAACAGTGACAGAGTCATGCTCCCACCCGGTCCCTCCTTAGTGTACAAAATGTAACAGTGACAAGAGTCATGCACCGACCCAGTCCCTCCTTAGTGTACTAAATGTAACAGTGACAGAGTCATGCACCCACCCAGTCCCTCCTTAGTGTACAAAATGTAACAGTAACAAGAGTCACGTACGCACCCGGTCTCTACATACTGTACCAAATATAACAATGACATGATTGATTCACTCCATCTAGTCTTTTGTTACTGTAACAAATACAGAAAGGGCAAAACCTCCGCCATTTATCCCTGGAATGGTTCTTTCCAGCTACAGGTAGAAAAAGGAAACTGAGAAGAAACTGGTTAACTCAGGTTTGGCTGAAAAGTGGCCACTAGAACAATAGTGGTGGTGGTTTGGTGGCCACGTGCTACTGCTGATGACCAACCAACAGTGATAAAGCACTGTAGGTACATATCAGCAGCCGTTATGAACTTTACCTGCCAGGTAAAGAATGACGTATGCAGGTAACATACCTGATGTGGGACAGGCAGCATGTTGATGATGCTGTTGATGCGTCGGTACAGCGTGAGTTCGGCGGCTTTGAGTAACGGGTCCAGAGTGCCCGGGTCACTGCTGTGTACTGTGGCTGGTAAGTAGGCGGACATCAGCGGACTGTGAGGGACACTCGACTGCTCGCTGTGTGATCGCAAGGTGCTCTTCACTCCAGCAACGATGCACTCACTCAACAATGCCGGGCTACAATTCTGTTAATCAACCAATCAACTATGAAATTTTCTATGCTACAAATGCTGCCAATACACACTCAGCATTAAACCAGATGTTACATATAACAGCCCACTGTCAAATTCATCCATAAAACAAGCGTCCAAGAAGCCGCATTGCCATCTTGTCATCCCTCCAGAAGGTAAATGCATTTGTCTGCTGCATGTCTTCAGCAGGCACATTTGCCTGCAGTAGATATGTTATGATGAGCCAGCATATGCCCCCCCTCAAAAGTGCCCCTTCTCATGGGGGATCTGGAGCCCATCTAATACATGGTTTCTTGGACACACACGAGTCACCCCCACCCCATACGGCATCTCAATCGGTTCAGCCGTTTTTGCACAGCTCACCCACGTGCCTAACACATACACAGACTAACAGACACACAGATTATGCTATTGCAACATCTGTAGCAAAAGTCCGCACCTATAAACTGTGTCTAGGCAATGCGGCCTAAAAATTGACCAAAACACCGGACGTGTTAACTACCAACGTGGCAGTAAATTAGCATTCTAGGCGATTATTATTTTTTAATCAAATGGCATGTAATGCAAACTACTGTCGTTATGTGACTATCAGAGATGGGCAACTTAGCCTACAATAACCATGTCAAGCTTCTTATGCTCATTAGTTTTGTTTTCATTATATTTTCATTGTTAACTTTTTAAAAACATCTTGACCATATGTATAAAACAAGTTGTCACCCTAACGGGACGTAACCGCCCACGTGCGTTACGGACGATGACAGACGCCGACAGCGTGCAAAATAATACTGGCCCATTAGGCAGGTCAGTAACAAAGCTGGCCAAACATCAGTTTTTCAGTGCATTTTACACATCTGTGCAATGTATCGTATGCCAGTAGACAGTTCACTGTTTAATGACCACAATAAAGAGGTAGACCATAATGATGGACATTTGACCCACCTTATTAGTTCAACCTTTGGAGACAAACCAACTAAACGTTAACGATGTGCAGCAAAATACTGCAGCATTATTACGGTGAAAAACCCACTGACCTTGTGCATAATGATGCTGAGGATGTTGGTGTAGTCCAGACGCTGGAGCAGCCGGACACAGTGGCGTCGTTCCACTTTGAACCGACAACTCAGGTCACTTACAACCGAGACAAACCACTCCTGTGCACCACAGACAACTCACTCCTCAACTTACACCATCTCCGGCTTCGTTTCTCAGAGTTTGATGGAAGTTCACTAGAATTCTCGAGGGAAATCTTCGGCGGCAGATCGACTGGTCATTTTACAGGCTTGATGCCAGTCCAACATCTAAAAGCACTTTCATTCGTTATACAAAAGCTTTCGTCACCATCTGTTGCAGCCAGTTAACCGCATCTTCATCAACACCGTGCTGGCATCATAGGTAGGCTGTAAATGTTTTGTGGTCAAAAGTCGGAAAATTCGCGGTACACTTGCGGCAAAAAAATCGCGAAATTCGTGGAGAATCTGTGGTCGCAATTTTAGTGAAACAAAAGAGCCAAATCTATCTCAGATGTAAAACTAAAACACCATTTTCACTTTCAATAACACACTTGTCAAAAAACATTAACTAAAGATAAATCAAAATTGTCAGTCAGTACATTTAAATCAGTTTTATACGAAACTGCATGTTGTAAATAAAGTTGTTTAAAATTAAACTGTATAAATTTCTATCACTTCCACGCTGTAATTTATAGTCGATGCTATTATTTAGGTTGAAATGAATAAAAGTAGTCAAATTTGCTGCATTTCACGGCAAAAGGCAAGAATTCACAGTGGTAGGTAGAATTTACTAATTTTGTGAATACTGTGATGGCCGCGAAAAATATATAACCCTAATCATAGCACGTCAAGTGTCAGTTGGGTAGACTTGTAACATGATGGTGTGGAAGCTGATAACGCATACAAACAACCGACCTTGCCAATTTCAACATCGGAGATCGCGCCCGACGTGAGAGAAAGTGGGCGTGGCTTCTCGGTGAGGTTGACAGCGCGCCCATCAGTCATCATTGCGTCCGCAAGCTTGTGTAGCAAAGTTGCCAGCCGACTGTGCCTGCCAACGACAGACAACGGAACTTACACAGCGTGGCACCACAAACTGTTGGACTATTGGCCACAGTGGGTTGGAAAAGTGTCAAATGTTTCGCAAGGTAGTGCAGCGTCACATTCAAGGTGCGGTGGGATAATTACAAATGTAATGCCTAGTCTCGTGGTGAAAGAATTTTGAAAACTGGTCACCATTTGGTGCATGTATGGGCAAAAGTGTACTGTCACTTTATCTGTTATCATGAAAGATCAGAAGTTAACAGGATTTCCATTATCAGAATAACTTGACACAAAATTTTTTTTGGGGGGGAAAAACTGCCTGTTGCAACTGCCAAGTTGTCGCTCACGATTCTGCATATAACAATGGAATTCAGCATAGTGTTGGCATAGTAAGAGATTTTGCAAGCAATACATATGACAGCAAAAACTGCAAACTGTACCGTTCACTCAGCTGGTGCTTGTTCATAAAGTGCAGAACTCTGTCGATGTCTTCTATAGATAACTGGTTCACGCCATCCTGTCAACGGCATTTGCAAAAACCAGTTCATCATCGCAGACAATCAGCAGCATTCATATCAGCCTGGCACAATGATAAAGTGGCCATCTGCACCAACAAATTGGTTGCGTGGCACAGTTGGTAGAATATTGGTCTGTGACTGGCGAATTTTCCCGTCCTACGCTTCGACCTGCAGCTGATGGGCGACCACTTTGTGGGTAAACCGTCTGCTACAAGGTCCGCCAACTCAGTCTTTTATCTTATGGCACCATTCTGACGCTGTGGTCTACGGCCCTGTTTTTTCTTGTTCCACCCCGTAATCTGAACTTTCAGAGACAGAATTAGATGCTAACTGATGAAAAGAAAAGAAGAAAAGCTGTGTCAGACCTCAGCCACGTCGGCAAGCAGCATCTCAAGACGCCGGCAAGCAATGCTGTCGGCTATGCGAGCCAGTGCCAGGAGGTGAGTACTGAGGAAACATTCAATAAGAAGTGTCACCAAAGCACCACTTTGTCCGAGGTGAACATCCCTCAAACACTGCAATGTCCGCTGGATCATTGACGGCGACAACTGACGTGCAACAACATCAACACATCAACTCAGATCTACACACATTCCACTCAGTAGTTTCACTCCCACCACAGACTGCCAGATTTCCTTTGTGGACTAAGACTTGCACCAGAGTAGTGTACTACGTCACTTTTATTTTTATGTCTTTTTAAAGAATTTTTCTGTTACGGTTCTGTGTGGTATATGAAGCTTGTTAGCCCGTTGGCGGTGGATGGTTAGTTAGGATTTAATAGTGCTTCCAACATAAATTAGGTTACTACACATCATTTAAATAGTTACTACCTTTGGAATGACTGTTCATTACATAACAATAAGCAGAACGGCGAATAGAAGCAGCAGATGTGCAAACCTTAGAGAGCACTTCACTCTTGGAATGGATTGCCTGGACCAGTAAACCACTTGCAGCCGAGTTCCTGTGAACCGCACTAGAAAAATACAACATAAAACTTAGCATCATTTTCCGCAACACATGAATTTTGACGTCATAATGAACGGAATGTCTTTCAGAACTGAGTACACCCCACTGTGAAGAAATGCGGGAATTCTGGTAGCATCAGTTAGTAGCTTAGCTGAACTGATCTTGTTGGGGATCAATTCCAGGAGACGTGCCTATTGTCTTCACTATCGCCAGTTCACCAGCTGCTTGACACTAGAGCCCAGCAATGGCATCTGTTTGGCCGACTGTAACATAACAAGAGCCAAAGATTTTCTAAGTCCAACATCCCATCTCCATCTCCTTTCCACGAGTGGATCTGGAACCCCATCTATTTGATGGGGTTCCAGATCCACTCGTGGAAAGGGAGATGGAGATGGGATGTTGGACTTAAAAAATCTTTGGCTCTCATATGCAACATATTGGGTTTTGTGTGCATGTGTGACGTTGGTCTGTTGTGGCTAAGTGCATAAACAAAACAAGTTGGTGTCAGGGTTGTCTTAGAGGAGAATTACTTTCTAATAGAAAGTTGTCCTCCAAGATAACCCTGATACCAAAAATCAACTTGTTTTGTTTATGCACATAGCCACGATACACCAACATCACACACACACACACACAAAACCCATAAGATAATCACAACCATACCACAGTCGGCTGATAAAAATAATCAGTGTTACTGTCTGTAATGTGCTAAAGGACACAAAAGGTTTTAAATGGGTCTGGAACAAACGGAAAGTAAAATCAATAACCCAGATTCACCTGCAAAATAATGCGTATACACTATGTATGTGTGACTGTGTGTAAGCTGCAAATCTGTGCATCTTGGCGTCTTCGGACTTTGTGGCACTGAATAATACAACTTATACTACTGTATTATGTCACATCAAAGATCAATTATGCACACACTTGAAACCGTCGTCTGTGAATTAATGCCTTGAATCACACCACAAAACAACTGACAGTAATGCGTTTATGGACTCCGACAAGGACCGGACTTCCAGTGCTAACTACCAGCCACTTTAGTGGTTCAGGTAAGGCAAACAGTCTAGTGTGTTTGTCTCTAGGGGTGCTTTTCAAGACCTACCAGAACCTACCAGACCTACCGTGCAATGCCCCTACTTTCCTTATATGAAATAATTTATGTGACCTGGTAATACCAGTGGCCTACCAGAAGCTACCGGAGTCAGACTGCGATTACCTAACAACAATGCCCTGTTAGGTTTTGGTAGGTCTTGAAAAACACTCCTTCTGTTTCCTGATAACACGTTTTGAATTAAATGATCTTTGACCTAGATATATGGCTTGCTGGTTCATCTTGAAAATGTCCGGGTCAAGTTCAAATGTCAAGGTCACCGGAGGAAAAATGTTGCCATGTGGACAGTTTTCTGTTTTGCTCTTTATCATTAGTTTTTTCTGTTATAGCACTGTGCAGGAGATGGGCTGACAAGTGGTCAGTTTTTCAGCAGACATCACGCTTTCACTCCCCTCTATTATGTCGTGTTGTACAATACATCACAAACACAAATCAACCTGACTGTACGATCGACCCGTTATTGTTACGTCCAACTCCAAACACACCTCAAGAAGTCATGGACAGGAGGTTCGTTGAGCAGGAAGATAAGGTCGAAGACGTGGTTAATAATCAGCCAAGTCATGTGTTCAGCATCACTCAGGTTCTCACACTAAACACACAGACACTTGCATTAAGCCACATCTGTAACGACGGCCTTCCGAATGGCATCATGTTACTACTGTGCCGGAAGTATGAAAAGCAAACCAATCATGGCACGTTTGAGAAAAAGTTGATAAAATCTGTGTGGTAAAGTCTCAACACAAACACATCCTAACATTATTAATAACTCACTAGAACCTCAGCAGGAATTAAGTCAAATGCCAGTAAAGATCAGCCATAAATGCACAGCAATGGATGTTCTCATTCATTTTGTTTCTATTTTACCAGCCTTCTTTTTCAAAGTCACTCCAGGGTGGGTCAGCCAACTCCACAAACGAACATCTATTAAGATAATCAGCATGGGCATTTATGGGCTGGATACCCGTCCTGTCACCCAACTAACAAAGCACCAAGGAACTGAGTCCAACCCGAGTAAATCAATCACTGGCCTCAGGGCCTCATCTTTGTTTGAATCACCGACCCTAATAGAAGAATGCCACATTCTTCACGCCAGCTCTTTAACGCCAGTACCCATTAACGATACGGCTGTCGCTGAATGCAAACTATAAAATCTGAACTGCGTCCTGCTACAGCACTATTGACAGCATTAAGCCAGAAAACAGAGTACTTTTGAGCCACACTACTGTCTGTGTGGTCTTCTAATCTGGCTCATAGACCATCACTGTTATCTTGTATATGCAAATCCGTAACATGTAACTGTAGCTTTATGATCAGTGATGTTGCCATGATGACAGGTGTAATCACCACACGCTGCCGGACTGACAATACAACCAACAATACACCACACGGAGATGAAAAGCAGACCAAATGTAAAATATGATGAAAGCAGATGGCACTAGATACAGTACATACCTCCACGTGGCACAATGAACAGAAATGGTTTAGCATTGTTATTGATAAGCCACACATACATCAGCTTAGGTTTTCCCGCACTGTGCTACAACTGACTTTCCCAACTTCAAATTCAGTTTTCACAAAAAATGATTATTCGACCAGTTGTGAATACCAGAAATAAACATCCAATATATGTTCCAGATCGCATACAAAAACTCTTCTCTAGTCCATAATCTGCCTATTCCACAAATTTCACGAAAACTGAGCAATAACTCTTTTAATTATCTATATATTACAATAGGATGTCGCGATGTGTAAGCACAGGCGTGGCTTGGATGGACGGACGGTCGCGCGCGGCAGGAGCGCGGCAGGCACAGGCGGCCAGCGGTACAAGCAAGGCTGGGCAGACGAAGGGGCGGGAAGACAAGCAAGCCGACGGCCCAAAT
>Ga0209780_1004273_pt1 | contig 10942 bp, 11 predicted proteins | sample WorMetexBAHAMAS2_FD_187384 | JGI IMG/M metagenome (GOLD analysis project Ga0209780, IMG submission 187384) | Marine gutless worms symbiont microbial communities from Max Planck institute for Marine Microbiology, Germany - Inanidrilus exumae... | ecosystem: Host-associated > Annelida > Digestive...
GAGTTTTTCGGTGGCGGGTCCGAAAGTATGGAACAGTCTTCCCGCTACACTGCGACAGCCTGACGTTGAACTCGGACAGTTCAAACGACTTTTGAGGGCATTTTTGTTTGGCGAGGCTGCAGCACACTAGTGACTTTTTGTTTTTAATGCACTGTGTATAAATTGATTTTCTCACTCACTCACTATGAAAGTGGAATGGCTGCAGCCTCTTGACAACAAGTCTCGTTGCAATAGCCAGTACACTGTTATGGAACAGTGAGTAGTTACTTAACGGCACACCAGCACACTATAGGCTAATCAGTGCCTTGAAAAGTTGGATGTCAATGAAGTCAGGTGATGACTAACGAATGTTAAAAATGAAGTGTGAAAACTGAAATATAAAAGTGAGTTTCTTTGATAAAGTCAACAGTAGTTACACTAGTATAACACTACGTGCAGTGCATTGTGTTTACTGTTTAACGTAATAAATAGCGCCTTGTGTGTTTTCACGTTCTTTCAGCTAATACAAGACGAATCGGGTCGAACATACTGCGAGGCGAAGGGTAAATGTTTTTCGGTTGTGTGTGTTTTTTGTTCTCCATAATTTTGAAGTTCTGATGAGACTGGTTTGCAGTAACTTGTAGATCTTTGTTACGAATAACCGTACATTTGTTGATTGTTGTATTATTACCAACAACATTATATCTTTGTGTGCAAACAACTGTAAAGTCAACTAGATGAAGCCAGCACTCACAAGAATGTCACAACCCATGCTGGCACTGGTTTTTGTCTTGTAACCTTGAACTTTGACCTCTTGGGTTCCCAGAACACATGGCACATGGTGGAACGTTTCTGTGTCTAATTTCGTGATTCTAGCTGCATTGGTTTTGAGATATTATGCGGAATAACAGACATACACCGGTAAAAACCCTACTTCCCATACCATTACAAATACTCCTTATTAGCCATCGGCTTGTGTAAAAAGGTGAAGGATTCCACACGCCATAGAGGAGTTATAAGTGAGATGCTTCAATCTTGTCTTCATTTATTGTTGGGGGGGGGAAGCTGTTGAGACCATAGATGGATGTACCACAGAGACTATAGTGCTTACCTTCGTGGCTGAAGACCACTGTCACTGCCTCTTGGTCTGTGCTTATTTCCCATCTGGCTGAGGGTATTTTGTGAAGTCTAGACATGATTTTTAGATGCACAAGTTGATAGACATATAGATGCACTGATTGAAACACTTTGCATCCCTACCTGGGGTAAAGTACCAAAATCGAGGCATGTTTCACATGAGCAAGACCAAGATTTCAAGACCAATGATCGCAAGACAAGTGGTCTTGAGAAGGCTTAAGACCATGACCAAAGGACAACAATGCCATCTATATTGCTGTCACTGCTGCAGAGGCTGCAGATTTACATATGCCGCAGGATATTATGCGGCGTCATTACCATGTAACAGTGCGATATATTTGTAACTGTTTATTGTGCATAGCAAAACGAAGAACAGCCAGAGCCAGTGTGAAGTTATGGTCTGATGGCACCGGCAAAGCAGTGATCAACAACCTTCTCCTCATTGAATATTTCCCGCGGCTCCATGATCGGTACGTTCAGCTTGCCTAGCAATTGGCTGTCCACATTCCGGGGGTGGGCCACGTTACCAGCAATATGTCTTGACTGTCTTTTTTGTCATCCATCCCAGTTCAAATCCCAGTGCCAGTATTTTTCATAGTAATGTCACCATCACCTCTGTTTAACGCCTGCTTTCCAGGTAAACCTGGGCTAGCGGATTCCCCTTCATTCCTCAACTTTTTGCCAAAGAAAACCTTTGCGGGTGAGTGGCACGGGTTGTTTATTTGCCAGAGATTGGCCTGTCACCCAGTCGAGTATCAGAGCACTAAAGGAATCTCAAAGCAGTGACCCTATGCTGGTTCGTTGCGTGGCACAGCGGTAGAACGTCGATCTTTGGCGAGCGAACTTTCCCTGTCCTGTGCTCGACCTGTAGCTGATGGGTGACCATTTATGTCGGTAAACTGTCTGTTATAGGTCAACCAACCAGGCAAACACAGCCTTACATCCCTTTGGAGTCAGTAATCTGACATAAAACCTTACCTGAGTCAGTCATTCTGCTGAAGCCTTGCCGCGTTTGTTTGCATGAGGTCTATAGTAATTGGTCATTGTGTGTCTGTGCATAGTGAGCAGATACTGTTTCCTCTGCACTTTGTCGACAAGCTCTGTGAGGTTGACTTTGAAGTGTCAGTCAGTGAAGGTGGTCCCGTTGGTCAGGCAGGAGCCATCAGACTTGCTCTGTCGAGAGCTCTGCTCGCCGTCGTCGATGCAGCAACTGCCGAGAAAATGCGTCTTGGTGGGTTCGTCAGAAACTAATTTGTATTTTATCACTTTTGCAAAAATATAATGAAATATAATAAGGTTTAAAGTTTGGAGTAGTGGTAATGGTGTTTGGCGATCAATGAAGTTACTTTATGTCGAGCCTAGTTAATACTGGGATGGATGACTATCTTATCTTCGTGCGAGCATACCACCTCGGTATGTAACCAGCCATCTAGGCCAACTCAGCCTCCTAGCCTTAGCGGGACGGGAAAAGAGTACCGGCCAAAGTGGGGTGATGCTATGCGGCTGGGGAGTAGAGGCAGGATAGCTCATTCCATTCGTGGATAAACCTGTGGGTGGCGCTTTGAGATATACATAGTATATAAATGGCGCTGTATACTCTTCTTTTTTTCCTTTCCTTTATCAAATCGCGGCAATTCCAGTGACCTTGGAGATCAGTCATCTGTTGCAAGCCTTTTAAGATGGTACTGTTATGCAGCAGTTAACTGACAGCGTGGCATGCATATCTGTGCAAAACTGTTAGCATGTCATTACGGACGATAACGATTGATCGTTCAATGTGAGACTGAACTGGTAGCCTAGTAATCAGTGATTGCGGAGTGAAATAGTGTTCTTCAGTGCGCTATTTTATTAACACAATATGACTGTGAGTTGATGCCGTGAATTTGGCGATTTCGTAAAAGTCTGTCGTGATCTTTTCACTTATTGACGGTGATTTTCGTATCAGCCAATAAATTACACATTTTGAAATGCACAGTTACTGATTGGTTGTTTTTCAAGTTCTTTATGCTAATTTGGTCGGCACAACTTCGAGTAAGGGCTTTCTGGCCTCAGTGCTGTAAATTAAGTCCCATCATACATGTCTGAGAACTCTTGCTGGGAACTGGGAAATGCACAGCATTATAAAGCATGTTTTAGTTTTAGCTGTTTGCTATTATTTTTCTGCATTGTCCATCACAGTCAGTATCAGATATTAAGTGAATAGTTATTATTTTCTCACGTAAGTAAGTAAGTGACCTTTTATTAAAAAGCACGTCAATCGCACGCATAACATTATGAGATAGAAGCATGTAAACAGTAAACACATTTAAAAACGTCATGTGTTATGTTTTTTGCAGCTGGATTGCTCACATATGATCCACGTGTGCATGAGCGACAGAAGCCAGGCCAGTATGGTGCACGCAGGAAATACACGTGGTATGCATCACAGTTAACTTTTATATTTAGTGATGACATGCTCTGTTCTAGACTAGTTGTGCAATATTAATTACCGTAGTTGTATAATTGCAGCATATTCTTTTAGTTTTAACGAATTTTATTAACCTTTTATAGTACTATAACAAAGATAGGAAGGATTTTCTTGTAGATCTGTTGTGGTAGTATTAGTGCTACAGTAACATATAGACTTTGAATCTATTCCAGCGGTAAAAATGGAAGCTAGACGGATCATTTGGTAGTGAATTTCTGGCGATCTGTAATCATTGTGGAGTTACGGCGGCCGGAAGTCTAAAAATGTCATAAAGTGAATCAAATATTCGGCAGAAGCCTAGCTTCGAGCAGAATAAGATGTTGTTGCTGTAGTCAAAAATATTTTGAAATCAACAGGACGGAACATCAGCACACCGTTCAGCTACACTGTTGGTTATCTGCACCGAACTGGAAAATTTGTCACCAAATAGTCGGGATCTGTGGATTATTTGGTGTGGGGTGTTACAACAGATGGTGTATCGTCACAAAATTTCAGACATTGATCATCTGAAACGCATGCTAATCGATTGTTTGGCTCAGCTAAGCCAGGACACATTGAACAGAGCAATAGATTATGCTGCCAAAGAGTCTGATGATGGTTGTCAAGGCGAATGGTGCCCATATCTGGACTGTGTCTGCTAATGATCATTGTTGTTACTTTTACTCTTATGTTTGAGTGAAAGATTGGGTAAAATTCATGCGTTGTTGTCAAATTCAACACAATTTAAGATGTAATGAAGATTTGTGCAAATGCAGCAGAGAATATTTAAATTTACTGACGTGCAACTTTTATGCTTTTTTTCTGGACAAAAAATTCGGAAACTTGACATACCACATGTACGCCTTTCTACCATCAGCCATCGCAAAGTTATCAACTCTCAAAAACAGTCCGTTTTTTATGGCCAACCCTGTATAACATATGGGAGGTGTATTGTAGTGGGGAGTGAGAAAGCTGATGTCAGCATACCATATCCCACTGTGGTTTGCATTATGTGAGTGTTTTCTGGTTAATGTCTGCATTACTTATTTACTGACTGTTTTATTTTGGTTTCAGGTTGAAGCGGTGAAGGCAGCGTTATTCAGCCATTCAGCACCTTCTTAATGAACGTCAGAGAAATGCACTGCTCACGTTACACTAAACTGTTAATACACCATGTCTCAAGAAAACGATTATACCCGACATTTTTCGCCGTACATTGAGCCAGCATTATCCAGTTGCACTGCTGCTACGACCTTTTGAAGTTGGTCGTTTCTTAGGCAGTACCGTTGCAATTTAGGCTGAAGAAAGTTTCTCTTTGGATGCTGCTATATATGAGATTCAGTATTTTAATTACGGTTTATTACTCAACAGCAATAACATGCTATACAGACAGTACAAAAGATGAAAACACACATATGTACAATACATATTAAAGAACTACGGTGTCCGGTGTCACGGAATGCCTTCATACTTTGTAGTTGTGTGCTGAGCTCGACAGTATTTTGTGAAAATGGAACAGGTTGATGATTGCCTTCATTGGTGTACTATTAGTTGTAAGTAACTGCTGTATATAGTAACTGTGATAAGCTTACTGAGTGGATGATTTGGTCATACAATAACCTTTGATGGTAGATAAGCTGCAGTTCTCAATTCTGGACAACGCATGTGAGGCGAAATAAATTTGAGTGGCATCTGTTTCACAAAAAGTTTCGATAGAAACGTCTGACAATAAGAGTTGTAACTGGTTTCAGTTTTGTTCAAATTTGTTTTAACTAGGGATTTCAATAATCCTGGACTGGTTTTCACGTCTGTCGTTTCAACAATGGTCAAAGGCCTTGCAGGATAAGTGGCCAAAAATCCGCGTTGCATTCTTACCCCTGTCCGAAAAAAAAACATTTTGGCACCGTTGGTGGACCCCTTGGGGCGATTACGCCTCAATTTTTATGATACTGCACTGCCGTTCCTCCTTTATATTGCGAGTTTTGTCAAAATCGGTTCAGGTTTCGGGGAGTCGTAGTTGAAAAAACCCATGGCCTGTCAATTAAAAGTGATTGCAATATAGGCTCTTTGAGCTTATAATAAATGTCTTATGTACTTACTTCATTAACTTATATTTACTAGGCCTATAGGCTATATGGTTGCTAGTTTTCTGTTGTGCATTACTTAACGCCTAGCGCTCTGAACACCAAAAGGTTACGCTGCTGAAACTCAACACCTCATAAACTGCTGGGAATGTTACACACGAAAAGTTTTAGAAAGATAAATGAAACAGCAAGTCCTTTTTAAACGAATAATGAAATGGCGTTTTGTCCCGAAGGCGTATTGACATGAGGGCGCTGTCTTACTGTCGGCGTTTTGTGCTGGGGCGTTTTGATTTGAGGGTTTTATACTGGGGGGTGGGTGTTTTCATCCCGCTTCCACCGATACTGTTATATTTTACAATTTTTACTGCCTTTATATATGCCATCGAGGCATATACCTGCATGCCTGCGTTTACGGGTCATTTATCAGGTGAACCTTGGTCAGTTGTAGGGTTGCCGCGTTTATTTAAACTACTCGAGTAATTTTTAACGTACTCGAGTACTCGTTTATTTCTATTTCCGGTTGAAAATTTCATTTTCGGTTGCAGTTTTTGCAGTCATTTGACGAATTGTTGGAATTTGGGCCTCGCGATTTCATTTGCAACGCCTGGAGCCAGTGCACAGGCTCAGCGAAACAGCGACGCTTAATCAAGGCCTTGACTCTTCGGGGCCCCAGATACGCCGACTAACCAGTCCACTACCCCCTTCGTCATTGACAGCTTAAATTAGAGTACTTCCGGTATTAACGAGTACTCGTTAAGGTACTCGGGCGATTACTCGATTAGAAAATTACTCGTTAGCAGCAGTCCTAATCAGTTGGTTCCACTTCGATTTCGTATACCTCCACTTATTCCGGAACGGAACCGTTGGGATGAGTGGCACAGATTTAAAGGGACGGGTGTCCTTCCTGTCGCCCGGTCAACAGTTTTGCCAAAGCACTGAAGGAAACTGAAAGCACGGACTACAACCAGTGGCCTGGTCTCATCTTCTTCAACCAGCACTGAAGTTCCAGCGGTCAAGAACATCAAGAATACTAGGCCTATACCGTCTGTAGACCCCTATACGTAGGCCATAGATGTAAAAAAAACTTTTATTTTGGTCATATTTTTAACGTTTTTTATTTTGTCAACGTTTTTTATTTTTTTTAAAAACGGCAAAATAGGCGTGTACGTAAACGAAAGAACGGTAACGAAATTATACAGTTTAATAATATAATACATTTTTCCCGTAAGTTACGGGAGTGTAGAATTCAGTGGGCTGCAAATACTGAAGTAAGCTTACTACATTCAACAGACATTTTTGGTTTTCTGAATGTTGACGAAAAAGAAAAAGCTGCAAAATTTTGTGTCCTAGTTCGATGTAGTTCTGTTAGGCCTTAGACATTGGGGGTTAAACACAGGCTAGTATAGCCAAGGTAACGTTTTTTATTCAACGTTTACAAACGTTTTTTTTTAAATTTTTGTCACGTTTAGACTAACGCCAACTGAATCTAAACCTTTGGGCTTAAGCCCAATGCATTTATACACTGACAGACCCAGTGGACCCTTCCTATAGTCAACTATGTTCCTATCTTGCACCGTTTCTGAGATATAGCGAGATATATTGGTCGAAAATCGCCGACTTTAATCTACAGCGCCTGTATTCAGTGCCCGCGTTGGGATGGGAATGGGATGACTCTATTGGAGTTTTCGTTTCGCCAAGATCTTTGGCAACAGAAAACTACAACCACTGAGCGTTGATATTAGGCTATACTTAGCCGTTTTGGCAGAACTCCCGACTTGTGACGGACAAGACACGATGGTGACAGCATTACCGGCTACCGCGCTAGCACAGCGTTCTCGCGGTAAAAATTACGCTGCGTGTTCCGTCGGTAAGTGTGTTTGGCTTTGCTCACTTCGCTCAACGGCTTGATTTGTTTACATAGTGTGTTAGACAAAGCCGGCTCTCAGTCGGTTTTCAAACGCACTTCAAATCCTCGCATTCTCATTCATTCATTCATTCATAAGTGTCTTTGTGACTTTGTCATGGTCATTAGGTTGGCTATGGCTTTTGTATAGGCCTACTGACTAGTGACTACTGAGTATTAGTGCATGTCTTGTTGGTCTCAGAATTTAATCTGCTAGTCTTGTTCACTGGGCTTTGTGTCCTTATCGCCGTCTTGAGCTTTAGCGTCTTGGACACATCCCTCTGCTTCGTCGTCGTTAAGGATGCAGAGGTATACATGATCCGCGTTTTCCTCATTTAGATTTTCGTAGCCGTGGTCTTGGTTGTCGTCTTGAGAATTTGGTCTTGGACTTGGCAATTGAGGTGGTTGACAGTGAGAGTCATATCTCTCGGCGGTTTCGTCCTTCAAGTCGTCGAAACGATTCTCGTCAATATCATCGTAGATAGAGCCCTCCAGCTCCTCGCAGCGGTAGACAGGATTAGTACTCGTCACTTCGACGCATGTTGTCCCACTCCGACCTGTACACGACGTCCGTTCATGTACATTTATTGTTATAAATACTGGCATACAGTAATCATCAAATAAAACCCCTACGCAAAGTTATATATACGTCTCACGTGTAACACAAAGGTAATTATTCAATCGTAGAGTTAGACACGATGCAATAAGAGACGGCAGTCTTCGCCTCCAGTGCCGCCACTTGGCGAACTAGGCGAAACATACGCGTCGTCTTTGATTCTGGCCGACTTGCTCCATTGTGCGAAAACACGACGTCAGTGTTTATTCGGACATTTCAGATTCAGACACTTTGGACAATAGTAGATTTTTGCAACAGTCTATGCAGTGTGATGTTTAGTCAGAGATATAGTGTTCATTTTAGAGTATCCGGAGTGGAATAACGGGTCGCAACTAGCTGCACACAGACAACGGTGTTCGAATGCTGTTGCAAACACGTTCATTGACGACGGCTACGGTCAATGAACAGCACCAAGAACAAACGCATTGAAGACGTGTTTGGGACAGTTGTCGGTCTGCGGTTGTCTGCAGTGGAATACAACCCGTTATTCCACTCCAACAATGGTAGAGATAGGACCGGGAAAGTAGGTCATAAAAAAGAAATGAACGTGTTCTTGGCTGCGACCTTTCGGTCCATCCAATCAAGGTGTCAAACATGAACATAATTTCTTCAATCACTAATAGTTTTTTTTTGCATTTACGATTTTGCATTTATCGTCCAGTTCAAACAAACAGTACATAAGTTCTTTGATATATTTCTCTTTTACGATCGGCCATTTTTGCATTACTAGTATTTTCCACTTTAATGATTGGCTCAGTTTTCAGCGACACTGCGACAATGTCGTCTTTTACAGGGATAGCTATTAGGCCTAATGGTAGTGCGACACTGCACATTACCTCGTGACGTCTAATACATTGGGTTAGGTCGGCCAAAGTCAATATGCGGTTATTACAAGTCGTACAGTAACGACAAAAGGCGTCGGAAAAAAATCACGCGTCACCTAAGGAGGTTCGAAGGCGCTTCCTGACAAATACCGCGACCACAACAACACCGACAATGACGACGATGGTCGTTGGAACTACGACTGCAATCGAGATGATTTCAACTTTCAGCTGAACGGATAGGCCGCCATTTAATTTAGCTGTTTGCAAACCAGACACAAATAGCATAAGAAGAGATACTGGGCATGCGTGAAACATAGAACGCATTAGAGAGGTGCCGTTACACTATTGAATTAACAGTTGATGAATATTAGCTCTAATGCTATCGGTATTGATAAAATGGCCATTTATTCCGTGCTACAGTCACATTCGCAGTAAATTATGATTTTCCACACGACTTCGCTGCTAATTGGCATGCTTAGCGTTGCACTGATACCGATACCGGTATTTACCGTTTTAGAGCTATGACTCTGTCGACCTTAAACTGGCCAGTTTTTACCATTTATGCACCGTGTCTCAAAAAAACAATACACTTCACTTATGATCATAACTTCGGCAAATTTTTCACTGTCAGATTCCGGGGGAAATTTTCGTACACATACTGTTAAGATTCTCCACATCACCTAAAGTATGTCTTACACTATACTTTATGAAACTTGAAAATTACAATTAGGCCTACTGCCGATTTCAACGGCACATTTGCGCGTGAGACCTCAAATTTCATCTTGCAAGATACGAGGCCGCCTTGATAGCTCAGGTCTGAATAGTATAATAATAAAATCGGGAAAACAATGCAGCAGTGCTTAAGAAGATGATCCATGTCAATGAACTGAATCAGTGGATGCTTGACGTGTTACATGGGTTGCAGCAGACACACATTGATGACGCTCACACCAGTGAATGACGTAAACGTTTGCGAGCTTGTGCTTGTACCACAGATGGAAGCTTTAAGCACATGTCTTAACTTTCGGACTACTTATCAGTTAGGTGAATTGCAGTAGTTATTAGTTACAACCATAGTGTCATCTTCTGAAAATGGTGTTTGTAGACTTTTCAGATTTTGTTGTCAAATAATATTCCTAACGTTCGTGCGTTTTCTGCATTTTGTGATTCATCCATTGCACAGAAAATAAGTAAATTACCACTATGATATTTTGTAACGTTTGTTTTAAAATGTTGTCAAGTTTATTAAGTTTTGAGTAAAACTGATTAATTTGGATGGTATGAGAAAAATTTCAGCCGTTGTTTTAAATTTTTGAATTTCGCAAGATAGTGTTGCAACACAGTTAAGGTCATATCATATGATGTCACATGTAATTCGCTGACTTGTACACCCCTACGGGGGCGCCAAATAGAGGCTGCTCGGCATGTTAAACTTTACAGAAAGTAGTTTTCTCGCATACTGCTTCATTCATAATGACGATTGCATGATTCAGTCAAATTTGGTGCAAATAGCCTATCTGAAACCACTCATTAGATTTATTCTTTTTCAAAACAAGAGCCATCGGCTTTCCTCGATTTAAACGATTTTAAATAAATTCAAAATCGTTATCTACCGATGGGGTTCAGAGCGGGCTTGAGCGTCACCATGCCAAATGTTGTTACGATAGTTTGAACCGTTGCGGAGATATGGAGATTTTAACATTAAATTTTTGTAAATAACGGCTCTACGCCATCTGGGATTTCCGAAAATTCAAATTTTCATTCGCCATTGTTGTTCAGAGTTGGCTCGAGCGTGAAGAGCGTCATCCTGCCAAATTTCATCGCGATAGCTTGAATCATGGCGGAGATAATGATTTTTTACAGTTTTTATTTTTTTAAACAACGGCTGTCCGCCATCTTGTATATGAAAAATCCAAATTTTCCAGTGTAGACGGGATTCAGAATGGGCATAAG
>Ga0209780_1004274_pt1 | contig 10942 bp, 7 predicted proteins | sample WorMetexBAHAMAS2_FD_187384 | JGI IMG/M metagenome (GOLD analysis project Ga0209780, IMG submission 187384) | Marine gutless worms symbiont microbial communities from Max Planck institute for Marine Microbiology, Germany - Inanidrilus exumae... | ecosystem: Host-associated > Annelida > Digestive...
GGGTTAAGTGGTGGCATAGCCCCTCCCCAGAAAACATTTTGACTTTCTGGATCAAAATGATACATTCTGGTGTGTATTTTGCGCACCATTTTACCGCGCGACGCACATGCATCGTATAGGTATAGCGCGGTATATGCTAGGGTCTGGTGTATGTCTGTCTGTCTGCCTGTTTGTCACAAGGCGGTGTTTTATTACTGCAGATGAACATATAATCACGCAATCAACAGAAAATTGAGGTGGACCACTGTGAGGGGGTGTAAGGAGGGGCTAATGGGCTATGCCCTTCCCGAAATTTTTAGATTGAAAACAATTATGCATTCTGACATATTTTGTGCAGTGATTTTAGTTTACATACACTGCAAAAATAAGATATAAACATAATGCAACTGAACAGATTACACAAAATCAAGTACAATTCACGAGAACAAAAATGTATAATGTAGTACAATGTAGCTAGATACAACATTATATCAAAAACGGTAAACACTTTCAAAAAACCGGTTCAATTGTATTATTATTACATTAGGTATTATGGGGATTTTAACAAGCTCAGCCGTTTCCCCGCTTAGCTACATGTTTTTTTCAGTCTCTTTGTTCTTTCTGTCGTTTTTCATGTAACTAGTTAATTCAAGTTAAAATGATGTAAGTGAGTTATTATTACACTGTATGATCATTACCTAAGCCACAGTTGGCGGGATACTGTTTGCATCACCATTTGTTTGTCTGTCCGATAGCAGGATAATTTTAAAAAAATTATGGGAGTCCAGAATTCCATGAAATTTAGGTAACAGGTAGATTATGGATCAGGTAAGAGTTAGTTAAACGTTGGAAGTGATCCGGGCACATCGTGGACATTTTATCGTATTTATAGACAGGCCAGTGGTCGACTAAAAAGTGAAAGTAAAACGGGAAAAACCCAGTTACGGCACAGTGGGGGGGGGGAATTTACGGCATGTAGCATGGCGGAGGTGTGCGCTGTAGCGAGTGCCGTCTTGTTTTCACCTGTGGCATAGCGCTCTGACAGCGGAAGCTCAACAGTGATATTTCTTGCCACCGTAACTTTGACATTGTCGTCCTTAATCGCAGAAGTATTCAAGACATCGACATTGACAACTGTCAAGACACAAACAACTTATGTTTATTCATGCTGCCCTCTGGTGAGTCGCGGTGAGTATGCTGACGAGGCAGACACACAGACAAACGGACGGACGGACGCCAGACCGTTACATTATGCTTTCCGCTATGGATGCGGCAAGCGTAATGCATCTTTATTCGATACAAAGTCGGAAAAAAACAGACACGCATTAAAAACTAATAAGCCGAGCAAACCCACAACGAAAGAAGCGAACAAATATATGCGTAAGAGTCCACATCGAATAAGAATCACACGCTCTATTCTGCTTCACAGAATTACAATAATAATTTAACAATGACGAAAACATAATTGCAACGAACTCAGCGTATCGGAAGTGAAATTCCATCTGTCTACTGATGATACTGGAATCCGCGCTAGTCTGCGTATCCAACCGCTCACTGCGTCGTCAAAACTGCCGACGACTTTCATATAATTTCCGTCCTGTATAAGTCGTAATCACAAACAATAACAACTTTAGCTGTTTTGTAGCGTTTTTCTGACGAGTGACACATAAAGACTTACTCATTTTATAACGTTTTTACTAATATACATAAAAAGTACAAGCCGTCACGCCCGCCCGTCCGTCTTCCCCCGTAAGCCACGCCCCTGGCGTGACATCGCGATTTAGGCTTTCCCGCCACCGCCCTCGCCCCCTACCTTCGCCCGCAGCCGGTCTGCGCTCGTCGTCCGTCCGCGCCCGGCCCTCGCCTGTCCGACCGCCCACGTAAGCCACGCCGCTGGCCAGATTCACAATTTTTGTCTTGAGTCTTAATTTAAACTAAACATGCTTTTAACTAGACAGACCTCACTCGAGGTCGCACCGACCACTTTAGCACAAAGAAGTCGGCAAACAACTTTTCATCCTATGACCGTAAACTTTCACCTCTGACCTTTTTTGACCATCGTGTTTGACCTATATAGGATCAAGATGATTTAACACGCCAAATATTTAGGTCATTCGTCAATTATTACTACATCGGTAGGGTGCTAAATATTGCGACCAGCTAGCCTGTATGTCTGTCTGTCTGTCCACTCGCACATCTAGAAAATCACACGTCGAAATTTCACCATATTTTCTGTACATCTTACCTGTGTACCTGTGATGGCAGTGCAATACGTTATGTAACATTTGTGGATGACATCATGTTTTCATATACTAGAGCAAATAAACCAGATTCCGCCGGAATCAAAAGAAGACGCGTATGTTTCGTCCAGTTCGGACGCTAGACGACGTTGTTTGGTCGAGTTCGCCAGGTGGCGGCACCAGGTGCAAAGTCTGAGATCTCCGACTGCATCTTGTTTCAAAAGTTATTATCCAGACAGACAGACAAACAAACAGACAGACACACCAGACCGATTGCTCTATCTAAACCACGACCAATAAGTGGTCGGTAAGAAAGAAACATCAACTTTATGAACTATTTTCTGCATAATTAATTTATTTCTTTTCTTGTTTTTTACTCGTCTACCATTATGGTGAATAACGATGAATACAAATACCTTCACCAGATAATTTTCAGCGAGCATTAGACTAATGGCTGCATTCGTCGATTGAGACAGCAACTACAAACACCAGTACACATGCGACATAAAATGATAAAATATTATTTTATTTATATTACAAATATACACTGTGTCTCAGAAAACAACACTGCTTTTGGTTGTTATAACTTCGATGTATATCAGCCGATTTTGATAATTTTTTTTGGCAAAAATGTTGCTAAAAACGTAACAGTCAGATAGTACTTTACTTTCCCACCTCACCTAACCACCTGGCAAAACACGGAAAAACGAAAATCGCATTTTTTCACTCAAATATTGTATTACTGCTTACTAAGTTCTATACTAGAAAGCCCTTCCTCCAGGTCGAACCGTCTACTGTAGCAGCGTTTCTATGACCTTTGACCGGCGACCATGACCTGGATATTGTCACGATGAACCAGCAAGAAAAATATCCAGGTCAAAGGTCATCTGACGTAGCACACTCGGCTGTCGGGCATTCTCAGTCGCCGGGCCCACTGCCGGGAACTTGCTTCCAGACCAACTTAGAGGATCCGACTGCACACGGAGTCTACAATCCGACAGTCACTCAAGACGTTCTTTTTCGACCAGTATTAGCGTGTTCGGCGCAACAGAGGTGTTACGAGATTATGCGCTATATAAATCCACATTTTACTTACTTACATACTTACTTAGGTGGCGGCGTGGCGTAGTGGTAGCATCGTTGGTCTCGATCAACGAGGTTAACCTACGTTGAGTCCGGTTAGTACTGGGATGGTTTGACCGTGTCCGGGTCCGACTCAGGGAGGCGGCACTTTATTTCGGTATGTAACCAGCCATCCAGGTCGACTCAGCCTTCTACCCTCCGTGGGACGGTAAAATGAGTACCAGCCAAAGGGCGGTGATGCTCTGCGGCTGAGGAGTAAAGGCAGGCATAGTGTGATTTGTAGGTAAAACCGTGTGATCCATGTCTGAGCGCATTAGAGGTAGTTACGACGATGCGCTATATAAATCGACGTATGCTTTACTTTGCTTTTACTTATTTACTTACTTACTTACTTACCTACTTACAGTACTTATTTACATTTCGTTGAAAAGGACACACAGACACACAGAACACCGACTGCTCAACCTAGACTACTGTAATAGCTAGCAGGTGTCAATCACTTGGAGGTGTCGGTGAATGTTCGAAGAGCTAATGCGGTCATTCAGCGGTGTCCGAGTCTGCAGCAGGTCGACCGCATGGCGTACGTTCATAACGTCCACGCGCTGTGTCTCGTTCATGACGTAACCGCCAGGTGTCGCTGCTGTCGTCGACAGGTGCGCGATGACGTCACGAGAGCGCGCGTGCGCCGTCGGCCATTCCTGGACCGAAATATTCTGCTAATTATAACTGCGATAAAATCGCAAAAGAAAACTAACAGAATATGTAGAAATAAAGAAATTGTAGGCCTAGAAATATACAACAACAGTCTGTTGGCATAGTATGTTAAGTAATAGTCAATTTGCGAAGCTGGCAAAAGGCGCTTAGCCCTTGTCAGTAAATCCTCTACGTCTATGTCTACGTCCTTGTATATTAATTTAATATGCTTGACGGTACTGTATTCGTGACATGTTAGAGGCGCCACCCGTCGACGGCGTACTCAAAGCTCGATTTTTGAGACTGTCCCCCGCGTTCGCACACGTTCGATCGCGGTCGACCGCCGTCGACGGCACGTTATGGCGGTTAAGCGCCGTAGAAGGCCGCACTGAGAACGCTACTTTACCCACGCCGACGGTCGAGAGATAGGGTTTCAGCGGCGTTTGTCTTTCTGTGCGTCCGTCTGTTTTTTTTTTGCACGATATCTCAAATGCCTCTGCAGCAGCTAGGATCACCAAACTTGATATAAAAATGTTTCACCATGCGTCCTGGAAATCCATTTATTTTGGTGTCAAAAGGTCAAAGGTCACGGTCACGATGGTCGTAAAAACAGTCCGGCGTGGGTTCTTGCACTCTTGTGAGGGCTGGCTTCTTCTAGTTAGCTTTGTTAAGCGTACAACAGCAATCGGTTAAGCGTAGGCGTCATTAACTTGCCTCATTGTTGCAGTTTTTAATTTCTTGACGAGACATCTTCCTTTCGTTTTGACCATCACAAAGCTCGTCTGCAAGCACACAGTCACATTGAGTCGGAAATCGGTCTACACAAGTATGTCGGTCTTCCTTATTGTCAGGTCGAAATGTACACTGGCCGCGTCGCATCATCGCATGCTGCCCCCTGGTGAGTCACGGTGTGTAGGCCGACGGCAAAGACAGACAGACGGACGGACGCCAGACCACTGGGCCTACATTGCGCTTTCCACTAGATGCGACCAGCGTAAAAAATATGTAGATGCGCAGTTCATAACAGAGGCTTTCTAGATGTGAAAAAAGATGACAGTTCATACAAGTATGTCGGTCGTCCTTATTGTCGGGCCAAAATGTACGCTGGTCGCGTCGCAGTGCTGCCCCCTGGTGAGTCACGGTGAGTATGCCGACGGGACAGACAGACAGACAGATGGACGGACGCCAGACCGTTACATTACGCTTTCCGCTAGACATGGTAACCAAGTAAATATGGTATCTCAAAACGTCGACATTTTTTTTCTAAAATGGCATATGAATAATTTTCAGGGATTTACTTGTTTTAATTTTCCTCCACTTTTCAGACAATCGAAAACAAACAGCACACTTACTTGCTTACTTACTTACTTACACTGAAAATACAAGTAATCCATCTCGGTTATTCGGAACAACATTTTAAACCCATCAACGCGAGAAACCAAACATTTATTTTTCGATACGTTTGTTCTCCGACCGTTTCTGACAATAAGATAAAACAATAGCAGTCGTATAAGTGTATTCTCGTGGCTTCATAAAATGACGATTTGTATCGATACATACCGCTCCAACTTGCAAACTCTTTCTGTGTCGTGTCGCGAGTGTTGTTGTCAAAGTTGTCGGCTGCAGGAGTGTCGTTATGAGTAAGTAAATCTTGACTGGCAGTTGTCACTGAGACATTATGTGACATCATGTCATCGACCGCTGACAAACGCCGAACAACACCGTAAATTATTATCGTTCATCGGTGCATCGTAAACATAGAAAACAAATGTAATAAAAGCAGATGGCAGGCTGCGAGAAGGGATTCTTTTCAACGCTATTAGGCTACCTCTTTTGGTCATTATACGGAGTATCTGAAATGAACAGTTCTTGAACAGTTCTTGCGCCCTCGGTCAGCTTGTGTGGGACGAAATACAAACAAGGTGTCGTCCTAACGACACGTAACCGTACTGACCCGCCGTGCAGTGTCGGCCACCCGATCGCCCACCGGCAGCGCTACAGACGACGACAGACGACAGCGAATAAAAACAATACTGGCCCATTAGGCGGGCCAGTAACAAATGTTGTATTGTATTGTATTGCATTATATCGTATCTTATCGTATCCTATCCTATCGTATTGTATTGCAACTAATAGAGAAACATGGGCCAAGCATCTAGACAGAAGACAGACAAAATATCTGTTAAAATATACATCAAGTAGTATACATTGGCGATACAACGATTAAAAACTACTATTGCTACAACTATTTTTGGTTATTGTTTAACTTGCCTAATAGCTTTCCAGAACTAATTCTGATTAGATCGCGTCTCCTCAAAGAAACCCATCGAGAAACATTATATTGTAGTGTGTCTAGATATAATGCGGATCGTAGAACGTCGTAAATAACTGCGTCAATGTAATGTTGCCATTAATATAACTTAATGTCCAATAATTTTTGCTGTAAATTTCACAAAAATACATGAACCTTTGCGTAAATATATAACATAAACATAAATATATACTTTTTATATACTTACTTACTTCAACGTTCGCAACTTCGCATGTCTAAAATTTCTAACAATACCAATCATCTGTCATTAAATTATAGCAATTTAGTTTTTATTCGGACACACAGCAGTCGTGGGCATAGAGGCAATTGCGTGCCGCCCAGAATACCAATACGATACGATATGTTAAGAGGGTTTTTTTCATATGTCCTTTTTGTTGCCAAACCAAAATGACTACTTCAAAACAAAACGTGTATCGCTAAATCCCTGTTACGTATTGCAGTAGGAAAAATAGCAGATGTTGTAAAATGAAGGTATGTGTATGTTTTAAGTCAAGAATGCATTGCTTCACAGCTGAGAATCATTGATAACGCGCTCACGAATGTTGCGTTGGCAGAAATAAACGTGGCGTTGCATGCAGTCGACGAAACTGAACCGACCAATGTTCGTCAGAGACGGACATTCGCGGCTACCTGTAACGAAGCGTCATACGATTGGCTTTGTCATTTGTCACATAACCGTCACGTGAACCCACTTTGGCTCAGCGTTACCCAAATACCGACACAAACTCATGGATTTGACGCCAGGACGGCTAACCGACCGTTTTTGGTTTTTGACTTTCGGGCACTCTGGCGCCAGAGTGCCCGAAAGTCAAAAACTGGCCAGCCTGGCCGTGAATCCCTTAGTCATTGTCCCCATTTTGGAACTTCGGGCAAAAATGGGTTAAGCGCTCGTTTACATAATGCAACTGTTAGCGCAGTTGTTGGCACAATCGGTCGCGCGAAAAGTCGCGGCTACAGTTGCGATATGTGGAGACACAGTAAGTGTACGTCTGACTTAGGTCAAGTAGTTGTGGTTTAAAACAAGGTGTCGCCCTAACGGGACGTGACACTACTGGCCCGCCGTGCAGTGTTACCGTGGAGCTATAATTAGACTGGAGGCGGCATGACGTCATCGCCTGGCCGGCGCGCGGGTGAAGCCGCCTACAAGCCCGCCGAGGAGTGTTACAGACGAGAACAGACGACAGATGACGACGACAGACGATGACAGACGACGACAGACGCCAGAGAGCAAAACGATACTGCCCCCTACACTATGTGTAGGCGGGCCAGTAATAAGGAACTTGTTTGTCGACATTTCGACCCATGAACTGAGCTGTTCGTTAAGGCTGATGGTTTCTGGCGTCAGTAAATAATTCGACGCTCAGCTGGTGCACGCAGTGAGAAACATGCAACACACTGGAACACAGTCAAGGTGATGACTGGTCGAGAACCACTCATCAGGAAATCAAGAATAACCGCAAGACGGATTAGAAAGGTCAACAACGTGGGGGGAACTAGCTACCAACTGAGCCACGTCTAGGACAAGTTACTTACTGACTTCAGAAACCGGAAGTCAGTCCTGATGAAGAACTTATGGCAAAAGTCGAAATGTCGGTAAAAGTAGTTATTTAAGTGTGTGTATATGCAAACAATTAACGGTAATGCAAGAACTTACGTCAGTGGGACTGACATATATCCACACATGCCGATCATACGTCCACAAGCGGCGCGAGTGGCCTGCGCGCTCGTTGAACTATAAATAGAACGTCGCTCTGACTTCAGTCAGCCTAGGCCTGCAGGCTAGGCTAGGCTCCTTCCAGTTCTATTTATAATTCAGTGCGCGCGCTGGCCGATTCGTCCGATTTTGGGCTTTTTGGGGAGCAAAGTTGACAAACACAAATTTGTAATTCCCTGCCTTGGACGCCGATGAACCGCCGTGCAAAATGTGACGCCGCTAGCTTTATCCTCGGCGGAGAAATCCACAACCGTACAAACAAACACACACACAAAACAGTAAACGATATATTCACACGTTGCCTATCGGCATGTGTGGATAATAAGTAGACCTACGTATTGCAAGTGCAATTATAAAAGTTCGTTTCACCTCGGAATGATAGTCTCATTCTAGGAACTGTTGCACTTTGGTCCACCCACGCTCTTCGAACTCCTGCGAGCACGCAAGTACAACAAATCGACCACACTGTGGAAGGTTAGTATTAATATGGAGGGACTATTATTGCTTGCAACACAGTAGCTGAGCTCTTGTTTTCCTCCTGTGGCCTTGAACTCTGGCGGTTGACCTATGACCTAGATCTACAAAGTTGATTAGACTGGGTTAAGTTAAACCAGCCTGCCAAATATTTAGGTCAAAGTTAGTTATTTTCTGGGCACGCACATTGACACACACGTGCCGGATGGCTTGCTTTACCTCGATCAATACAGTGATTGGTAAAAACGTTCTGCTACGGTAGATTAACGTGCGCTCAAAAGCTGACGAGATGGCCAGGTTAATCTAGCACACGCCCAGAAACGAAAAAATAAAGGAAAAATAATAACAAAAACCAAGTAGCTGGGGCCTACTGTTCGGTTCGGATTCAGTCTGTAGTTTATCCGCTAATGTCCCTTGAATACTTGGAAGCAAACTCTCCATCGAGGTTTTGCTTATAGCTTATATTGCTTATCTGTCTGGCGAAGCGTACAATAGTTTAATAATCTAGCGATGCGCTTACACGTTGAAAATTTCATAAGTGTTTGCGCAAGGGATTCATCTCTTTGGAGGGGAAATAATAATTGCAAAATTCATAATTTCCTCTCCTCGGGGACCGTAAAATCTCGCACTAATCAAGGTGATAGCAGGCGTAAAACGGAAGTTTCAGTACTTTAGACTGAATATGTAGTGCATACGATGCGGCCTGTTGCTACAGATGTTACACGTAGCGAGGTCGGTCTGTGTGTCTGTGTGTGCTGGACACACGGATGAGTTGTGCAAAAACAGCTGAACCGATCGAGATGCCGTTTGGGGGCTGACTGATCCGGGTCCAAGAAACCACGTATTAGATGGGGGCCAGATCCCCCTCGGGAAGGGGCACTTTTGAAAATGGGGATATGTGCCGCCCATTGTAAAGTATAGGGACTATGAGGTGTTGATGATCTTGCGGCAGCGATGCGGCCTTTTGCCAATTTACTTTGACCACTTGTTTGTTACCGAATCGTATCATGAAGTGTCGGAGAGCCGTAACGAAGTTGGTCGGTTGCTGCTGCCGGTGAGGCTGAACAAGGCGAGAGCCGATTGAGATGCAGTGAGATCGCGCTAGCGGCCACGAAGTCGCCGTTCTACCGAAGAACAAGCACTGCGAGTCCACCGGAAACCACTCGATCGACGGACAGTAAACTATACACCCAACAGAATAACAACAACAATAACAATCTATATAAATAATCGGACTGTAAATCTGGCCATGGGCGTGGCTTACGTGGGCGGTCGGACAGGCGAGGGCAGGGCGCAGGCAGCAGGCGCGGACGCATAACGGGCGCAGACCGGCTGCTGGCGAGGATAGGGGGCGCGGGCGGCGGCGGGCGAGCCAAAATCGCGACGTCACGCCATGGGCATGGCTTACGGGGGCAGACGGACGGCGGGCGGGTACACGTCATCCCGCCGTAGAGCGGCGTGACGGCTTGTAACAATAATAACTCAACTTTATAGCCAACAGACTGTTGAATGAGATAGGCTTGAAGATTTCTCTCAACACTTGGGAGTCTAGCGAGGCCAGTTTCTTATACCAGCGCATTTCAGTGCTAGTGCAGCGCTTCAATGCCATTCTGTTGCACGATTCTTCGCCGACCGTTGATTGCGCGGACTGAATATCGTACCCACGGTCGTTTCGTTATTCATAATTTTTAACCAACCCTCGCGTATAAAAAAGTAAAATAATTATGGCGACTGTCCAGTCGACCGTTCCGGAGATACAATTGCTGGCGTAAAAAATAAAAGTGGGTCACATCATGCACGATTCTTTGGGGGTGGTTTGTCATCCTTATGCTGGGATATGATATAGTCTACCCGTGTACAAAATTTGACGACACTAGCTCCATTCAATCCACAGATATCATTGTGGGCAGCAAAATTTTAAACGCATCACGTGACACCGATCACGCCCCCTTTTAAGGGTGACTTGTCCTCCATATGCTGAGACTTTATAGTATCATTACCTACATCAGCGTTGAGGGAAAATTCCAAAGCGAACGGCACGACACTGAAGTGGTAGACTTTGCCGACTTTGGGTCCTGTTGTTCGGACGCTCGTCGGGCGGTTCGTCGGATCGTTCCGCTGTCCGTAACGTCCACGGTCGTCGCCGGCGGCTGTGATTGCTCGGCGCAGGATGCGAGCAGGTCCGGCGCTGTACGACACCGCCACTGGTCCGACGTCCGCGTCATTGGTGACGCCAATGACGTCGCCCGATGAGACGGGAATGCGATCCATTCCGTACAGCTCGAACTGCAGACCAGTGGTTGAATTACTTTCCAAGAGGTGCCGGATCCCTAATTTGTTAGTGAAAGAAGGCCTAAGCCACGAACGGCCGAGCGAGGCGTGGGCGCCCCGCCCCCTCCCAGTCCCCCCATAACGACAGTTTAGGTC
>Ga0209780_1004275_pt1 | contig 10941 bp, 11 predicted proteins | sample WorMetexBAHAMAS2_FD_187384 | JGI IMG/M metagenome (GOLD analysis project Ga0209780, IMG submission 187384) | Marine gutless worms symbiont microbial communities from Max Planck institute for Marine Microbiology, Germany - Inanidrilus exumae... | ecosystem: Host-associated > Annelida > Digestive...
ACGTAACATAGAAATGTTCCACCATGAGGCCTGGAAACCCGTTTATTTTGGGTTCAGAACTCAAAAGGGCGAAGGTCAAGGTCAAAACTCTAAAGTAAAGTATACCGTTTCTTCTGAGCTACTCGGTTTTTTATTTTATTTTTTTCCTTATTTTTCGTTTCTGGGCCGTGCGCTAGATTAAGCTGGCCGTATCGTATCGTATCGTATACGTCGATTTGTATAGCGCATTACGCAAAGCGCCTCTAATGCGCTGAGACGTGGATCACACAGTTTTACCTACAAATTACACCATGTCGTCTTTACTCCCAAGCCGCAGAACATCACCGCCCTTTGGCTGGTACTTATTTTACCGTCCCGCGGAGAGTAGAAGGCTGAGTCGACCTGGGTGGTCGGTTACATGCCGAAATTAATTGCCGCTTCCGGGAGTCGAACCCGGACACGGTCACCCATCCCAGTACTAACCGGGCTCAGCGTGGGTTAACCTCGTTGATCTAGATCAACGACGCTACCACTACGCCACGCCGCCACCCTCAGCAGAAGTTCACAAGTCACTGAAAACGTTGCCGGCGTGAGAGTTACTGGCTTCTTCCAGTTGTTGATCGTTTCTTGTAGACGTGAGGCTGGTCGTGAGCGCTGCGTGACTGAGTTACAGGTCCGTTCCAGTTGCTGAACGCTGAAGCGATCGAACAGGAGCTCGGCGACATGAGCCGCTCCTTGTACAAACTCAGCAAGGCGTTCTCCGACCAGCCAGCTCCGCGCAACGTCGCCGACCGCGTGCGACGCCAGATCGAGAAGTTCAAGTCGTACCAGACACTACTCAACGTCATCTGTAACCCGGGCATCAGAGAGCGACACTGGAAGAAGGTCGTTTAACTCGACTCGTCGAGAGCTTTTCTCATTAATACGTCACCGCGAGGCTGTGCGTCCGAACGAACAGCTGCAAAAATAATCAGAATTATTCGCTCACTTCTTCTAAGGGGCGATGCGCACTTAAAATCCTCCACAGCAGGTGCGACCCCAGAGTGTCACCCAATGTCGTGTAAAATTCCACAACCAACTCTAGAGGTAATAAATAAATTTGAATTGCTAGATCGTAACTTTCACTGCAATTCACAAACATTCGTTCTGTGCACTTATTGTACAGTTGAGGTCAAAACTCAATATCATAAGTCGTTTCTGGGCCGTGCGCTAGATTAAGCTGGCCATCTCGTCAGCTTTTGAGCGCACGTTAATCTACCGTATCGTATCGTATCGTATCGTATCGTATCGTATTGAATAGTCAGAAGATACTGGTTGATGTTGATTGTTGATTGTGTTTGAATTTGTTTAAAGCAATCTTTGGATACGCTCAGATGTTGATTTTACTGCCGACTTCACTGGAACGTGACTACGGGAGACCGATCATTTGTGGAAACTCCAGTCTTAGTCGTAACTTGTAATAGGACATCGTGTACATAGACGTGGGCATTGAGGTGTCCGAGACGACACAGCGATGTTGTTCGACGCGTGTTATAATGAAGAGATGCGGTGCTGTGTTGCAGATCAGTAAAGTGGTTGGCTTCAAAGTTGAGCCGAAACCAGATTCGTCACTGGCTGAAATGACCGAACTTGGTCTTACCAAGCACCTCCACAAGTCGGCCGCTCTCAACTTCGCATGTCTTTCTCAAGTCTATCGCAGTGTCATGTGAACTCCCACTTAATGTAAAAGTCTTTTGTAAAGCGCGCATCACCTGATTAGTTGGTCTGAGAAACGGGATTAATATTATGCATGAAAACGTAATAAATACGGCTTTTATGGTGGTAAAATCAAATCATCAGAGCAGCGTACATGTAACACTGGACACATTTCACTGAACTAATCTTAAGGCGACACTAAAAGTTATTGATAAAAGCAAAACAAGTTACTATAGAAAGAAACGAAATATATTTTGTGGAACCAATTAGCAATCTTGTTGTTAGACAAAGTTTTGACACTCAGTGCTCATGATATACACAAATTGTTATTTTTATCTTAGTTTTTTTAAAAATAAAATTTAAAGTTTGCAGTCTTACTAGTACGATATACTTCGCCCGCTGGAACGGTGGCGAAGTATTATAATGTGTGTGCGTGTGTGCGTGTTTGTGTGTTTGTGTGTCTCAGTCTCAGTCTGTCTGCGAGCATATCTGCCGAACCACACGCGTGATCTTTACCAAATTATTTGTGCATGTTGCCTATATGACCGTGGCGCTTGGTCCTCCTCCGGCGAGATGACGCAATCTCAAAGGGAAGGGTCAATTTTGGGGTTTTCTTCCTCATTGGCAATGTATGGTATGGGCCGTATGGCAGTATGAATTTCGCTACAAAAGACAGATTTCGCTTAAATTTACTTCTTTACAATAAAGTCGGACAGAATATTCAATTTCCGATTATCAAACGGCATAATTGTGACTCGCAAACTAAACTAAAAGGGGAACGGAGAAATTTGACTATTAATGGAAAGAATTACAGAAACACACTACGCCGTTGTCAGTGTTACTATGGCAACCATGTACGTTGCCGAAGAAATAAATAATTGATGGACGTAGGAAAGGAAAGTTTATTTAGCATTAATGGGACTTAGGTTAAGGAACTATATAGAGTTCAGGGTGCAGTTGCACACCGCGGGCGAAGTCTGAGATCTACGACTGCCTTGTTATTATTGCAATGTTTTGTGGTAATGTCGTTTATCATTGGTTCACCAATTGCAGATTGGAAGAGATCGGGGCGATCGCAACCAAAGAATACTCGCTGGAAAAGAACTTGGAGAAGATGAAGACGGAATGGCAGGACTTGCAGTTCAACTTTGTGCCTTACCGCGACTCTGTGAGTCACGTGACTTCAGCTCTAGACGCGACACAGGGTGTGCCAAAACATAATTATGTGACTCACAAATGCAGATTGGGTACAGCCAAACTTACTACCCAGCGCAATCCGGCTGTGGAATAGACTATACTTGTTAATGTCTGCCAGTTACCTCGTCCTCAGCTGAAAAGTATCCAAATCAACTAATCAAACAGCCAAGCCTTGTTTAATAGTCCGCCACGCCGCGCTGTTTTTACTTCGACCACAGGACTGCAGGAGCGGTGGCGAATTATTGTAATGAGCACGTCTGTGTCTGTGTGTCTGTCTGTCTGTCTGTCTGTCTGTCCGCGAGCATATCTCCCGAACTACACGTGCGATCTTTACCACTTTTTGTGCTTGTTGCCTGTGGCCATGGCTCGGTCCTTCTCCGGCGGGTGACGCAATCCCAAAGGGAAGGGCCCAATGGGCAATTTTGGGGTTTTCCCCCATTGACAATGCATAGCATTTGAAGCCCATACGAAAACGGCTGAACCGATCGAGATGCCGTTTGGCTAAATGACTCGGGTGGGCCCTAGGGGAAAATATAGCGGCCCATTGTAAATTAATGGGGCACTCTACGGTGCGCTGTGCAAAAACGGCTGAACCGATCGACATGCCATTTTGGATGAAAACTCGGGTGGGTCCACGGAACCATGTATTAGATGGGGGTGCAGATCCTCCAAGGGTAGAGGCAATTTTTGAGGGTTGTCTTGGTCATTAAAAGCATTGGCAATCTTCGCTGCAGCCGTCGCTGTCGCGTTCGCTGCAAATAGTATTCGGAAAATTTCTGGGCACAGGTGATGCGGCCTATCGGTTGTGAAGGGGTTGGTGGGATTGCACAGCGCGGGCGAAGTGTGATATCTACGATTGCCTTGTTTATCGTACGTTTTGACTGATGTTTTTACTTATTTTACTGTTTTCTGTATGGCACTCGTCTGCATACTCATTCGTGGTACGATGTTGCCCGTTATTGAGTTGGTATTTGTAATGTGTGTACGTGAGTGCTATCGTGTCATATTTACTTTCCTCTTTAGAGCTCCACGTAGACCTGTCAGCGCGGTGTGAGTGAGTGTCAGGACAATGACTTTAGAAGGAAATGACTTTCAACTTTGATGTTTGGCTTGCTCGTTCACTTTGACACGGGCTAGATCAGGTTTGAAGGTCAAGGCCATAGGTCAGAGTTCACAGTCACGTGATGAACAGTGTTGCTACGGTCAGTGAGGAGTGTGTGGGTGGTGAAAGGGCGTGTCGATACTGACGTCGATCGACGACATTCAGCTGATCCTGGAGGACCACATCATCAAGGCGCAGACGATGAAAGGCTCGCCGTTCGTGAAGCCGTTTGAGAAGGAGATGAACGACTGGGAAGCCAAACTCATGACTATGCAGCAGATCACCGACAACTGGCTCAAGGTCTCTTCAGTAGAACACTGAATGACCTTTGACCTTTCGACCTATGCTATTTCAGCTTCACCTGTCTAGGTCAAGTTTGTGGGTCAGTTCTTAGGTCAAAGTTTATAGTCGCAGGACGAAAAACTGGTCGGCGCGACCTCGAGTGAGGGCTTTTGTAGCTGATCTGTTCAACTTCATCAGACAGTTGTCATCATTGACAACATTATCATTGATATACGGCTCTCATCACAGACTAAGCGTCGCTCACTAGCGTATATACAGCTAATACGGGATTCGTGACTTAGGCCCCAATCTTGCCATAATACGATTATGCGAGACGAGATGGGAAACTTTTCTGTGTTTTTTTTAAATAAGTGTTTTATATTTGGCTTAATATTTGTATATACATTTTTATCGCGCGTCAGCATAGTAGGCTATGGCTATGCAGAGTGCAGTGGTGCTATAGCAGTTCTATCTGTTTTCTGTCTATCCGAGCATTTTGCTGGCAGCCTAAGGAGTCTTGTATTCTGTTGCCAAAGGTGTTGATGAAATTCCAGTTGGATCACCACATAAAGGGACACCAAAATACAGTTGGGTAGGGAAATATTGGCGATTTTTGATCCGGCGAAGTGTGGTTTAGGCGTGAGCGAGAGGCAGCGGTTAGCGCACTGACCATTTTTCTACCAGCCATTTTGTCGTCCAGACAGAACAGCCGGTCAGTCGTATGTGTTTGTTTGTCTGTCTGTCTGTCTTGACCCTTTCCAGGTCATATTTGATGACCAAGGTCATAGGTCAAAGTTCAGAGTCACGAAAGAAACAAGAGCTCAGCTGTCGCAGAAAAAAGGCGTCATGCCGATTGCGCTTTGGTATACAGACATCTTCGGCCTAGAAGTATACAACCGCATGTGAAAATTATCGTCGCACGCTTCCGTTAACGCATGGTGCAATTTCGTATAACAGACAGGTGCCATCAAATAGGTGTTCATGCCTTAGCCGCCATGACGCCAAAAATGTTTTGTGTTTGGTTCGTGCGACCTCGATTTACTTGTTAACTGAGACACAGAACTGACCGTCAGTAGACAGTCATGAGCGAAAGATGACATCTTCTGGTGTGCAAAAATGTGCTTGTCCCTTTTTCCACAATGCTAAGTGCTCCGCTGGAATCTACCACGACGGCTATTTGGTTTGTTCAGTGCCAGGCGACGTGGTTGTACCTGGAGCCGATCTTTAGCTCCGAGGACATCATGGCGCAGATGCCGGAGGAGAGTCGCAAGTTCACGATCGTCGACAGCTACTGGCGCACGATCATGATAGAGTCGATCAAGGACACCAACTGCCTGGTCGTCACCGACCAGCCCAACATGCTCAACCGTCTCGTCGAGGCCAACAACTTGCTGGAGGAAATCCAGCACGGTCTCAACGCTTACCTCGAGATGAAGAGGCTATTCTTCCCGCGGTCAGTACATGTACATCTGTTGACAGGCACGTAGCCGGCATGTTTATTGTTTAGCTGACGTTCGGTCTGTCCTGTTGGTTGTGTGTGTTTCTGTCTGTATGTCTGTAACGTTCTTTTTTGGCGTAAGGGTTACCATAGAGGACAGCTAATTTGAACAAGTACGTCACTAGGAACTGACCTATATCCACACATGCCGATGCTGCTTTACGCGATATATTGCAATGGTGTGCGTGGCCCATGCGCTGGCCGATTCGTTCGATTTGGGGCTTCTGCGGGAGCAAAGTTCACAAAAATGGGAGATTCTCTGCCTTGGACGCCGATGAATCGCCGTGCAAAATTTGACGCCGCTAGATTTATCCTCGGCGAAGAAATCCGTAACCGTACAAACAAAAACACACAAACAGTAACCAATATATCCACACCTTGCCTATCGGCATGTGTGGATAATTTGATCTGGCTTCGGATCTGAACATGGAAAGGGACACCTAGCCCGGAGGTGAGTTGTTGGTTATAGAACTGACAGGGAATATTCACTAGCCTCTACAGATGACCTGTTAGTAGATTCTGGAGGTCAGAAGGTCAAAGGTTAAGGTCACAGCAGGCTGTCGAGGTCAAATCTTGTGAACACCATTCATTATTCGTTTATTTGACATGGCATGTCAGAACGCAGGCATATCTCATGAACTACTTCAGCAGTCTCAATGAAACTCACTAGCCACTACTAATGATCTGGTTAGATTTTGAAGGTCAAAAGGTCAAGATCACAGCATCCCATAGAGGTGGCGAAGGCACCCAGGACATTACAATTGGTTTTCTCACACTGACCGCTTTTAGATGACACTGTTCGACATATATTCAGCATGAAACAAGCGCAGAAATTCATACAGGCATTAAAAAGTGAGTTGTCTTTTGTGTCTTAGATTCTTTTTTCTTTCAAATGACGAACTGTTGGAAATCTTGTCGGAGACGAAGGACCCACTGCGCGTACAGCCACATCTAAAGAAGTGCTTTGAAGGCATTGCGAAGCTCGATTTCACTCCGGAGAAAGAGATCATTGGCATGATGTCGTCCGAGAACGAACGCGTTCCTTTCTCCAAGACGCTGAGTACAGCCAAGGCCCGCGTAAGCTGATGAGCGTCTCAATGTTATAGTCCCATTTTACAACCTAATATAGTAACATAATGTTATAATGTGATATAATAAATTTAATAATATTTTGTTACAATTCTTTAAATATTAAAAAAATAATTTTTAAAATTTTTGATAATATCTTTGGTATAAATTTTTATAAATCTTACTACCCTGGTTATATATTTTGGTAAGTTAATTGTATATTAATTGACTGCTTTACGTACAATAGGAATTATAGTTCTAACCTTTTTAATATCATTGACAATGTTTCGTCAGCGTTTTACCACAAACACATTGATTAACTGTTCTGCCTCCAATACAGGGGATAATATGAAATTGATATACTGATCTCAGAGTGGGCTATTAAGTACCATGATGGTGGACGTCGGCGAATGAACGCTTCTAGGCCGCTGTTGCTGTATGAAATGGCCGTCAACGTGATGGACCAGTGTTCATGGACCAGTGTCCCAGCGATCACATTGCTGTACTTGTACTGAAAGGGGACGTTAAACTCGAACTAACTAACTAACTGCTGTACTTGTACAATTGTCCTTTCATGCGGGCATCATGTACTGCCGGGCTAATCAATCAGTCAATGAGTCAATATGTCTATTTATAGAGCGCCTCCACAAGACTTTAGCAGAGCTCTCAGAGTCGTCCGCTATGAGTACACACCACGTCTTACGACCAGAATTGAACTGTTCTTCTGGTGTGAGAGCGCCCCCACAAGACTTCAACAGAGCTCTCAGAGTCGTCCGCTATGAGTACACACCACGTCTTACGACCAGACTTGAACCATGTTCTTCTGGTGTGAAGGGAATGGTGGAAAAGTGGCTGTTGGAGGTGGAGGAGACGATGGTGCTGAGTATCCGTGACGTGATCCATCAGTCGGTGAACGCGTACGCCGTGACGCCGAGGCGCCAGTGGGTCATCGAGTGGCCTGGTCAAGTGGCCATCTGTGTCAGCTGTATCTACTGGACATCCGAGGTCACCGACGCGATGACCGTCCAGCACGGCATGCAGGTATACCTCCGCGCTCGTCGGACTACTTTATTCCAGGTCAGGTTGAGTCCAGTTGCTGGAACCAGATTTCACCGGACCACTTTAGTGCCCCAGATAGAGCCCTCAACCAGGTGTGTCTGCGTGTCTCACAATAAATGACCTTTGACCTATAGATATTTGGCATACATGGTCCACCGTAAGTCTCTCTACGTAAGTAGGTCAGTGTTATAGGTCAAAGGTCAATGTCACGGGATGAAAAATGTTCCTATTTTGGCTCTGGGTGCACGTTACAAGGTGACGTATACGTTCTGAATTACCAGAGGGCAGCAGTAGACGTGCACACAACAGACGGCGCTTTCAACGCATTCTACATGTAGGTCATACCGCGCCTTTAGACTTTAGAGCAGCAGCACACAACACACCGTTTAGTGCGTGCTTGTTTGCCGAGTTTGTTGGTTGATATGTGCACTAATAAAGATTGCTTGCTTGCTTACTTACTTACTTAGTCTGCTCGTTTGTAGAAAGTGACTTTGTTCTTCCAGTGTTTAATTGCTTTGTTCTGTTCCATGCCATAACCTTTCTGTAAGCTTGCGTTCTTCTACACGACTATGGCTGTTTTAATGATATGCAGCTCAAACTGCCAAGCAGCAGTAAACGATGTTCATAAATACCTCCACTATTCAGCGGCTATGGGGGTCAGATTTTAATGAGCGTCACGTGACCGTCTTTCGACCAATCACAAGGCATGTCGTAGTTGATCATAGGACAATATTCGTACGACGTGCTGTTTGGTAATATTAGGCCGCATCGCAAGCACGCAGCCTAGCTATTGCTTCAGATGTCGCACGTAGCGTGGTCTGTGCGTCTGTCTGTCTGTCCGTGTGTTGGTCACACGGGTGTGCTGTGCAAATAACGGCTGAACCGATCGAGATGCCGTTTTGGGGGCTGATTCGTGTGGGTCCACAGAACCATGTATTAGATGGGGGTCAAGATCGGACGAATCCATTCGCAGCCGCGAGGGATGACCAGTCGGCGATGCGACCTTTTGCCGAATTACTTTGTACATTTTGTGTGTTGTTGTCGACGTTTCTCGTCGTCGTCAACACGTGACGGTTGGTTGACAGAAGTACCTGCTGAAGTGCAATGGTCAGATCGACGAGATCGTGGAGCTGGTTCGCGGCAAGCTGACCAGTGGAGCGAGAATCACACTTGGTGCTCTGATTGTCGTCGATGTCCACGGTCGGCACTACCCAGCACTGCCACACACACACACACACACACACACACACAGTATTGTAGCCGTCGTCGTCGGAGAAAGCATGTACAGTAAAGTAATAAGGACATTTGTATAGCGCCTTGTAATGAGTAAAGGGATCAGGTATGGCACGTGTTGACGAGGTGCCACCCACACGTTTATCCACGAACAGAATAAGCCACACCTGCCTTTACTGAACTGCCAGAGAGTATCACCGCACTTTGGCCGGTACTCATTTCACTTCCCGCTGAGGGTAGGAGGCTGAGTTGGCCTGAGTGGCTGGTTACATACCAGTTCAGTACTAACTGGGATCGACGTAGAGTAACTTCATCTATACGCCCAACGCCGTGACGGCTACGCCAAACCGGCACAAGTATGCATGCCATGTAACTGCAGAGGAAATGATCTGACTATGACCGACGGAAGTGTTACGACTGGCCCGCCTAATAGGCCAGTGTTGTTTTGCTCGCTGGCGTCTTTCGGCGTCTGTCATCTGTCATCTGTTGTCGTCTGTAACGCTGCCGGCGGGCCGGCCTCCGGGCGCCCGGACGGTCTGGCGGCCGACACTTCACGGCGGGCCAGTCGTGTTACGTCCCGTTAGGGCGACACCTTGTTTTACTAATAAGTTGGTGAACGCATGAAACAGTTTGCCTAACTATGGGCTGTATCTGCTAACGTGCTTAAAACAAAATCACATAAATTCTGGCAAAATCAAGATATCATAATATAATTTTAGGGCAGCTGAAAGTTGTGGCGACATGGTAAACGTGGAAATTTAACATGAATTTATATCAATAAAATGTTTGGAACTTTGGACGAGGCGGGCATAGAGGCCTCAGCCTGCGCTCGTATATCCCGTCTACATCGTAATTGGTCCTTTTATCTCTCCATCTGTTAAGACCGAGTCGCACGGTCCGACATCACGGTACATGACGGCCCACCATGTCGCACCGTCACGTCGACCTCAGCCTTTAACAGCGTAATTCGACGACGCGTTGACTGATTACAAATCCTACCCCCCGTAGTTTTATTTCTTCCTCCCGGACTGCCACCACGGACTTTTGCATGCACCGTTTCTTCTAAGGTACTCGGTTTTCGGTTTTGATTTTTTTATTTTTTCATTATTTTTTTGTTTCTGGGCCGTGCGCTAGATTAAGCTGGCCATCTCGTCAGCTTTAGAGCGCACGTAAATCTACGTATCGTATCGTATCGTATCTCTACGAATTGCGACACGTCGGTTTATATCGTAAACATCCTTTTGTCGCGTCGCCGAATCTTGTGGATTAGTGGGTAACAGCTACTTTAAAACCTTACTGCTACCGCGTCATACGCTCACTCATTCATTCCTGATGTGCCCGTGATGATAACAGTTAGCACATCCGTATAATGAAAAATAAGAAGACTCCAGATGCGCTGTTTCAGACAAGAAAACAAGTAAGTAAGCCATTAAGTGACTGGCAAACGTTGCCACAGTCAGCGACACGACTGGTGCGGCTGCGGGCAGACAGTTCCAGACGACAGCACTGGATGCGAAGTCTCTAGCGAGCGTCCAGTTCACGATCACGGTCCATGTTTATCAGCAGTGTCGTCAGTTGGCCGCGTACGTGCGTACGTCTGTCCGTCCATCCACAAAATGTTTCTTCGATTTTAATGAAATTTGGCGTGTAGGTATAGGTCGATGAGTGATGCACGACGGTATGCGTTATGACCCGATCCAAGATCAAGGTCAAGGTCACAAACCTTTCAAAGTTAGCAATCCGGCCATTTTCAACCGCTATCTCCTCCGCCATTTACAATGGGATCTGACAACTGACCACGGATTTTTAAACTAGGGCAAAATATCTA
>Ga0209780_1004276_pt1 | contig 10941 bp, 10 predicted proteins | sample WorMetexBAHAMAS2_FD_187384 | JGI IMG/M metagenome (GOLD analysis project Ga0209780, IMG submission 187384) | Marine gutless worms symbiont microbial communities from Max Planck institute for Marine Microbiology, Germany - Inanidrilus exumae... | ecosystem: Host-associated > Annelida > Digestive...
GGTTATGACCGGGGGGGGGGTTATGTCCGCCAATCGTTGAGCATACGGATGAGCTGTGCAAAAAGCGGCTGAACCGATTGAGATGCCGTTTGGGGTCTGACTTGGACGGATCCACGCAACCTTGTATTAGATAGGGTTGAGATCCCCACAACAAGGGGCGATTTGGGGGTTGTCCGACCCACTGAAATACAATGGGAATCTCTGCTGCGATGTATGCAGCAAAGGGGATCAATTATTCAGTCCTTAATAGATAGTGAGGCATCTGTGAAGGCATACGCAAATGTGTGTTTGTGTGTTATTTCTTTTTTCTCTTTCCTTATTTAAGTTGTTTTCAACTGTATATGTTTATGTTTGACTACCATTCGTGGTGAATAAAGCTTATCAATAACGGCTTGTGAGCGTGACTGCTGCAGCCGACTGCAATGTTCCCGACTGGTCGGTGTCACAGAACGTTGTCCCTGTGAAAAATCCGCCCCCGCGATTCCGCTTTTCGTCGAAATTCTGTGTTCATTTGTCTTCGTTATAGTCTGTTATAACTTCAGCATTAATCCTATCCTTCGCAGCTTCGCCGTGTGCTGTTGTTAAATCTAGCATTTTGGTTAGTCAAATTATTTTAAGTTATAACAACATTTTTTTTCTCCACTTTATTTATTTTGTCCACTATCTGTTGGTAAAATAAAAAAATATCATAAGTTACTCTGAGTTTGAACACAAAAAATTAAACTAAAAAACCCAAAACCCAGCACTCACAAGAGTGCAAAGACCCACGCCGGCGCTGTTTTTGTGACTCGTGATCTTGACCTTTGACCTTTTGACCCTAAAATAAATAGATTTCTAGGACTCATCGTGCAACAGCTGTACATCAAGTTTGGTGATCCTAGCTGCAGTGTTTTTCGATATCGTGTGGAAAAGCAGATGTACACACAAACGGTGATAAAAACTTTTCATCGCCCTGCGACTGCTGTCGGTATGGTAACAACAACTGTTGAGAAACACGTTCCTGTCTGCCTCTCATGTCCATCTAATCTCCTCGTATAAATTTCCTATTTCCAGCTGCTCTATACGCCGTTATCTATAACGTGCATGAAATACTGCCAATACGAAGGATAATAATCACATACGGACGTTTCACGAGCCTACACATGCCCATCAGGCGTTCTTCTATTCAATTGGGCGTTAATGTGTCTGCCAACAGTTATTTATTGGCTGTTATTGTTAAATACGCGTGCTATACTGACACTCTATAATTAGCGCCAGCCACGGAGACATTCAGTGCAGCTATGCACGCATGGCCTAGTCTACACGCGGGACGTGTCAACGTAATGTATATATTATCATTGTGTGTGTGTGTGTGTGTGTGATGAGTGTTGAACAGCTTAATCATCACTTTGCTTCCATATCCACAGACCCTCACTATTCTCCCCCACCCACGAAGGCCAAGGCGAATACATTGGCACCACACTTCCACTTTACTGAATACAGTCTCACGTTCAGGGCTTCGGTCAACCTCCACTTCACTGATGGACTACGCTCTACCACGGTTACGCACGAAGTTCGGCGAGCGTGCTTTCTCCCATGCAGGTCCAGCTACTTGGAACGCACTGCCGGACAACGTCCGCACTGTGGCTGATCCAGTCAAATTTCGAAGACTGTTAAAATCTCATTATTTTAGAACTGCTTTTAGTGTTTGCTGAACTGTTTACACTGTTATGGACTGTTTTTATTAGTGTTTTTAGTTTGTATATGTATCTAGTCGGACTTCTGTAATGCACCTATGTTCTACCTAGTAATAGGCGCACTATAAATGCAGCTATGATATATGATATATGATGATAACAGTATATACGTTTCGTGCCTTCGACAAAATCAAGCCTACTGCAGTCGGTCTTGACAGCCTCCACTACTGGTTCCTCAGGATTGCTGCATACACCCTTCAATCTTTGCCTCTCACTTATTTGTTCAACCTCAGTCTTTTGCAGTAAGTAAGTAAGTTTAATGTTTCAATAGCAAGTTATAAAAACCGCTAGATTTCAATAGAAAAGATAGAGCAATAACAAACTGAAAATGTGCAATACATGGAAATAACAAACAAAGTAATAAAACATCACAAAATCACAGACGACATCGGTTACTGATAATGTAATAAAGAATAGTTGATGAAAGATGTGTATCGTTTCGTGCGTGTAACCGGGCGTGGATAGACAGATGCAGCTCGCAATCTGGAAGTAACGTCATGGTTCCTGGGGATAGGAAGGAAGTAAGGAGGAAATGCAAGCGGAAGATATAGTCTATAATCCCGGTACAGTGGACTGTGGAAGGTCAGCTCCATCATCCCAGTGCCCAACGTTGAACAACCTCAGACTTGTGCTGACTATAGATAGACCAATTTCAATAACCCCTATCCTGGCTACAATCATGAAAAAACAAATCGTTAGAACCTTTCTCTACCCACCTGTTGCCCACCCTGATTACACATGCAGCTGTTCGAAGATCAGTTCGCTTTTCGCCCTACTGGCTCCACCACCGCTGCACTTATTTACCTTCTTCACATACTTACTGCGTACACTTCACACAACTATACGGTTGGTTCGTTGGTCGGATGGCTAAAGTTTAACGGCGCTTTCAACGCAATTTAGGTCTAAGCTTTTGCAAACTTATGACCATGTTCAAGTGATCACGCTTGACTTCTCAAAAGCGTTTGATTCTATAAGTCATTTTACTTTGGTCAGTAAACTTGCAAATTTCACTCCACCCAAACCGAATTATCTTCATAACTGGATAGTTCACAATCTTTCTTGCAGACAGCACCAGAGAAAGATCAATGGTACCCATCAATGCCAGTATAATCCAGGGCTCTGCCTTGGGTCCTGTGGAATATATGTTTTCACTGCCTCTGATTTGTCCACTCTCTCACCCACCATGGGAAAAGTCGCCTCTGTAAATATGCTGATGACACCTATCTCTTAGTTCTAAGTAAGTACGTAAGTAAGCTACTAATACCCCACGAATACCAAAAGAATTACAACACATTTCAGATTGGGCTTCAGCAAATAATTTGAAACTAATTAACCACGCAAAATTTCTGGAAATGATTGTTTACCACCCACATAGGAAAAGACAGTTCACCTATCCTAATGTAATACCCGGCATCAAATGCGTGCACAAATTGAACATACTCGGGGTCACTGTTAGTGACACTCTCGCCTTTCACAATCATGTCGATGTTGTAGTTGAAAAGACCGCCAGGTGTCTCTATGCCATAAGACCATTCGAGCGCACAGTCTCGATGGAAATGCACTGTTGGATGTAACTCGAGCCACCGTTGTTGTACAGCTGTTGTACGCTAGCCCCGCTAGGTGGGGGTTTCTTAAACCAGATGTGAAAACCGTCTTCATTGTCTTGTCAAAAGGCTCAACGGTATGGGTACCTCCCTACCCCATTCCAAACCCTAGATGAGTTAAGACAGGAGTTAGACAAAACTCTCTTTCATTCATCTAGGTACAACCCCACCATGTTCTCCACCGGCTCTTCCTCCAACCCAAAGATACAGGCCACAACCCTCGTCAGAGAGCCCACAACCTAACACACAAGTTTATACACAAGTTTATGACACTATATGGCCTGATCTCCTGAATCGTTTTGTCATTTGGATTTATTTCTGATTCTTTTTTGTGTCTGTAGTTGTGTTCTTTTTACTTGTACCCTGTGTACGATTTAATAATAAATAATAATAAATAATGCGGAGCAACAACAGTCTAAAACTGGCGAAATAACTACAGCATTGGTGCCGTAACGAAAGAGAATATAAGCGAATTAACCAAGCATTTTCAATGTGATCGTCTGTTCTTTGAACATTCCGCTCGACTCGACAACTGCCTGGCAGAAGTAGTCGCCTTCGTCGGCTCTGGTGACGTTGCTGATGTGAAGACCTTGCGGCTGCTGGTCATATCTCCCACCTGCCAACACACACACACACACCGCCCGGATCTCATCCAGCGAAATTTCCGACAACATAACGATAGTGAGCTGTTTTAGTAATATTTATACGTCGAATATCACACGGTAGAAATACAGAGAAAAAGCACTGACATAAACTAATACTGCTACTGTGTCATCTGCAGTTCGCGCCAAAGTCACATTCTCATAGGTTTTCGACAGATATTCAATATTTTTCAGCGGCGATGAGTGGTTTTTAAGAGACAGTGCAAGAAGCGACTTATCCGCCGTCACACGTTTGCCGTAGTATCATTTTTTGCACCCTGACAAAAATAGAACACTGAAAAAAGGACGTGTTGAGCTGCCGCGCCCGCCAGGTGGCCGCCTGGTGTGAACTCACAACCCGTAATGTTATTATGTTTTGCGTGAGTACCGTGCGCAAAATAATCTCTTGGATTTCTTCTTCATTGATGGAACTTCTGGACCAAAAGCGCAAAACGTGCCTGGCGTCGAATGGCGTTTTACTACACTGTACACAGCAACAACGGCACATATCGGCGTGGTGGCGTGGCGTAGTGTCGTTGGCCTATATCAACGAAGTTAACCTACGCTGAGCCCGGTTAGTACTGGGATGGGTGACCGTGTCCGGGTTCGACTCCCGCAGGCGGTACTTTATTTCGGTATGCAACCAACCACCCAGGTCGACTCAGCCTTCTACCCTCCGTGGGACGGTAAAATGAATACCAGCCAAAGGGCGGTGATGTTCTGCGGCTGGGAAGTAAAGGCAGGCATGGTGTAATTTGCAGCTAAAAACTGTGTGATCCATCATGTCTGAGCGCATTTGAGGCGCTTTGGGTAAAAATGCGCTATACAAATCGACGTATACTTTACTCACCGGATGTAATTCTGCGGCGTCCAAATCTCCACGAGATAACAGGCGGCGGTTCGCCGTGAACGACACACGGCAGTAGTACGTCACCTCCCAGCATCGCCGGCACCACGCCCGGTATGTCGTCGAACTCGATGTCTCCTGACAATTACAGGTTATTATCACACGTACTATTCATACACACATCGAACACCGGTGATACAATACAATACAATAACGGTTTTCGTACCTCGTCACACATAAAAATGTTGTCTTGTCTGGCATTTTCTGTCTGTTGTGTGTTTTCTGTGTTTTAACGTTTTTCTCCGTAGGCTTACTGATTTTATGTCTTCTTGTTTTCTTGTTTAATTGTATCGTTGGTATGGGCCTTGTTGCCTGAAATAAAACGACGGCATGGTATGGTATGGTAAAACAGATCAACGGTGCATTACACAATGTCAGTGAGAGACTGAGAATTAAAAGCAATGCTAAATAGACGGCTGCATTGTGTGGAATGTCACAATACAGTATTCGGCTCAAAGAGGTCCTCTATCCGTGCACAAGCTGTTTACTTCCTGTATTCGACGATACCTAGTGTCACGTTCCTGCGACTGAGTGATGCCAGCGTTATCTGCCATGTTACTTATTTCTGTATCCAATTCAGTCTGCTTTTCTTCCATGTCGGTCAGCCAGGCAGCATAGCGGTGTATGTGGTTTACCCAATATCGGACATCGGACGTTGCCGAAAATGTGGGTAAGTACATTTCTTGTACGGCGCGTACATACCAGGGGGAATTATACTGAATTCATTCTAAAGGTAAAAATTGAAACTAGACATCCCGTAGAGGGATCATTTGTTAGTAAATTTCCGACGATCTGTAATCATTGTGTAGTTATGACGGCCTGAAGTCACAAACGTTGAAATGTTGCAAGACATTTTGCGTTTTTTTGGAAAAACGACCCCTTACGCTAAAATTTTCAAAATTCTGTTCGAAAGCTTTCAACGCGACACCGATCGACGTTGTTGTGTTCAAATTTCGTAAAATTTGTCCTACGGGAAATTGGTGAAATCGTGCGTTATTTACCTGACCGAAAAAATTTCGCCTGCCTCTCAAACTGTCGCTATTGCGTGGATCGCGCCCAAAATCTGCCAGGTCCAGCCCCCAACAATGTACTCAGAGTGCTCCAGATTTTATCCAAATCGGTTCATTTTCGGCGGAGCTATAGCCGCTAACGCGCGAACACCGCCGAATGTCCCTGTAGAGTAAATCCAATATTCGGCCGAAGCCTAACTTCGAGCCGAATAAAAGATGTGTCTTAAGCGCTCGTCGGAATGCGGCATGATCGTAGATGAGCCTTATCTAGTAGCAAAGTGACTGTTCCAAACATCCGGCCCGGAGACCGAGAAAGCACGTCCACCGAACTGCGTTCTTGTACGTCAGACAACGGCGGATCTGGTGGATGACAAGCGTATAGTTGACGACGTCGGGAGTCATTGACGCAAAATGCGACTACAGACAGGTCCTTAAGGACGGAGAACGTTGATGGAAAATGTACGTGACTATAAGTACTTCGTAGAGACTCGATCGACGGATCTATAGGCCTATTCGTGTTGCGTGGTGGCTCAGCGGTATAGGGCGTCGGCCTTGCGATTTACAGGTCGCGGGTTCAATTCCCGGCCGGTCCGCTTTGACGTAACATAAGTCAACTCAGCCCTGCATCCCTCCGAGGTCGCTAAATCGAGTACCTGCTTCGGCTGGATGTAAAGGCGGGATTCTCACCCCTGCCGGGTGGCAGGCAACACTGTGTGATCCCATATGATGTGAGTTTCCCGTAGCGGTGAAAGCTAAGTTGATGCTAACTGCTATACACTGTTTACTTTTTTATTTTACTTACTCTACTAAATAGGCCTACTGATGGTGACGACTATGATTAACGTCGGGTTAGGGTTACAGCAAAGTATTCAGAGACGTCATCCAGCGATGTCGTGCCAGCAGACGAGTCGGCGTGACATGGCACGACTGTAATTTTATAAACAACAATTTTTGGGAAGTTGTTTGAAACGAAAATGTCGAACGAAGTGCGAATTTCGTCGTTTTGATGCATTCGGCCAACGACGCCTATTTCGGCATCACGCTAACCGGTGTCGATACGTTGTGTTGTTATCGCGGTCCGGCAACAGGGATGTGGTCTCGGTCTCGACGTCTCGGTCTGGATAGGGTCTCGAGACGCACCAACGTCTCGTCTCGGTCTCGCCTCGTTGATGACACGCCATCTTATGGTTCCGGTCCATTCGATGACCTTGTGTAGTCGCTGCATCGCTACAGGGTGGGCCAAAAAAGTGATACCTCTCGTACAATGTAATGTAATGCACGAGAGGTATCACTTTTTTGGCCCACCCTGTAGATCCAGAATTCAGAACGGTGTGGTTAAATGAATGGAAACAAGACTGGGATCCATCCGTCAAATCTGGAGTGACAGGTAGGCCGATCACAATCTTGTTAGAAATACTTACCTTACTGTAACGTCTCGGTGACGTCTCGTAACATACAAACGTCTCGTCTCGGTCTCGGGCTTTAACATATCGTGCCCATTCCTGCCCGGCAATGCCTGCAGACAGCTGTGACGGCGGCGCACTTGGCAAATTTGTTTGGTCGAATACAAAGCACTGTTACTGTCCATCAAAGTTGTTGTTGCCCTGCCGCTGAGTGGTGTTACTGCGTGAAATGAGCCAGCAGACGGTATATCCGACATAGTGGCGCTCGTCTATATGAATCCGACGCTCAGATTTCAACAAGGCGGCGGTCGGCGTCACTCATTCTGTCATGCCATGACAGTATTCGTCGATTTTCGCAGTAAAGCCCGGTCCACACCAGCAACAATGACGAAGCAACATTGTCGAATGCTACAATGTCGAATGTTGCTTCGACAAAGTCGAACGTTGCTTCGACATTGTTGCTAGTGTGGACCGGGCTTGAGAACGGAGCGTCGATTGGCGTAACGTCACGCCCGAGTCCATTGAGTGCGATCGACGACAACGACAACGCCGGAGTTCATTGACATTTTATCAACTGTCGCGGACCACGCACGACAATCAAGCAGTGTCAGACCGTGGCACTCCGCAAGCCGTGGTCGTAATCACTACCCGTCACCACTATTCAACACCCGGCGATCGTTACGATTCAATAAAACTTAACCGCACAAACACTAGACTCTTTCTTTTTCGGTCGTCGCTTTCGTCTGCTTCAAGTGGCTGACATCTGACTGACTGACTCCTGTAGAATTCGATGTTGGGTTAAGAGGCGCTTGGTGTGCATGGGCGGTTTACGCTACTGGGTACGATACGATACGATACGGAAGATTAACGTGCGCTCAAAAGTTAACGAGATGGCCAGGGGCCCGATTCACAAAAAAAAATCTTAGGAAAAATCCAAGTTTATCATAAGTTTTTCCTAAGTTTATCTTAAGTTTATCCTAAGTTATAAAGTTAACATTTTCATAGACTTTTTCATGTAATTTATTAAAGCAATCTTATAACTTACTAAGTTCTTCCTATATATGCAGACAATTCTGTAAATAAATGTTAAGTCATTTTTGAGAAATTGCATTTTTCTTATTAAGGTGATCTTAAGTTTTTTGTAAGTCCATCCTAAGTTTATCTTAAGATTTTCCTAAGTCACACTTTATCCTAAGTTTTGCCTAAGTTTGTCGTAAGATTTTTTGTGAATCGGGCCCCAGCTTAATCTAGCGCACGGCCCAGAAACGAAAAAAATAAGGAAAAATAAAATCAAAAACCGAGTAGCTCAGAAGAAACAGTCGGGAGGGGCTTGAGCGCAGTGATCATTCCTCATTGCTGTATAGACCTAATGCGGCAGTACACCAATCACGGTCGCGAGTACCGTACTGTAAGCATTTATGCTCCCTATTATTTATAGGTGGTGTTCTCTCCAGCAGCACGTTCCAAACCATTTCTCTCTTCTATAGCTTCCATACTTCTCTGGCTTTTGCTTTTTTCTCCTCGTTATTTCGGAACAAGCCATTTCTCGTCAACCTGCTAACTAACAAATCCCGGCGCCCTCTTCCTGTTGCATGCTCTTCCCCGAAATGGCTATAGTACGCATGTTCTCGTCGGGATGTTATTGAAAGTTGAGTAATTGACAAAATAGTCGTCATTCTGGGTTTGCGTTGCGGCGTATAGTAGTGAAAAGAGTAAACAGAGTGTCAGCAGGCCAGAGCTGAGCAGCGTCACAGTAGGCCAGATAAACAACCTGGACCGTTACATTTTGGGCACACACGGACCGACATAGCGTGCAACGATATATAGGCCGACATAAATATCGATTACTTTCTCAAATTCTCGTGGTGCCGCAATGGCGCTTCCAAACCATTAAACAGACAAAGTGGCAACAACCATAGAAAAATACGCTAAAAATTTTCAGACGGCTTGATGAGAAAACATATTGTATCTGTATCTTAGGACCTACAGCCACTACCAAGCAGTCACTATTTCACCCCCAATAGTATTGTGATCAGCTTGTCTGTATGTCTGTTAGTTTGTTTGTCTCTCTGCTCACATATCACAAAAACCGCACCTTCAAATATCACCCAATTTACTGTACATTTTACCTGTGGCTGTGTGGCTCGGTCCTCTTCTGGCAGCAATGCGATACGTTATGTACTTCTGGTTTTGTGGATGACGTCATGTATTCACATAATAAAGCGAGTGCGCAGAATCAGAGACGACGCGTATGTTTCGACGAGTTCGCCAGGTGGCGGCACCGGAGGCAACGTCTGCTGTCTCGACTACATCTTGTTCACTTTTGGTGTGGAGAAGAAATCGTCAGGGGAATTCGACCCCCGTCTCCTAGACTAAAGGCCTACACGACTTAGGCCCCGTCCACACCAGCAACAATGTCGAAGCAACGTTCGACTTTGTCGAAGCAACATTCGACACTGTCGAAAGAATTGTTCAACTTGTAGCGTTCGACAATGTTGCTTCGACATTGTTGCTAGTATGGACGGGGCTTTAGACGTGGACGACGTTTCAAGAGTGTAGTGCATATCTTACGGTAGAGCAGCAGTTTGACTGTTCTGAAGGCGACTCGGCGCTGTAGCTGGTCCAGCACAACGCACGTGTAAGGCCCGGCGTGCTTGTTATGTGTTTCTGTAATGTACAACTTTGTCACCGACGCCGATATTGACTCCGTATACATCTCCCTGTTGCAGATCAGCAATTCATTTAGTGCTGTTGGCGCTAGCCGGCTCAGCCGCCGTTAAGGGTATAAGCCGCAGCCGCCGTTAAGCTAACGGCGGCTTAATGGTAAATGGTAACCATTGCAATTATGTCTTTATCTTGCGCCGTTTCCGAGATACTATCACTTTTTTCCCAAAATTTAACGAGGTCACGTGATGTTGCTAGTAAAAGACGACAATGAAGGATAGCATCACGATTAGTCAAAGTGAGCTTAAACAGTCCTTCAAGTCCGTGACCGCTCTTAAACATGAAACAAAAACAAGCAACGGTAAGAGGCAAGTGCAAATGACCGATAAGCTGTTTAAGTTGTAGCAAGTGTCATACCGTTAGTGGCTCAAGCCGCTTAGCCAGCCGTTATGAGGTCCAGCCGCCGCCAGCCGGTAGTTAGCGGCTTAACGACTCAAGTTGTAAAGCAAGCCATTAAGACGTCAAGCCAGCTGCTAACGCTTTAGCGGCTGGCTCCGGGGACTATGTTGGCCTTAAAAGTACTATTAAGAAATACCCTCCCACCTATGTAAATGACGTTTTAAAACGTTCATTTGTAAATTGGTGTTTGTTTAATTTGCGGTTTAACTACAGAATGACCTACCGGAATCACTACGTTTGACTGCCTACAACTTTTGATGCGTTTTTTTCTCAGTCAGACCGCTCCAGCGCCATCCCGTGGGATTCCCGTATTTCTACGTCCGAGCGATTCGCTTCGCGTTTTTAACTCCAGACAGGATCACACCGACCGCTCTGACCAAAACGTCTAAGAAACTGGAGTGGACGGCGTGCCACGCCCATTTGTTTACTGTTTTGGCGGCAAAATGCAGAATGGGAATTGTATGAAAACGACTGTATACATATCAAAGTTTTTTTAAAATCAGATTTAGCAATATTT
>Ga0209780_1004277_pt1 | contig 10941 bp, 10 predicted proteins | sample WorMetexBAHAMAS2_FD_187384 | JGI IMG/M metagenome (GOLD analysis project Ga0209780, IMG submission 187384) | Marine gutless worms symbiont microbial communities from Max Planck institute for Marine Microbiology, Germany - Inanidrilus exumae... | ecosystem: Host-associated > Annelida > Digestive...
ATATGAAAAATGGGGTGGTTTGGCTAGTTATGGGTCACTCAAGGTCACTGGAAATAACGCCATTTGGTAGACCGCATACAAGTCCCTATTAGCTTTCCATAGCAACTATGTTCCTATCTTGCACCGTTTCTAAGATACAGCGAGAGATTGGCCGAAAATCTCCGCTTTTAACCTACCCACCTCTATCGCGATGTTTGGCGTCAGAAAACTATAGCCTCTGAGCTATCGTATGGCGTTATTTTTGTGATCCTATGTTTAGCCGTTTTGGTAGAGTGCCGGCTTGTGACAGACGGACAGACGGACACAAGACAACATATACCGCGCTAACATAGCCTCGCGAGGTAAAAATTATAGAAAAATTTACGTTAATCGCGAATCAATGTCGGCTATGTTGCAGGAATGTTAAACGGAGGAAAAACTATAAATACTGACTTTCCTTTATTGATAGTCTTGAGAGATCTGGCCACTTCAACAAACGAAGGTCTCTCAGACGGTTCTTCTGCCCAGCATTGTTTCATCAAAGTCAAGATGCCCGGATGTACGCCCTCAGACTCTTGCTGAGGAAGTGGAGGTCGGTAAAATGGAGAACTAGTGTCTTTGATTCTCTCCACGATCACTAAACCATTAAACGTCGGAAAATATTACACCAGATAGTTGTATTTTTAATGTTTCAAGGTAAAGGAGAAGAAGAGTATTTATACAGCGCCATTTATACTACGCATAGCCTCGAAAGCGCTCAGACATGGACCGCACAGTTTTACCTGCAATTACACTATGCCTGCCTTTCCTTCGTAAGCGTTCACCAGATGGCGCCACCAAGGTAACTGAAATTATTGACGTCCGCTTATGCTTTTGTCTTGACTATTCACGCTATGATGCTTTTGATACAAGGTTTCATATAACTGATCCATTAGTCTGTTTTTCTCGTCAATAGTGTAGCGTAATTCTCAAGCAGCAACCCTCGGCGGATGCTAATACGTGCGTGGATATAACAGTCACGATGTTCGACTAGTATCTTAATTATTGCTTTACTTGAAAACGATACAATGCGGGGAGATGTCATTGCTATAGCGAACGCTGTTAAGAAGTCATACGTGGTCTGTTGAATGGTAACTTTTCTAGTGACCTTGAATAATCGTTGAATGTCATTTGAAATAGTGAAATACCTTCTCAGGAGCAATATCTAAAATACCGCTTATGCCCTACGAATGTAATTGCAGCGCCTCCCCCCTAATTGCAGGCTAGTTTTTCAAGTATAGAAATAGAATCAAATAGTTGTTTTATGTCGTTCGGTTCGCGCGTGCTTATTTACAAACAAGTAACTGTGTCGAAAACGGTATCAGATCGAGACATTGTTACAATAAAACATTGACGCATGTGGTGTGCTATATATCAAATAGCGCTATAACAAAATGGCCTTCAGTGGCCTAAAAATTATGTGGTCAGCCATTCGACTCTACATTTTGAAAAATACATCATAACGATGCACTTACCGATAAATACGTGGGACAAACTTTAACTTTAACTGCCTAAGGACTGCTCAAGGTCACATATGCTAAGTGATCACAGAATATATCAAAGTGTATACCATAAAGCGACGTTTCACTAAAATACAAGACTGCAAGTACGCTATACATACGCTGTGGAGGGTCGACGGACAGAAAGTACGGTTCCGCTCTGAACATGATCTCCTGCAAGATGATAGCGAAGCTGTAGACGTCAGCTTTCTGAGTTCCGTTGATAGGTCGAGTTGTCATACGCAGCAGTTCAGGTGCTGTCCACAGCTGATTAAGATAAAACTGAAACTCGTCCGTCTGAATCAAACCAATCACTTAATCATCAGCACAACGGCTTAATTGGCAATTGTTTGCACATAAATAGCGTGAAGAAAGAACTCCCACTTAAAAATTCGAAGTCAAATATTTACAGTTGGGTTTGAAGTTTCGATACGTGGATCTGTAATTACAGGAATCAAACGAAACAAAGTAAGCTAATCGGAGACGGCAGGCTTTGCCCCCGCCCCGTAATAACGCCGCCCGTTGAGCCACCCAATAAAATCATTTGCTGTCAGCTGCAGGCGAGTCGATATCGTTTAGACAGAGGTGACAGATCGCTCGTGGATGACCACTGCCACCGAGCCACTGTATATGCATATGTGAGAACATGACGTCATCCACATTACCTGAAGTACATAACGTCTGCCGTCAGAAAGTTGCCGAGACACGGCCATATGTAACATGTAAAGGAAATTTGTGATATGCGTGTTTCTGAGATATGCCAGCAAACAGGCCCGCAAACAGACAAGCAGACAAACAGACAGATACACAGCACACACACATACTGATTGTAATACTTCGCCAACCGGGGACGGTGTAATAAAATATTGTCTCGAAGTGATTCTATAGTTCGTAATGCCACCGTCCACTAAGTCAGCTTTTAGTGCGTGCCCTAGACAAAATACTGGCAGCAGGATGACTGTTCTGAAATAGTTCGCAACCAAATAGTTAACAGCTTTATTACGGTAGTTTCTTCATAAACTGTTGTTGAAAATCACACATCGGTAAGTATGTGCACACAAAACGCAAACAAATTAATAGTTAATGTCTGGAGAGTAGCAAAAGCGATAAAAGTGTATACCCCGGTAACCTTCTCTTTGCAGTCTTGCTTTCTGAACGCATGCAGTGCGAATCCAGACACCTTGAGAACCCATCGACTGTCCACGTGACAGATAGCACTGGAGAGGTAACCGTGTGATTGGAACACCGACTTGTGCAGGTAAACCATTCCCTAGCGTTAACAGCAGTTTCAGACCAGCAGGTAACCTCGTACAACTAAGTTGAGGCACGGAAGATCAAGCACGCCGTATAGCGCAACGTAAGTGAATGTTTGCATTTTATTGCATTGTTTGTATTGCACGTTTAACTTGTATTTCATTTGCACGATTTAATGTTTGTATGTTTTACACTTTTAATATTTTAAATGTGCTTCTTCGGCATAATAAATATATGATATGCTATTATATGATATGATATGATACGATACGATACGTCACGATACGATACGATACGATACGATACAATATGATAACGAAATATCCGTAGAAGCTATAAGTGAAATAGCCGGGCTATAAAAAGAGCTGAGCACTGACAGCCCACAACGTTCTAGTCACTAGTGAGAGTTTTGGAAATCGAAGTATAGCATTAAAAGACCAACGCTATCAGTAGTCAGTCGTTGAACCAACCACAGTGGCAGTTAACTGTGAAAGCTTGACAAGTTGACAAGCAAACAAAAAACGTCAAACATTTCTCAGCATTTGCCGACAACTTTACTGGCCGGATAGAGCAGTCGGTTAGCTGTGTGCGTGTGCCTTTTACATCCAGAAAATAACTTTCGAACGAAATGACCTTTGACCTAGAGATACGGCATGCAATTCATCATTCTTGACCCTGTATAAGGTCACAAGATGACAAGTTCCGGTATGGATGCAACCGGTTGATTGAACGTCGAAAGTGGAGTCGATAAAACCAAATTCAGCACAGTGGAAGAAAAGCAGACCTGAATTGGATATTGCAAATAACAAACAGCCGGTCGAAAATTTATGGTCAACTAAAATACTTTACTTGTAACACTTCCGTTTTTTCTGGGATCTGATCTCAGCCGTAGTTTTGCGACCGTTCGTTTCAACTGACGATGCAATAGCGTCAAATCTCAGCCGTTATAATAGCGGACTGCTAAGACTCACGTTGATAAGATCGTGTACAAGTGAAGCTTTGAAGAACCAGTCGAGTTTGATTTCCTCGTCTTCGATGATATTCTGCAACATCACACGTGAACGAACGTTTTCAGGAAGTAACTAACTGAACCGCGTGTTCAGAGAGGAATATAAAATTTTAGCACGTGACGCATGTGAGATGCATGTGTATAGCGCGGTGTATGCTATTGCCCGGTGTCCGTCCATCCGTCTGTCCGCCAACTCGCTGATATTGATCAAAATGGCTTAATCTACGTGTGTCATAAAGCAAGTAATTCTGTATGGCAGGACGCTAGTTTTCGCACATCAAAGACCTCGATGAAATTCCAATGGGATAACAGTAGCGCAAAGTGAACGCAAGGTAGAAATGGATTGCGATTTGCGTCTACTATATTGAAAAAGATACAAGATATGAATATAGTTACTATGGAACACTAACAGCAAGTCATATGCGACCTACCTATCGGTGAAGCTGGCAATAACCTTAAGTGACCTTCAAGATCATTTCACGTATTGCAAGCCTTGTAAAAGACAAGTTCCCGTACACTTAAATAGCCGCGTGTTACGGCCTCAGTGATAACGCTACTTTATACAGTTTTTACCATTTCTGTTGCAGACGGGTAACAGTTTTACGGACTATCATCAATAGTTGTAAATCCTATAACTGACGTATCAAGATTGTCAATTAAAATGCAGCATCGCGCGTTTCCTCTGAGATAGCTGAGCTTCATGTTTTGTTGCACAGCTGTTTGAAAAATCAACCATTTAGAAAATTTCACAAAACGTACAGCAGCTGAAAGAATGACAGTACTGTATGTTTGAGAACAACTGTTCTAAATATTAAATATTTTTACAGCAGGAAAAATAATTTATTTTATTCATTTTTTTATTTCACGTGCTACTTACTCAAGCTCAGAAATACACAAAATACATAAATACAGAAGAACAAACTAGAATACAATAAGTGAGTTTATCTTTAGCTAAAAATAAAATAATAACTAGAGTTTTAAAGCGAAGCTTAAACTTGACCTGAAAGTCCAGTATTTAAAATACTCAGATTAACGTCAGTTTAAAACCAGTATCCAGTCTTAAGTTTCGGTTGGCAAACTGAGTTCAAAACCGATGATTGGTCTTAACTTCTCGATCTGCATTGTCACTTTACTTTTGCACAATAATTGTGTTTTAAAGCAAACATTGTCACTTTCATTCTACATAGCGCTAATATACACTCACCTGAAGAGTACCACGACCACACCACTGCATCAGATAGCAGATGTTTTCTGGCTCAACGCACGCTCCAACAAATGGCTGTATATTGTCGTGGTAGAACTCCTTCAACTACACACGTGTAAATACAAAAAATACACGAATATGTACAGAAAAGCAGACACAGCAACAGGCAATGACGATAACGTCAAATTACACAACTTAACAACAAGGTAAGGTGATAACACAAGTAAAGTCTGGTGGCAATTGCTTCCGTAGATTAATGCACCCGTTATTTATGACCATAATAACGAAAGAGTGACCACAATTGACTCGTGTTTGAGATAGTTGTCGCAAAAATAGTTTGGTCTTGACGATCTTTCGACTCACATGCAGTGTATTACTTTGGTGCCTTCTGGGAAATGCGATAATTAAACGAAATAAAACAAATAAGAGGCTACTAACGTTGATAAGCTCAATGAGATCCTGGCGAGTGAGACTGATTTCAGTCTTGTCCACCATGTTGACGGCCACCTTCTGACCTTTGTACACTGCCACCGCGAGACTGGACGAAACATGTGTATCTGTTTCTTTCATCGAAAACGACGATATATTCCCAGAACTCTTGCCGACCTAAATGCATCACAACCAACGTTAGGCTATTTTAAACGTTAAGTTTTAAATGTTGAAACTAACCCCTCAGTCGAGGTCGCACCGACCACTTTAGCACAAAGAACTTGACAAAGAAACAGGTATAGTAAAATGCGTTTTGAACTGTGTATTGTGTGTACATTTAGTGCTACCTCTGGCGATTCAGAACGAGCGTCACCAGTGAGCGAGTGACCAGTTTCTTAATGCTCAAACTCTATTACTTCGACTTGTTGTGGATTTTTTCTACAATAAGTTGTACAACAAATCCACAGCAAATCAAAGCAGTGGAGTATGAGCATAACGACGCATCAACGCAATAAGACCATTCAGGTTTCAGAAAAAGACAAAAGTAAATAACGTTAACAGTGAAAATATTGAGAAGAAAAGTCACGTAGCACAGACCGTGTTGATGAAGACGATGTCAGAGTAGTTGATTTTCCACAGCATCTGCTGAATTCGAGCCTCAGAACGTCGAGCTCTGTACACCAGTACGTCATACAGCATAGAGAGGGCGAAGAGACGTCATAGTAATCTATGGTCACGGTACGATCTCCGTGTTGCAGGGCATGATGTCGTACTTTGCGAAGTTAACTGGCAAAGATTTGTCACGTTATTTAAATAAAACTAAATCGGTGGGTTAAAAAAAAGCTTAGCGTTAGCGCCATCTCGGCGATATGACTGTAAGTGCTGCAAAATGTTTACATTCCCTTGCCCTACATCATGGCAGCCACAACAGTTGGCATAGATGGCGGTCAGAACAGATGACGTAGATACGAATGAAGAAATTACGTCACTGTCAACCTATGTATAAAAGCGAACTGCAGATCTCACCTGATAAACTGAAAAAGAAAGATGAGACAGACCAATGTGATGACACCAACGACCGATGACACAATAATAATCGTCGTATTGTCTGCACATTCGTTACCAAGTTATCATCATCATCATCATCATCATCATCATCATCATCATCATCATCATCATCATCATCGTCGTCGTCGTCGTCGACGTCGTCATTAGTAACCAATAGCCATCGTTAATAGACCAAAAACAATGCATACTAACATGCCTAGAGTAAAATATCGTCTCTAACGTGACCTAGAAATATGCCTCAGTTTAATTTGCCCGGTAAGATATCGCGAAAGGTTTATTGTTAAAAAAATCCGCACAGTCGTTTAGATACTGTTGTTTTTTGGAGAGGCGTCATTGTACTTATGGCTACACACAGATTTCTCGGTTAGTTAGCAGGCAGAAGAAAACCTGCCTGGTCGTTTAATTATACCTGCCTAGACTTGGGTTTACTGCCGATCTCATCGGATAGCTTATGTCATTTAAGACTAAGATTTACTATAGACCGCCCGCTGCAAGGTATCGCGATCTCCTTCGCTTTATCCACTTAAGGTTCATTCACACCGGGTGCGGTGCGTTGCGGTGCAGTGTCTTTCGGTATGCGACAAAAACGACGCAACACGCAGCACCGCACCGCACCGCACCACGTCCTGTGTGAACACGCCGCCATTGGATTCCATGAATCCGATTAGTCCAGTATATGCCGCAACGCACGCACCGCATGTGGTGTGAACGAACCTTTAGAGTTTCGATTTAGACACACGCACACACGCACGCCATGGATGGTGCTAGCTAACTGGAAAACGTTATGCTGCGACCCATCTTCTGCATGAATAACCTACGCTGCTGCTGCAGTACACCTACCGCCCACTGTAACAAATTACATGATCGAAAGCCCCGCCTCTGTTGTAAGCTATAGCGTTATAGTGTGTGGCAAGTTAATGGTATGCAGATCGTAAACATACATTGATGGTCGGGGCGTGCAACAACTAACAGGAGAAAAAGTACATTGCGAGTCGGCCTCAGCAACGGAACAACAACTCGCTTCAATCTCAAAGATGATGAAGATAAAGCAGAGGAAAGACTTCATCTCTCATCAGACACCGATGGCAACTTACCACGTATCGGAGGAGGGCAAAATTCGCCAACAAATCCACATTCCGGAACGTCTGGAGGAGGATCGTCGTAAATTCCCCAAGTCAACGGTGAATACACAGTCACCATCTGAACAAGTTATAGACGTCCATAAACACAAATTTAACACACTGACAGTTGTATTAATTTTTTACAGCAATATACAAAAGATCAACCAGACGAACGATTAACTTGCGACATAGAACAGGCCTATACAAAACATCCATACATGCATGCATATTAATAGAAGCAGTAATTTTGAAATATGGTGATAACGTTCATGATCTCAAAATGGTGTTTTCTGTTCAGACTTTTTAGCGTAACAGCGCAGTTGGAACATCACTGTCGGACGTAACAAGTACGTGACATACACTGCCGGGAGGCTGAGTGAGATCGACCAGCAAAGAATTCTGGTAGGCGTCTTGTCCCTCCGCGTAATCCCAGACAGTGTAGCTGTTCACGCGATCAGCGTTCTCGTTTATCAGCACGTTCCCGCTGACACCTGCGCGTCCAGTTGTACCGGCATAAAACGACAATATCGCACAAGTAAAAATGCGTAGAAATAATTGCATTGTCGCTTTGTCTGCAAATGAAACTAGACGAGTCGCAGTGTATCTGGAGACACACTGCTATATAGGCCTGAAGAGAGCGTTTTCCACCGGCGTACTCGACAGAAGACACAACTGTTTACTTATTTACTGATGCACAACTTGTTCACTTCCTACATTCGACGATACCTAGTGTCACATGCTGCGACTGAGTGATGCCAGCGTTATCTGCGGTGTCACTTATTTTTTTAGTTTCCAATATTCAGTCGGTTTTCTGTAATATATCGTTCACTAGTCTGCACCAGCACTGCAGCGGACTGGTGGTTTTAATACGCAATATCGGACATCGGACGTTGTCAAAAATTTGAGTAAGTACCTTTCTGGTGCACAGCGTACATCCCAAGGAAGGACTTCGTAGTGATTGTAACGGTAAAAATGAAAACTAGACATTCCGTAGAGGGACCATTTGTAAACGAATTTCCGGCGTCTGTAATCATTGCGGATTTATGACGGCTTCAAGTCGCAAGACCTGAAAATTTCATGAGTAATTTTTCCTTTTTTTGGAAAAACGACTCCTTATGATAAAATTTTCAAAATTCTGTTCAGAAAGTTTTCACCGCCTCACTGATCGACATTGTTGTATTGAAATGTAAAACTTTTCCGACGAGAAATCGGCGAAATCATGCGTTATTTACCGGACAAAAAACGAAATTTCGGCTCTTTCTCAAATTCTCGCTACTATTCGGATCGTGCCAAAAATATGTAAGGGCCAGCCCCCAACATTTGGCTCACTCTGTTCCAGATTTCATCCAAATCGGTTTATTTTCGGTAGAGTTATAGCCGAACGCGTGAAGGCCGTTTTTTGCCACATAGAGTATTTTCATGACAGGATCTTCGAGCCTATAACATAGGCTTCGAGTCTATAACAATAATATCGAGAAACTTACCTACAAACCGCTGTCCAATGGTCTTGTTGCGAATGTATCGACCGTCTTTGAAGTCCGAGTTACCTTCAGCAAGAGTCTGATTGACTGTACGCAAGTACAGGTAGACAGCATCTTGTACATAGGCGGATACAGGTAGACAGCATCGTGTAGAAAAAACGTTAGTGTCCAATTCTCCTGCGACGTTAACAGTGTACATAGCGTGATTATGAACACGATTTTACATTAATAGGAAAACATGCTGTACACGGTTTGTGCCCTACCTGAAAACCGGATGCAAGAACACGGCAACAAATTGTAGCTATTGTTCAATTTTAGTGCAAAATATTTCTACGTAACAGAAGTAATCACTCAGTTACTTGTTGAAAAACTAGTTCGTTAATGACGACATAATTTGCTGGCGGTTATATAGTTAATGCTAATATTTTCTAGGGGGAATACTTAATTTATAAACCAGTGATCAATTTTACATAGTTTAGTTTTTGCATACTCCAATAAAGTCAAACGCATAGCAGTAATATATTACAACTCACGTAAGTAAAAAAAAACTATAATACAATAATACAATACAACGAATGCTTGGTTCTTCTGTCCACTTACGCTATTTTAGCCCGATAATGATGTGGCGGGGAACAGTTCTGTCACAGGTTTAACCGCTTTGTTAGACCGCCCGGCACCGCGATGCTGCCGGTGGACTTATGTTTTGTTGAGTGACTTTCTTTTTTTGTAAATGGCACCCCTCTCATTCACAACGGGTGCGCGAATTGCTGCGTTAACACCGTCGATGAAAAAATTATTACGGCTAAGAATTTGGCGAACTTTGGTCAAGGGACGTTGCCATAAATTAAAAAATTGTTGTTGATTTGTAACCCAATGTAAAAACAGTCATCGTGCATCTGATAAAGAGATTATCACATTTTAAACAAGGATGTTCACAACTACTGTCGATTTATTATTGATTTGTGTCTGCATTTCCTTTGCACTGCACATGTTATTATTTATTTCCCTTCCTGTCTCTCGTCCCTTTTCTGAAGTATGTTTGTTTAGGCGGCCAGTTTAGTGAGCGTAATGCTTCTCTGGCAGCCTTTTGAGTGCTAGCATTTAATACATTGTAACTTTGTTTTAATGCTCAGAAAATAAATTTAGATTGATTGATTGATTGTCATGGCGACCAATCTTGTGGCGCGAGACTGCGACAAGTTGGCATACCCCGCCTCTATTGCCTGATCGGGCATTTTAAAGCGCATAGGATTATCGCTACGCCGATTGTTGCGATAACATCGACGACGATTCTCTACGTTCAACTAAAATTTCGTGAATTTACGTCCAGTAACCTCTGAGATCTTGTTGCACATTTGCATAGGTGGAAAGTGAAAACGCCGTTAAACTCTAACCAACCAACCAACCAACCTGCATAGGTGGGTGGGTGCACACATGGCCAAAATACGCACATTTACCATGTTTTCACCAAACTTTTAGGAAATATAGACGGATAAATCGGCTTCATAATAAAAAAATTCTGATTGCGACAGCTCGCTCAAGGGACGTTGCTATGGTAACCGATTTCTCTAACGTATCGGCGAACATTGACACACCCCGTCTTCTTTTTGTGCGCTGTCATTCCACAAAACGTACGCCCATACCATACCAAGACCCCCGATAAACCCTCTACATCTTGTAAAAATTCGTAAGCTTTAGTCCAGTAACCTCATAAATCTTTTGGTGCGTTTGTAGCGGTGGATGGGTGCACATACGCTAAAATACGTTGTGCGTTGATTTTTAAAGGTCATTCGCTAGGTGGCCAGTTCGTAAGTAAGAAATGCACAGTCGCGTTTGCATATGCCGGGCGGGCTACACG
>Ga0209780_1004278_pt1 | contig 10941 bp, 7 predicted proteins | sample WorMetexBAHAMAS2_FD_187384 | JGI IMG/M metagenome (GOLD analysis project Ga0209780, IMG submission 187384) | Marine gutless worms symbiont microbial communities from Max Planck institute for Marine Microbiology, Germany - Inanidrilus exumae... | ecosystem: Host-associated > Annelida > Digestive...
GGGAAGGTAACCGCAGGCCTGGCGGAAAGTAATGGCAGCATACCGTCAGGTGGATGATTTATAGTCACCTGCGGGCTGACTGCCTGTACACCGGGATCAGCTCCGGGCCCAACGCTTGGTAACGAGTATGGGAGAACTTTACCTTTTACCTTTATACAACAGACGTATATGTGCAAGATACAGTTTGACTCAAGTATGCAGAAGATTAAAATCATTATAAAAATTTAGAGAAACAGTTTACAACATAAGGCTACTTACGGATATTATAAGCACTATCAGTAGCTGCGTTTCATAAATGACAGAACACTGTTTTTAGATGGTCCTGGTACTGTTCTAATATTTGGATAGTCAGTGGAGATTTTTTGGAATGTAAGGAATGTTTTTTTTGGTGCGTGTGTGATAAGCAGTTGTTTTTGTAGTTGTTCTCTTGTCTTTAATAGGACTGACATTTGCATGTCAAAAAGTACATAAAGTTCTCGTAAGTCATTGTGTGAATGTTCAGGCAATGAATGTTTTGAGTGGTGCTGTCAAGTTGTCGGAAACTTTGTATGCTGAAGCGCAGAAACTCATAGCGTCGGATTCTGTGAGTTAACGTACGTTTGTCGTCAGTGAAAATGGTGGCCAGATTACCGTACACAATTTTGTTTGATGTTGCACAGTTATGGAACAAACATCAAAGGAAAATCGAAGGGGCTAAACCAGGCTCACCTAGAAAATTCCTTTTATAACGATGTATGTGTTGGTGGCTAAATGTTACAGACAGCATGCAGTGGATAATTTTGTTGTACTGTAATAAGTAAGTAAGTAAGTAGCCTTTTATTTCAATGTGACATTCGCACACTGTTACGGCAAAGAATAGGAATAAAATACAAGTGAAATATAAAACACAAAGCATAAAGCAGTAGATGTAGGGTTAAGTCTTTGTTAGTAGAGTTGTAAATTGTTGGCTGTCAGCAAAATTTGGAAGTTCAGTTAGCATTGCCATTTCGTTGTATATTAGCGATAATTTTATGCCCTCAATACTGTTGGTTGGGTATGAATAATGGCAAACAGCTGGTAAAAATGTGGATAACTGTTCTGCCAATTTCCAAATGTTTTTGGGCGATTGCCAGCCACTACCAACCTAGATACACACAGAAAATGTGTTTTGTGTTAATAATTTATTTTGTAGGGTGACTACTGGTCTGAAAAAATGGAAAATCTGGCAAAGTGGGGAATTAGAAATAGGTCGTGAAAACTTTGGGATTTGATGAGAGGTCAGAGTTGGTTCATGGAAAATTGCATTAGTTGAACTTTAGTACTTGTACCAGACACCAGTCTTGTGTTTAAGTTGCACTCGTGAAGTTCTAAAACGTGTAACTTGACCTTGGCATTTGATGACCGCCAGTGTTAGCAAATAACTCGCTTCTGTTGCCGCTGCAAGTGATGGGAAAAGTCACGGAATGTCCGGGAATTTGTGCTGTATGTGAAAGGATCACTGCATAATTTATATGTTGTATTGCCTGTTTTACTGTCGTTTGATTCGTAATGTAGTTGCAACTGATGCGGTTTTCGTCGGAAACTGCATTAACTGGTTAAGCAGTGTGGCAGTATCTGATTTCAGTGATATAGTTTTACAGCGTTGATATAACAAGAAACTCCTGCAGTAGGCCTCAGTAGTCGGTAGCTGCTGATTTTGTCGGCATGTTCAGCAGTAGCTGTATCTGAACTTGCAGACGAAAGATGTAAGTCTACCAGTGCATCGCGAGTGTGTTGCCGTAAAGCTCTCATACGCCCACCTGCTGCTGTCAATGTTACATCTGCATATTAGTGACGAACGTCAGAAGTTGGTACTCAAGCTTCAGAAGCCAGCCGTGCTACAGGTTACTTACTTAATATAACTCCGAGTTGAAGTGATCTTTCATTATTTTTTTTCGTTAACAGCAAACTGTTGAGAAATGCGTGCCAGTTTTTTATGCTCCAGTATAATAGTTGTAAGAATTAAGCTAAGAAGTGCATTGTCAGCAATCATGACTGAATCTGATACGCCGTCACTAACTAGGTAAATGTAAATGTAAATAAACTATTTTAAGTGGCCTAAGTGGCAATAACCACTGCGAGGACCACTATTAGAGCAGGTAACATTAACTTTAGACTAGCAAATAAATGTCAAGAATAGCACTGAAACAAGTGCGTCTTCAGCCGGTGACAGAATGTATATAAAGTTTCATCAGATGGGTGGCGGCACTGAAAAGCTGTAGGTCCTCAGCCTGCATTCCTCAAATGAACCGGGTGACTCCCACAATAGATGTGCCATGATTAGAGCGCCATAAACAGTCAGGAAGATATTAGAGTTATTGATGTATGTGTTTGTGGTGATGAGACATGGGTGATTGAATGACAGTTGATCAGTTGTACACAGAAGTACAGTTGTCGTAACAATAACATATATGACTCGAAGTTGAGTAGGTTGATGCTTATGTTCTGTGCACACTGGGAAGTGAGTTGGGTCTGTACAAATGTAAAATGTGCTTTATGTCTGGCAGACATTGGATGATATTACCTACGAGACACCAGATTACGAGGGCTCAGAGAAAGATTGGCATGATATCATTGGGTAACATTCTGTTTCTTTTATGACGTTCTCACTATTGTAATCAGTTTGCAGCTCAGTTTCTGTCTGCTGTTAAGGTTGATTAACGTCTATTGCCACGTTCATTTCTGCTAGCATGCTGTCTAAGCCTAGCTACATGAACTAATGTTCATATAGCTGTATCGTCAGGTTTTTATATTTGTATGGACCTTTTTGTGGTCCAGGTAGTGCAGTTGGTCCACTTTGTGTGTGTGTGCGTGTCTCCATAAGATGACATTCGAATGAAATGATCTTTGGCCTGTATATTTGGCATGGTGATTCAGCTTGATCCTGTTTAACTCAAGTCTTGTTTTATGGAAAAGGTCGTAGGTCATGTTTCAAGGTATTAAGATGAAAAATGTTCCTTTTTGAATGAAAGTGAGAGTGATATTCAGATAAACAGTTCTGTTACGGAAGTTGAAAACTACACCTGAATTGGAAACTGTAAATAAGTAACAGCAGCCAGAAAGTTGTTGATGCCTGCTTGAGTGAGGACTTTACTAGTTGCACTTGTAGTTGCATACTACACTGCACTGCTTGCGGTTTATGTACAACTGTCCTACTGTTCTGGAATGATTGAGTTCAGTGCATCAAACAGTTTGCCTTCTTGCTTGTGACAGGACAACAGCTGTGAACTGTTTAAGCGGCTGTGCTAAAAACATTTCTGTTTGGGTGTTAGTTGATCACGTCACATTGTGACTAGTTGCCTATTTACACAGTAGAAATATTTCTAAATACTTGATTACTTGCATACCTACTTGCTTACTTATTTTTGGACTGCAGAACCACATTTATTATGATCTGTAGTGAGTAACTTCCTATCGCCCAGCTAACAGTGGCAAACTGCCGAAGACATTTGTAATTGGATAAAGAATAAAAACATTAATGTTTATTCAATAATTACATATTCTGCATTAGTGTTAGTGAAAATTAGGTTGTAATGTCGTGACAGGCAACTGGGCAGCGTGATACTGGCAGAGGCATTTGACTGTCATGGTCTGAGCCAAGGGCTTCCTGAACTCACGGCCAAGGTTCGTCATGCTTGTTCTGTACTTGTCAGAAGTTTCATTCAATATTTATCGTCCACATGCCGTCCTGATGCTTATCAACAGTGTTATAACACAGAAAAGTTTTACTCTGCAGATATTTTTCATTCAGTTGTGCTTGATACTGATGCTGCTATTGCTGCTCATTCAGTGTTTGTTTAACTGCATAGGCCGTGTGTTAGGCCACGTTTCCAAAGCGTCTTTCAAGGAAGCGTTGGGTGATTCTGGAATGAGTTTGTCTGAAGTTCTGTAGTAACTTCCATTATGCTGCTGCACCAATCTCATGCTTCGTCAGATTTGTACAGAAATTCCATTACTGGGTGGTCATTGGAACGTTCTGCACATAGATGGCGGAGCCTATTAGGCACGGAGGCTTGTGCCTTTTCAGAATTTAGGGCTTGGAGGCATGCTATGGCGCCTTCTCAGAATTTTTGCCATCATATGCTGTTAGACCCTTAAATTGTTGTACTAGATGCTTTCTGTGGGATTAAAAACACACAAAAATTAATTTGGGCCGGGGCTTTGCTTCAGACCCCATTGGGGGAGCTTACACCACTTTCCCATACACTATAGCTGGTGGAGAGGGGAGCTAGCTGCCGCCTGCCCAAGCACCCCACCCATACCTCGGCCCTTTGGGTTTTTAACTTTGGCCCTTCAGGCCTCGCTGCTCCGTGCCTCATCACTTTTGACTACCTTCCACTGCCCCTGCTTCTGCAGCATGAAACACTGCCAACTTTACATCATTCAAGACTGTTCTCATACTGAACTTTTTAACACAGCCTACACACCATGCCAGATGAAGCTTGGTGCCTCAGATTCATTCTTGCTACCCGTGGTGCCAAATCAAACAATATTTTTAGCATGATGTACCCGTAATATTATACACTTATTGGTGACAGTGGCATTAGATGCATATTTTTCTGACTTTGCTAATCACCGTCTTCAGTAAATTGTTCAGTTGTAATTTGTACTGTTCTTTACTTATTACTTTGCTGCCAGCATGTGTGCAAAGTATTGCGATCAGCTTGTATGTGTGCCTGTTTGTTGGTCTGTCTGTCTGCTTACGTTGCTCAAAACCACACATGCGAACTTCATGCACTCTCAGTGTCACACCTGCCTGTTGTTTCAGACATGGCATGTTTTATTTTGCCATTTGAAATAGTACCATATATGGTGTTTATTTCAGTCGCTGTGTCTTATGGGAATGTGTCTGCATCAGTTGGCTCTGCAGTCAAATCCAGACCAACCACTGCAGTGGCTTCTGCCACAAATGGTACAGTATTTCGACTTATTGCACATTTGTTAGTTTTTTATATCACATATATTTGATTTCCTTGTCTAGTAATGGATTAATTGACGTTGATTTGTGCCATACATACATGATGATTAGCTATTGCCTCTTTGCCATGCTGGTCGTAAGTCACTACTTACAAGTAGTATGCAGAAACCATAATCCTTCATTTTTGTCTGTTTTAGTTGTGTTTTAACGTTTTTTTATTCCCATAGTCGCAGCGTCCAATGCTCATCTCCGATTTCAGAGGCAGACAGCCCACAGGTGACATCAATAGCAGTAGGCTGTCGTAATTTCTACCAGGCACACTGTCATCTTCTCAACTTCAGCGCATCACCGCCTTGGCCCATACCAATTTATGTCTACCAATTTATGTCTTATACTGTTTGTTGAACAGAGGCACATGTGTGTATGAGACTTGGCAACGGTCGCTGCATGACTGTGAATGCCAAGGATCAAACTAGCGACGACTTCTAGTCCGACGCCCCGCCTGTTGTCCTTTGACACCGTTAATGACAGTCTTTTTGGTTGGCTAGATTGACTAAGTCAACTCAGCCTTCTACCCTCCATCGAATGGTGAAATGAGTACCAGACAAAGGACGGTGATGCTCTGTGGCTGGGAAAGTAACCGCAGGCCTGGCAGAAAGTAATGGCAACCTGCTGCCGGGTGGATGACTTAAGTACGGTAACCTGCAGGCTGACTGCCTGTACACCGAGATCAGCTTCGCGCCTAATGCTCGGTAACGAGTATGGGAAGCCTTTACCTTAGATTGATTGCAGTCTGTCTGTGTAATGAACTCTGTTCAGTTTGAAATGACAAATGTCGTGCCAAACGTGCAGAGGGGATGATGATATGATATGATGAGTTGGCCTGCTGTTGAATCATGTCTGTGTGATGAATGAAGGAGTTACATACTGCAAGTGAGGTGAGCGTGGCGGCAACCAGTGCTGATACTGCTGCTGCTGAAGCCGATGATGAACTGTCTTCGACTGATGTTGATAGCAAATCACTGGAGAAATATGCACCAATCATCACACAGTTCAAGGTCTGCATAATCCAACATATGCATTTCTGCCGTAATAATAACAATAATAACTAGAAGGGCGTTCAGTAGAGCACATACCTGTCCTACCAACCTTGACCTTTGACCTTGACCTTCCAAAATATAATTACCTCGTCCCCTGTGGCCAAGGGTATGACTGACGAAGTTTGGTGACAATCGGACTTGAATTGGTGCCAGGAAGTTGAATTTGAAATTTCAAGTAAGTAAGAGGTGCGGGTAATTTCGGTGTGTGTCGAATCCTCTATGCTAAAGTGGTCAGTTTGACCTTGAGTTAGGGCTTTCTAGCCAAGTTTGTTTATGATATGGCGAACAACCATGATGCAAATTTCTTGCTAATTTTTTATATCCTGTTATTCGGTTATTTTTAGTCACATTTGGTTCTAAATACATGGTCATTTTGTCATGTCTTCATACGATGCTGTTATGCTGCCAGGTTGGCTTGGAGCGTTCACATCAGTACCTGATGCAGGCGTCTGAATGTCTTTCACAAGCCATCAACATTGCACTGGACAGACAACTAAAGGTTCAGCAACGTAGTCTCTTCTATGCCATAATGACTGTGCTTTTTCAGCTTGATGATAAAATGAGTTGCCTTGAGAAGTCGTTGTCAGGCATTTTCCCTGAGTTTTTATTCTCTGCTTGTTCTGGAATGGACCCTTTGTATTTATGGGTTTTTTGCAGACATCTGGTCTGCAAAAAACCCACGCCTCTTATTCACAAACGGTCCATTGCAGAACAAGCGGAGCATGAAAACTCAGGTGCAACTGCTTGACGACTGTTTGGTTTATGTCCAAAACCTGCCGGTTGTTCTACCTTCTTATCTTTTAGTCCATGTCCATTTTCGTGTAGCACAAGGTGATTATAATACTGCATATGTCATCCTTATGTAGAATTTTGGACACTGTTTCTCCAAAATGCTGCTAAACTGCAGAATGTGCCTGCTCGGTATAACTTCATTACACTGCGCCACCTTATCTAGCGTTATCCTCTCTACTTATTAATGCTCAGCATCTGCAATTTTTACCTTATACAGTTGTGTATGTAGACCAATGAAATGGCAGTCGAAAAATCACTACAGTGTCTATGTGGGCAGTATGGTCTGTGAGGATCCTGATGTTGTTAATTGTTTTTATTCTAGCATTGTGTCTTGTTGATATGACACCAGGACGTGATTGCTGACTGTGCTCTGGAGCTTGTCGAGTGCACTGGACAGTTTGATCCAGGTCTCAGCAGCCAGTACTTAGCTCTCTATCAGGTAGCACCAGTCTTATTAGTTGGGCTGTAAATCAGTAGCACTATTACTATACGTGTGTGAGTTACTCCAAGAGACTGTGATGGTTAATGTTTATTATTTCATGTAGGCAAGCTTAAAGATAATGTTAAAGAACCATGCTGGAGTGATTAAGTGTAATTAAGCAGCACTGTTATTAGGCCAAATTGCCTGCATGCAGTGCATAAGATTCAACCTATTCATGTCGCACGTAGCGTGGTCTGTATATCTGTCTGTCTGTGGGTTGGGCACACGTGGGTGTTGATGATGATGATGATGATGATGATGTCGTCGCCACACTATGTGCATTTCTGTCCTTCCGTGAGGTCGTAACTTCAGAAGCAACTATGTGAGATTTTTGACTGATTGGGATCCAGATCTGGGAATTTTTTGAACAGTTGTTGAATTTTATGAAGCATATCAGTAGCACACTGTGGGGAGCTATCCAGTACAACCAATTTAAAGTGATGTCAGCCAAATGACTTATGTCTTCCTTGTGGCTGCGATAAACTACTGGCATCATGCTTACATCACTACTGCAAAACTCTCATTGTAAAATAAAAACTTCAGTTTGTTTAGCATTGGGGTAAGTAAGTAAGTTTGTTGAAATCTTGTAGCCATAAGGCTAGATTGGTTACATACGAAATACAAAATATCAATACTACTAATACTAATACTGGCACTATCTCATTTATTGTTTTCTTTCTTGCTAACTGTTCGGGGGAAGGGAACGGACAACAGTGACCGTGACATTCATTGCGGTTACTTGGTTTCATTGAAGTTTTCCAAGCGTGTGCATGAAAGTTACCCGTGACTTGTGGCTGACAGAGCTGTGTCGCATCGGAATATCTCGACCATCTTCTGCTGACAGCTCTGCACGATCCTTCACTATCACAGCAGGCCGCAATCTGTCATCAGCACCGGCTGCTGAGACGAGACTCGGTGACAACGAACGCAGCTTGTGGTCCCGCAATGAAATCTGTCCGGTCCAAACTGCGCGACGGTTCCACGGTATCTCTCATAGTTTTCAGTGTTTCTGACGTTGATTACTGTTTATTTTTATATATTTAAAGGCAAAGTATTGCTGTGATTTTTAGGCTGCGTCACCTACACGCAGTACTTAGATGTGGCCTGTTGCTACAGTATTGCGCGTAGCATTATCTGTGTGTCTGCGTGTCTGTGTGCCTGTGTGTGTCTATATGTGTGTCGGACACACGGATGAGATGTGCAAAATGGCTGAACCGATTGAGATGTTGTTCTGGTGGAGACTCGTATTAGCCCAAGAAACATAGATGGCTATCCAGATCCCCACATGGGAAGGGGCACTTTTGAGGGGGACATGTACCATTCCATTGTAGCATACATATGCATGAATTCATTCTGCATTGTTTGCCTGCCATTGCTGGCTAATGTGCCATCCCATTGTAGCATACATATGCATGAATTCATTCTGCATTGTTTGCCTGCCATTGCTGGCTAATGTGCCATCCCATTGTAGCATACATATGCATGAGTGCATTCTGCATTGTTTGCCTGCCGTTGCTGGCTAATGTGCCATCGCATTGTAGCATACATATGCATGAATTCATTCTGCATTGTTTGCCTGCCATTGCTGGCTAATGTGCCATCCCATTGTAGCATACATATGCATGAGTGCGTTCTGCATTGTTTGCCTGCCATTGCTGGCTAATGTACCTGCCCAGCGCACGTAGCAGATGAATGCATTCGCCGCCATGAGTGGTGACAAGACGGCGATGCGGACTTTTGTCCAAATTACTTTGAACACTTGTTTGTCTTTTCATCGTATTGTATTTAAGCAGATTAATAGTCTTGTGTCCGCACACTTATCATGGTCCGTTCTTTGAGTTTTCTTCAGTACTTTCACACTGTTGGCTGGGTGGCAGGAACTCAAAGAAAACTAGCGCCAGCAGTTCTTTTTACAACAAGTGGACGAAATAAACCAAGTAGGAACCATCTAACCAATGTTCGCCTGGAAAACGGGTGCCAGCATGGAGTTTTTGATGGTCAGTCTTGTAGTACATAATAGTCCAGATGTGTGCTACTTAATAGCAAGGCGAGAGGTAACCGAATAATGCTAATAGATCAACACTCAACACTCAGCACATAGCTAGGAACAATGGGTCACTATCTTTCGCTAAAACCAAAGTCTAAAACCTTAGTCTAAGACCAAAGCTTAACCTGAACGGCTAAAACCTGGTTTTGGATGGAGATCAGATTAAGCGAAAGATAAAGTGATTTGGTTTTAGACCAAAGTCTTAACTCTAAGACATTAGTGATAATTGCCTATCTAAATGCATTAGGACGGTTTCATTTGAGACTGGATTGTTCAGATTAAGTTCGGTTATAGACCAAACTTTGGACTTAAACTTTGGTTTAAGCGACAAGTTTTGTTTTAGACTTTGGTTTTAGTGAAAGATAAAGTGACCCAATACAACCAACGACGTTCTACTGCTATCGACTGACAACTGTAACTGATAAGACAGCAAACTGACTGCCAGCTGACTGCGACAGACAGCTAGCTCTACGTACAGCTATGCATGCAGCCGCTCCAGTGCAGTTGCAGCGTGCAGCCTTGACTGCAGTCTGGCGATTTCAATTGGTGATGTTTAGGTATTAATTTGATTTTAACTTACTGTTGTTCTGCATTTCTGCATGCTGCTGATGTTGAAGGCTCATCGACTGCTGAGCATTTCGCCGAATCACTTGGATCTGGTGAAAGAGTTCCCAGCAAATTTTGTCTTTGTCGTTCTGCAGCATTCGCCCGACAAGTGTGTAGCTCCATACTGTGAAATATTAACGCACTGTAAACTCTGCATCAGACATCATATCTTTACTGCTGCATCGTAAACTAAATTTTTCAGTGACTGTTACAGACGTTGAGTAACCGTGATATTTTAGACAGTACTGCTGTTATGGTGGCACAATGGGCAGAGCGTTGGACTTGCCATCAACAGGTCGTGGGTTCAAATCCTACTCGGGGCAAAAGCTGCGTGACAACCTTGGGCAAGTTGTTCACACCTATATGCCTCTATCATCAAGCAGTATAACTTGGTTTTGGCCAAGGGGCGATAATGCTCTGCGGCTGGGAAGGTAACCGGCCGGTCAGTGCCTTGTGTCTTCCGTGCTTTGACACTGATAGTTGGGTGGCAAGGAGTGCATCCAGCCCATATAAACTCCATTCCATTAATCTCCAGAGGTTCTGTTCCAGAACACGTGGAAGAGGAGGACCCAAAGGACTTGAAGGGGACTGGTTGACGCAGATACACCGGGATAAACAGCCGTTAAACGCAAGTAATAGTAGTAGTACTGCTGTTAGTGTTAATGTTATCGGAGCACTGGCAGAACAAGAGCAATGCCCTTTCTCTTAGGATTCTGATAATGGATGAAGAAGGTGCATTATTCTCCTGGTTGGGGGTTGCTGTCCCCGTGTAGGTCCCGGGGCTGTAACTAAGTGGGTAAGTGTCTAAGTAAGTAAGTGACGAATTTCTGAAGCACCGAAACCAGGATAGGCCCTCTCCGTTTCCAGGCCTGATATCGTAGGAGGCGACCAAACCTGGCTTTAGATTTTTTTTGTGGGGGGGGGTCATTTCTTGTTGTAGTATATTTTGTTACGGATGCGTGTTTGCTTTGTTGTGTTT
>Ga0209780_1004279_pt1 | contig 10940 bp, 3 predicted proteins | sample WorMetexBAHAMAS2_FD_187384 | JGI IMG/M metagenome (GOLD analysis project Ga0209780, IMG submission 187384) | Marine gutless worms symbiont microbial communities from Max Planck institute for Marine Microbiology, Germany - Inanidrilus exumae... | ecosystem: Host-associated > Annelida > Digestive...
AGAGGAGAGAAGCCCAATAAAACCACCGAAAATGCGATTTTCAACTTTGGGGGACTCCTGTACCAACCCCCTGTCCCCGATGTGGGCCAAATTTGGCATTGCGGGCCTATGGTATACTCTTCCATGCCAGATTTCATTGTGATTGGCATACGGCTATACACAACTACACATAACCATGCAAAAATGACTGACATTGAAAATTTTTGGGGTCTTCTGTACCCAGAGCCATAGACCAATCCAGGCCAAATTTGGCATGCTTGAATAAACCCAGTCTGTGCTTACGTGCCATATTTCATCTTGATCAGTTCACTGTGTTGCCCTTGAGGGGCAAAAAATCCCACGTTTACCATTTTTCAACTTTGTCATTCTGCCGTGGCTCTGCCCAGTGTTGTAGAGACAAAGGTGAACATGGACGCACATCTATTTGACACTGTGTCTCAAAAAAAGTTCCTGCCTTTAAACTATCTGTAACTTTGTCAAATCTTAACCGTTTTTCAAAATTTTTGCACTGCTGGAAAACGTACAAAATTTGCTACAAAACCCATACGACATTACGCACATCACCTTAGGCATGTTGCTGCACTACCTTGGGAAATTAAAAATTTAAATTGTCTACCTACCCCACCTGCATCTGGCGCCCCAGTTGGGGGTGATTCCATCGGAATTTCATAGAGATCTTTTGCATTGTAAAACTAAGAGTCCCTGGGCTATCGTGTGGTATTTTTACGTGATTCTACATTTAGCATTTAGCCATTTTCATAGAACACCGATTTGTGAGAGACGGACAGACAGACACAGACACACAGTGACAGCTAATACCATGCTACATTGTGTTGCGTATTTAAAAACCTGACACTTGTGATGAGGAAGACGGTTAAGCAAGGGTAACAACAGATAAGGAGCGAGTATTGTGAATGGGTTGAACAGTGATGAAGCTGTGTAAATATAGGCCTACAGCTTGTAAGTGTGTAATATTTTAGATGCTGTTTTGTTGACTGTTTTAGGTATGTTGTTAACACGAAAAATTGTATTGGAGTGTTCATGTTTTATCAGACAGTTTTACATCTTCAGAGCACTTGTGGATCAAGCATCATCTGTTGTAGTTCACAGAAGCCAGTGTATCGACAATTGTCACAACATGGCATCATATGGCGTTGACTCGGATGCTGCAGAGCAGAAAGATAGCATCCAAAAGTCTGTGGATGATGAAATTTGTCAGACACCTGCAAAGAGACTTAAAATATCTGATGGCAGCTTCGAAAATGCTGTAGGTGTCAGCAGCAAATTTCAGAATATTACACTTTCTTTCTGTTTGCGGTAGCCAATACAGTGAATCAACAGTGGGTGATTGATATCAGTTAACAATGTCAGTTACCCTCTGCTGCCCCACTGAAGAAAAATTACTGCTTCACTGCTTGATTTATAAATTAAATTTGGATAGAATACGTACTTAATCTGTAAATTAATCTAGGACTAGAGCATAGTAAGTTAATAATAATAATGTTCGTTTATTAAATTGCTGACATACCGCGCAATTAACAATAACATCCGCCACGCAGGGCGGGACACAACAGCCACCACGCAGGGCAGCACTATATACAGAAGGGTTAAGCCGGCTAAATTGCTGCCACACACGGCGCACAGCGATTGAATCAACCGCACCGGCTTTACCCCGTGAGCATTCACCGATAAAGTTGCTCACTACTCAATAAGCCAGTTTGTGGTACTACAAGCAGTTTATCCTGTGGTACTCCTGTGGTAAAATATTGGTTATTATTCTTCTGTTCCTGCATTCAGAGATGCACATCATGTTGATGGTTTGTTTCTGAACCTAGCATTTTTGTGCATATTTGGAATTTAGGATCATACAGCTGTAGACAGAAAAAAGAAGGTTGCCATGCTACTTGTCTACTCTGGGAAAGGATACCTTGGCATGCAGAGGTAACTGATGTTGCATGAACATTACACTTGTTGTTAACATTGTCGAGCATAATGACAACAGTCATACAGCTCTAACAGGCTCAGTCTTACATTAGTAGTAACTGCCCTATGGCAATTTATTTGTTTGCAGGTGATTACAGATTGTCCAATATTGTACAAAAAGCATCAAAACATTGTAGTTTTTATACAGCATCTACTGCAACTTTTAAAATATTATTTCCACAGATTTTCTGTATAATAATTTTTGCACAAAGTTATTTTCACTTGTAAAATATAACCCATAATCCAGTTCAAGCTACATGGCATTAAACATGTCACATGAGGCCCATTTGCCAGTGGAGGTATGTTCCAATAGCAGTACATGTGTGATGTGTCCAGTGCCCAAACATTTTATCTGTGTAATGGTACAGGGTCGCTCAGTAGTTTGGTAGTTAAGGTTTTGGACCACGTGACTTCAATTCCTGGCCACTGTACTGTCGTTTAACAACCTTAGGCAAGTTGTTCACATCCATGTGCCTCTGTTACCAAGCAGTATTATGTATAAATTGGTACCAGCCAAAGAGCAATGATGGCGTGAGGCTGTGTCTGCAAAGGTAACTGTCTCACTGGCATCGCACTGGCTATGTGTCACGGACTTTAGTGGTTTATCCATCTATAGGTTCAAAGGCCTATGAAATCAGATGAGCAGCCCGCCTATGGTCCTAAGGGTATGGCTGACCTTTTTAATGCTGCAGGAAAGTATCTCATGCTGACCTATTGCCTACACTTCGTGAGATCTCTGGTTACAGCAGCTGAAGTTGAAATTGCTTGCCCGTCACTTTTGCAAATTTCTCGGAACATAAACACAACACAGGCTAATAAAAACCTTATTCAGTTTCCGTACTTGAAAATCACAGCTTGAGTGCAGAAATGCATTAACTTGGACCTTGGTAACTCAGTAAAGTCACTGGTATTTTGTATAGTTATTAATCCATGTCAGTGATGTCATTACAGCAAAATTAAGGTAGTATAAATTTTTAGTTGGTCATAATGCAACAAATATGAACAATGTTTACACCATGTTTCATTTTTAAAAACGAGCCCTTTTTGAATAACTCACTTTAAAACGAACCGATTTCAATTATTCTTATCGAACAGAATCCTGAAAAGATTTCACACCTGAAGATTATAAATTTGTCCACCTCGCCTGTAAAATGTAGCCACTGGAACAGGGAACCTGGATCATGAGAAATTAAAAAGTAATTGTTGTATGTAACTGAAATGATACAGTAGTATTGTAAAACCTATATACATGGTACGCATGCCTGACTGTATGGCATGGTGAGAATGTCACTCAGCTCTGGATTCTTTACAGTGATGCAGAATTTCGTAATATTTCATCAATTTAACTTTAACTAAAGGGACTTGTTTATTGAGACATGGGCTGAATGCCATTCTAGCGTGGTGGGTGATGCAATTGATAGTAGCCAAAAAGGCTGGAAGAGTCTGTTAACACAGAAGATGAACAGTTTCTGTGATACTGCTTGACTGAAAGTCAGTTGTTGTTTCCCAAACCATTCATTTTTTAATGCTCAACGCTATGCTAGCACGGTATACGCTGTCGTCGTATGTCGGTCCGTCCGTCAGAAGTCTGCACTTTATCAAAAATGGCTAACCATAGGATCATGCAAAAAACGCCATACGATAACCCAGGGACTCTAGATTTCTGATGCCAAAGATGTCTGCAAAATACCACAGGGGCACCAAATAGAGGTGGGGTAGGTTAAAATCGACGATTTTCGACCCACAGCTCACTGAACGCTAATAGGAACTCGTTTGCGCTCTGTCAAATGGCGCTATTTCCACTGACCTTGAATGACCTCTTAACTACCCCAAAGCCCAAAACACCCCATTTTCGATATTTTGTATCGCCTTTCGTATATTCGTAGTGGGTGGACTTAGAGAGTTCAAATTTGGTAGTTAGGTTGATCGTAATAAGTGCAAGCCCACGGATGACATATCATTTCTGAAAGGGGCGTGGTCATGTCACATGAACGATTTAAATTTTAGTGGGAACCAACTGTATCTCTGGAACGGCTGAAGCTATAGTGGTAGGCTGTCACGTCCCAGCATATTGATGACAAATGGCCCATAAAAGGGGTATGGTCCGGGTCACGTGACACTTTAAATTTTTGGACCCCAATGACATCTGTGGAATGGTTTAAGAGAGAATCGTCAAATTTGCACACAGATAGAATCCATCAAGTCCTAGCCTATAACTGACAAACCAACCCTAAGAGGGGGGTGGTCAAGGTTACATGACTCATTTTTCATTTTTACCACGTGACGCAATGCTAGCACAGTGTATGCTGTCATCATGTGTCCATTCATCTGTCCATCTGTACCAAAAAAGCTAATCGCAAGATCATGCAATCAGCACCATACGATAGCCCAGGGACTCTATTCTGATGCTGAAGATCTCTGCAAAATTCTAACAGGGTCACCCCCAACGGCGGCGGCAGATACAGGTAGGGTAGGTTACAGTCGGTGATTTTTTACCAATATATCGCTGTATCTCAGAAACGGTGCTGGATAGGGAAATAGTTACTATGGAACGCTAATAATAATTCGTATGTGCTCTGTTTAATGGTGCTATTTCCAGTGACCTTGAATGGCCCTAACTACCCCAAACAACCCCTATTTTCGACAGGTGTATTGCCTTTCATATCTTCGTAGTGAGTGGAGTTAGAGACTTCAAATTTGGTAGGTAGGTTAAAGTTAGAAAGTGCTAGCCCACGAATGGCAGACCATCCATGAAAAGGGAGTGGTTAGGTCACGTGAATCATTTAGATTTAGGTTGGCACCATCCACATCTGTGGAACAGCTGATCATCTCAGGTGTTTTCATCTTAGGTTGACGGTTAGTGTGGTAAACTGGTGACCGTCATCTGTGTACAGCCCGGTGGGCGCGAGGACTGCGTCACGCGGGTCTGTCAGTGGCAGCAGAGGCTTGTTAAGGCAAACAGTATAACTTCCACCAGATGAAATCTGCATTTCACAAGGCAGTGTGGTGACATTCTTCAGGTGTATTGGACAAATTCATAACCACCACTCACGTACGTGAGATTTCTTTAAGATTTAGCATACTGAGAATTATTACAATCTACTCATTTGTAACTGATTTACTCAAAAAAATAAAGGGTTTACTTGTTTAAACATTGTAGATATGGGATACTTAGATGCACATGCCAGACTTGTGCTTCCCTCTGGGTTGCATGTACAATTTTACATTAAATTTTTTTGATTGATTCAGTACCTGTGTTCTAGTTGGTCGTATAAGCTAGTCACCTAATACCATTTCGCTCAACATCTGAATGCCCACCTGTATGGCTAATCGACAGCACGTCTGAGGACTATTTATGACGCGCTCTACAAATCTACTCATTATCGTCATCATCATCATCATTGTCGTTAAACCATTTGGTATGAAATATGATGTCACAAAGCTATTTTATGTACCGGTAATATGCAAATCACAGTAAGTATTGATAATGTGAGTGTTCTTGGGATTGTTGACAGAAGAATTTCAATCTGACATAGAGTAGTTTGCAGTTTATTACTGACAATAAAACTTCTTGTTCATTTTATTATCTCTAGGCATTTATTGTGTTTTCATTGACATATAAGTAATTGAGAAGTAAATGGCTATATGAATTTAATATGTTGAAGAAATCCTGGTTTTAAGACAGTTGAATCAGAATTATTTGATGCTTTGGTACGGGCTGATGTCATACGTCCTGATCACATTGAACAACCAGGTCTCAAGGTATGCTTATGTACAGTTAAGTAGTTAATAACAACAGCAGCACCAACATTTGAAAGAGTAGGTCAAGTGTTAGCCTTGGGATAAGAAACTACCTCCTAATGGGCGTGGTGAGAGTCATGTGACCCAGACCCATTTTACCTCCCCCACCAAAGGTGATAGGAGGTTGTTTTCACCGTTGTCAGTATGTATAATGTAGGTAGATATAGAGGTATATATATATATAAGTATGTTTGTGAACAACTTTCTGTCGCCAATTCAAGTCCGATTGTCACCAAACTTTGTCAGTCATACCCTTGGTCACAGGGGACGAGGTGATTAAATTTTGGAAGGTCAAGGTCGGTGGGGGAGGCATGCACTCTACTGAACGCCCTTCTAGTTTATCGTGCGACGCTATGCTAATGTCATATATGCTGTCGTCGTGTGTCCATCTGTCCGTGCATCAGTCACAGGCCAGTATTGTAGGCATACTAAAATGGCTAAACCTAGGATCATGCAAATAGTGTCATACGATAGCCCATTGACTGTAGTTTTCTGACGCCAAAGGTCTCGGCGAAATTTCAAGGGATTACCCCCAATGGGGGCACCAAATACAGGTGGGGTAGGTCAAATCGACGTTTTTCGTTCCAATATCTAGCTATATTGCAGAAACGGTGCAAGTTAGGGACATTGTTACTATGGAATGCTAATAAGAACGCGTATGCAGTCCATCAAATGGAGCTATTTCCAGTGATCTTGCCTTTCCAGTGATCTTGAGTGACCCCTAACTACCTCAAACCACCCAATTTCCATCCAGGCTGGTACTGTACGAAAACAGCTGAACAGATTGAACTCGTTTTGGCTTTCCCCAGCTTATTCTACACTTTGTTGGAAGGGAATTCGGGTATCTCCAAAAATAAGGTTACTTCCCTCCAGAACTTTAACCCTAACTCTGAACTTAGAAAGTTTTGCAACTGCACGTCGATCGTCTCAGGTGCTGTCAACTTAGGTGGACAGTAAGTGTGATAAACTGTTCACAGTTGTCGGTAACCAGTTTATTACACTGACCATTCACATCTGTGTACAGCACGGTAGGCGTGAGGCACCAGAGCACCGGCAGCAGAGACTTGTTAAATTTTGGTCCCCCCAATTATATCCTTGGAATCGATATATCTAGGAACTTTAAGCTTCTTGTGCTGATTGATGCTGAGGAGTACTAGGCGTGCATGATAGATTACCCTCCGCCCGAAACGGATGTCTTCGTAACCTTTTTATGTCGACTTCCAAACTTTGGAAGTCGACCTAATAATATGGGTGTCAAATGTCCGTCCGTACGTCCGTCCGTCCGTCCACAAAAAGTTTCTTTGATTTCGATGAAATTGGGTATCCAGGTAGTACTCGATGAGAGATGCACAACGGTATGACCTTGACCCGAATCCAAGGTCAAGGTCACAGGGACCCAAAAATTGCAAAATCACCCAAATTCAAAGTCTATCTCCTTCGCCAAAATTCGCTCAATCTAAAGACTGATGGTAGATTATTACACTACAGGACAGGCATTTTTATGCAAACCGTCTCAAATGCGCTCAGACATGGATCACACAGTTTTACCTGCAAATTACACCATGCCTACCTTTACTCCCCAGCCGCAGAACATCACCGTCCTTTGGCTGGTACTTATTTTACCGTCCCACGGAGGGTAGAAGGCTGAGTCGACCTGGGTGGTTGGTTACATACCGAAATAAAGTGCCGCCCGGGAGTCGAACCCGGATGGTCACCCATCCCAGTACTAACCGGGCTCAGCATAGATTAACTTCGTTGATCTAGACCAACGACGATACCACTACGCCACGCCACCATACCAATTGATGCAAACAAAACAAGTGTATCCAGGTATGACGTCACACATGCCGAAGAATAGCTATACCAAAAAGACTAATAAACTTGTAATTTTTTAAAGCATTTTGCGGCATAATTTGTCAAAATTTGTTACACAGACGGGTTTATATTGCAGTAAGCAGCTAGAAACTACTTTTAATCAAGTTGGTAAAAAATCATTGCATATCATCTTTAAGGCCCATACACATCACTGCAACTGAACTGAATTTGTTCTGAACGTGTTGAGAATTACAAACTGCCAGTTCAGTTCAGTCCCGGCGACGAAAACGCCTTAAAAGTGAGCCGTTGGTGTTATAAATGAAACATCCACCATCCAAGGGTGATTAGAGCAGCGAGACAATGCAGACATCACTGCAGTGTCTGTGTCTGCTTCTGTGTTACATACCAGCTGATGTTGCAGTGCGTTGAATTTTGATTTTCATATCAGTTGGCACGTACATATAACTCATTTCTGGTACAAGTTCTAAAAAATCCTAGCTCAGCATTTCTCATCCGGGGGCCTGTGGCCCCCAAGGGGTCCACGAGGCATTCACGGGAGGGAGGCACGAGCAAGGCTTGAGTTTGATTACACAAACTCGCTTTTCTATAGCAATCAGCTGACCTTAAGGACATAGTTCCTATGGAAGGCTTACAGGAAATCGTTTGCGCTTTAGTGAATGACCCTAATTACCTCAGACCACCACATTTTCTACATTTTTGTATTGACTTTCACAGGAGCGTGAGGGGCTCGCAAGGGGGCCACGGGCCAAAAAAGGTTTAGAACCACTGCTAGCTTTTATGTTGTTATTAGGTATTAAAATTTTCATTTAAAATAGTTGAATGGTTTCACCTAGTGTTGGAATGTTATGCTGACACTGATGATGTGTGCATCAGATGGCCTTCCAGAGAGCAGCAAGGACAGACAAAGGTGTGTCCGCCGCAGGCCAGGTTGTCTCACTCAAGATAAGTGTTTTTGCTTCTGGTTGTATTTTATCATTGTCATGTTTATGAGTTCAATGCGTGTCATTATTTAGTGATGCTCATTCACCACATCTGTACTACAGAATGAAAGTATTTTAGAAAGTTGCATTTCACAGTTATGTACACTGAACAACTTGTATCTTATCAATAAGGAAATCATTCCATTTAGTATAGAAACAAGTACAGATAGAAGTTATTAGTAACTCTAGAAACCATAAACATTGAGCAAACTCTTACTTTTGTCAGAACAATATGCAAACACACAGCTGCATAGTCATTATAAGTGACTAGTAGTTTCTTTAACCAACAAGCATAAAAATGATTAATCGGCCACTATCATTGGTTACACAGTTTATCAGTGCACACACTAAATCAATCTCAAATGCAAATATTGTCATATTATGCAAGTATGCATTCCTTGCTTAGATCTGTAGCATGTTGATGTGTATCAGTCAATGTTAGTAACTACAGTCCATGGAGAAAGAGCCATCGATCAACATTAACTGGACTGAGCTGGGTTCTGCATTTGTTGATAGTTGCTCCAGCTAGTGCACTCAGACGATTTACTTGTCGATGATGTAGCCATAACTGATCCGGTGCGTGCACTCAGCTGAGCCTATACTTCTGCCTGCTGCTACCAAAAAAAAATTCAAGCAAGTTTTCAGATGCTTCTGAGCTGCTAAGATAGCTGCCACTTCATCAACAACCAGTGACTGTTATCTGCCAGCTTCCGTGTTTGAGCTCTGGCTCAGAAATGCAGCCTTTGTCTTTAGAGGATGAAACTTCACAGCAGACAGCATTGATGCTGCTAGATCAAGGTGCCTGCAATGGTCACAGTTAATAGAGGACACTGTCGAACCCTCTTTTTTCCTGCCCGGGATTATCTCCCTGTTCATCATGTAGGAATTATTTGAAATAATTCTTTTGGTAGGCATGTTCCATGTGTTCCACTAAGATCGCCTAAAATAAATTACAAAAACTTACAGTCGTTGCTGTTGTGGCCTCCCAACAGTCGAGACCTGAACCCAGTTGATTACAAGATCTGGGGTTTGATGCAAGAACATGTGTACAAGTCACTGATCAACGACGTGCATGAGTTGAAGCAACAACTGGTTGAGACACGCACAGGAATGCAGCAGCGCGTTATCCACGAGGCCGTCGAAGAGTGGCAAAAACGTCTCCAGTTATGTGTGTCAGCTGAAGGCGGACAGTCTGAGCATACGTTGTGACAGTGTTAATTTGTGGATTGCAGTTTTGACAGATTTGGCTCAGACTGTACGTTTTTGTAATTTGTTTTAGGTGTTCTTAGCAGAACACATGTGGTGTATGTGTACCATATGGTACCTTGCTTTACCGATGTACAGTAATTACATTAAACAGTTCTGGTAGACAGCCTTCACATGAATTTGTCACAAATTGTTTATTCAACATTCTTGCCAAATATTATAAATTTTGGTCTACATTTTGCAAAGTTATTGCCAAAATACAAGGGGTGCACTTTTTATGACTTACAGTGTATGTGTGTATGTACATGCTTGCAGTGCATATGGTGTAATTTGTGGAGTGTGCAGTGTAAGTATTGCTGGTGTTATACATGTTAATAGGCAATGACTGTGTTGTGGACAACATCAACAGTCACCTGCCAGATGAGATTCGAGTTCTTGGTATGTTGAGACTTCATGCAGACGATTGCACTCGTTCTCTCAGTGAATTGCACATGCCTTCTCGTTGTTACTCTCGTTATCTGTTCTTGCTGTAATGAGAGCATGCAGTCATTATATTTTGTTAAAGATTTTTGTATTTCTGTTTTTTAGTTGTAGCACTTTCTCAGACGTCTGTTAGATGACATTCTCGAAACTTTCCCACGTGCTGTGGCTTTAGCCTTAGTAGAAAACATGATATGCTGATTTGCTTAAAGTGCCCCCACAAATAACAAGGAGCAAAATGGGTCAAATTCTGCTCTGTTACTGGTTTGCTGTAAGCCACGTGAAAGCCTCTACCTGCTGGTATGCTGAAAACTGCATTTACATCCACACATTTACTCAAACATCACATTTACTCTCACCAACGACCCTGGTGAAATTCCATTGGTATCACCCCCGTCAAGGGCGCCTAAACCAAATCGGGTAGAAAGATTTGTCATTTTTTATCAGTACTTACTGTTTGTGGGAAACAGTGCAAGATGGGATATAGTTAGTATGTAAGGTAATAGGAAGTCAGATGGATTCTGTCAAATGTTGCGTGGTGGCTCAGCGGTAGGGCGTTGGACTTGCGATTTACAGGTCGCGGGTTCAATTCCCGGCCGGTGGCTTTCACGTAACATAGGTCAACTCAGCCTTGCATCCCTCCGGGGTCGCTAA
>Ga0209780_1004280_pt1 | contig 10940 bp, 7 predicted proteins | sample WorMetexBAHAMAS2_FD_187384 | JGI IMG/M metagenome (GOLD analysis project Ga0209780, IMG submission 187384) | Marine gutless worms symbiont microbial communities from Max Planck institute for Marine Microbiology, Germany - Inanidrilus exumae... | ecosystem: Host-associated > Annelida > Digestive...
GATCTGGATGACGTGAGCAATCATCTCTTCGTTCTCGGGGTAGTCGAAGTCGACCTCGGTGAGTTCCACGTACTCGCATTTCATTCGCTCCTCGGGAATAAAGAACATCGGATCAGCGCGAGCGACGCAGCAGATGCCGCCGTCAAAGTCCGCCTGCGATTCCATTTCAAACCTGCCAGTCACACTGCTCAGCTTACTGGCCAGACACGCGAGTAATCTATACTTTTAGTTTCATAACTGCAGTAACGCTGGGCGGAGCTTACGATGGAGGTGAAGCGTCTCCACAACCGATGTACAGGGTCACATGAGTTACTGCAATGGCCGATAGGTTCAGCGACAGCGGTAGCGTACACAGAGTGAAGTGACATCACAGTAATCTATGGTCACGATACGACCTTTCAGTGCTTACAGTGGTGAGCCAAAGTTGGGAGCTGAGATTGACTTCGGATCGCGCCCAAAATCTGCCAGGGCCAGTCCCCAACAATGTAGGCCTATTTAGAGTACTCCAGATTTTATTCAAATCGGTTCACTTTCGGCGGAGGTATAGCGCCGAACGCGTGAACACCGCCAAATCGCGCCCTAAAGTGAATCCGATATTCGGCTGAAGCCTATAACTTCCAGCCGAATAAAAATGCAGTCAACTCAGTACTCGAGTGATTAACTTGCCTCATATGATAATTACACTCGATTACTGTGTTGACTATTTTTGTTCGGCTGAAAGTCATATGATTCTGTACTGAAATGCTGATAGCTTTGACTCATTATGTAAAACATCAGAAGCTGAAAACAGAAAGTACACGTTGGTGATGTTAGCTCATGCGCCACGGAAGTCTTTTGACATTCTGGCGCTTTACAAATCGTATTATTATTATTATTATTATAATCAACAACGGGATGCGTTATCGCTGCGACACAGTAGACATACGTGTTCCACGGCCACTGAGCGGCCTCCAGTTCACGCTGCCTCATTATCTCCAGTTCTTTACGCTCCTCTTCCAGCAGTCGCTCCTCCTCCGCTCGGCGCTTTTCTTCCTCGATCACCTCCAGTTGCTTCTGTCTTTCCAGTTCCTCGAGCTCCGCTTTTCGCTTGGCCTCCAGCTGTTCCTGGACTTGCGTGGTGACGGCGACGGCCTCGATACACGCCATTGTCGCCTCGACCACGGCGCTCTCCGTCTCGATGGTGATCTTCGACATCTTCAGCAGTTCGTCGTTGATCTTGGCCAGGTGACTGTGCAGTGACTTCTGCTGTAGCTGGAGATTAACTTCAGACAGGGTAGTCAAACGCGGCTCCGCTGACATCACACACACGATCCATGATGTCCATCAACCTATCTTAATAGTTCAAAGATAGCCTACGCCTTGCCGAACCCTAGCTCGATTACACTACAAGTTTTAGCGAAACGAAGTGTTGAGATTTCTTATGCTGTTTATCGAATTTTTCAAAATACAGACATAATATGACATAAGAAGATCTACTTCAACTCGTATAAAACATTTAAGTGACTTCGAAAGTACATGTTAAAGTTATAGAGTGGAGAAACGTACATGTGACGTAAATTAATCTTGTCTTGTAGAAAATAATATCTGAAAATTTTATCACCAAACACTATTTACTCTAAAACTAAGAATATCGCTGTTTGTTCTAGCTTGCGTCAAGTTGCGTGTTGATATAGTACAATACAATAATAGAACAGTTATTTGTATTGCGCCCGTTACAAGTTGTCCGAGGGCGCATAAAACAGTTCAAGAATTGTTATTTTCGACATACCGTGTTCCTAGGTCTACGTAAGGCGTAACTAAAGATAACGATTTGTAAATTGCTTGTAAATTGCTGTACTTATAAATATGTAAATCTTACCGTGTTCTTCTTCAGATTCTGCGGCTGTTATTGTTTTGAAAATTTTGTCGGTGATGTCTTTGATGGGCGATCGAATCGACATGAGCTGTTCTTGTGACCGTTCGCAGTATGCTCGCAAGTTGCCCATGTCGGCACCTAGAACGTTCACCATGTCACCGAGTCGCTTAAGAAACGCCTCGTCGGTCTGCTGCTCAACGTCCGTGTGCTGCAGGTAGTTCTGTATCGTCTCGAGACTGGTCAGCAACACGTCACGATCGAGATGACAGCCGGACTCGATCCGCGGTGCCGGCTGCAGACCCGCGGCACCCTCTTCAGCCTCACCCGTCTCCCCAGCAACCGCTTCCACAGTCCCCGATGCTTGTTCCGTCACAGTTGCAGCTGATCGTGTAGCGGCTTCCTCGGTCGGTTCAACAGGTTCGAGCGTTGCATCAACGGGTTCAGCAACAGGCTCGGGAGCTGGAGCTACAGGTTTGACAACAGGCTTGGATGCCGGGGCACCGCGTTTAGCACCAGTTTTACGCGCCGGGGCACCGGATTTAGCAGCAGGTTTGGACGCCTTGGCAACTGGTTTAACAGCGCGTTTGGGCGCCGCGACAACTGGTTCAGCAACAGGTTCTGGTGCCGGGGTAATCGGTTCAACAGGCCCTGTATCTTCGGTGGTCTCAGCATCTTGGATGGGCGGAGAATCCTCCACAGGGACACTTTCTACCGGAGGAGGAGCTTCTGCCTGAGTTTCCTGCGTTTGGTCAGTTTGTTCAACGTTTTCTATCGCGGCCTCGTCATCTGCACATAAATGTTTATTGTTATCAATGTTGCCGCCTGTAGTAGATCTGACTAATTAAACTTTATTACTGTCAAAAACTTCACAGTTTAAAACGGTTTGTAAGGACGACAGCGGCTACATCGCAAAAGTAAAACAGCAAAAACTAGAAATGCGTGGCAGAGCCCAGCGTGTAGCCCGAGCGGCATAGCAGTGACGCCCCTGGCGAAAACTCAAACAAAACTGAGTACCTATCGCCCCATAAAACTCAACACTGATCCCCGCAAAATCTAGCAGTGGCGCCGCCAAGCGGACATAGCCAAACTGCTGATCGACGAGGGGACAACGTATCTTTGTCTTTCTTAAACTCCGGACTCCGGGGTTGTTTATTGGACCGAAGAGTTTGCCCAATTACATATAACGTAGCCAGATCATCCGCATTAAACCTTTTGAAATCGGAATTGCAATATCCCAATCACTTTCGGAATGCCAAGGCGACGAATGAAGGTGAGTCGGCTGATTTCGCCTATTTTAAACTCTAAAATTGGTAGTCATGGGCGAGCGATCGGAAAAGTGGGTCAGATCGGTAATCTACGATCGAATACCTACCATAGGGTAAACAAAATCGGTTATAATCGGTTTAGTGGATCCTGAGATAATTTGTCTACGATCAAATAGCCACCATACGGTGAAAATTTGGTAAAAATCGGTTTAATGAATCCTGAGATAATTTGTCTGAAAGGTTTATTTTAAAGAAAGAAACGAGCAGTTGTACACATTTTTTATTCTTAAACTCCGGAATTACTGGAACGATGTTCACCAAAGTTACACGGAATGTAGCCCGATTATCGCAGATGAACTTTTGAAAATCAGAATGGCGATATTGCAAGGCGTTTTGAACGCTAAAGCGACGAATAAAAATAATTCGGACGATTTCGCCCATTTTAAACCTAAAAAGTAGTTGCCATGGAACATCTCTTCAGCCATCAGAAAAAATGGGTCAGATCGGTCATGTACGATCAAATCCTTACCATATGGTAAAAACTTGGTGAAAATCGGTCTAGCGGTTCCTGAAATAATTTGTCTGAAATTTTTATTTTACAGAAAGAAACGACCGGTTGTACACCTTGGCCATACCTGCCCATGTGGCCTAGTTGTCTAAGCACTCGGACGACATGTGCAGTAGAGCGTGGCCAGCTCAGTGGCCGGGGTTCAAACCTCAGCCCGGGCGCGTCCGCCTACCAAAGAATTATTTCAAATAATTCCTACGGACATGACGAACAGAGATAATCCCCGGGCAGGAAAAAGAGTGTTCGACGGTGTCCTCTATAAACTGTGACCGTTGCAAGCATCTTGATCTAGCAGTGTCAATACTGCCTGTCGCACCGGCGTGCGAAGGGGCGCGCTATAGAAATCACTGCTACTTAACGCGCCTTCCCCGCACGTCGCTAACACACATCGCACACACCTACCAATTTCCCCTCTCCCAAGGGCAAGCGCATTGGACCGCTAAATGGTCTAAGTGGTGAGGTCCAGAGTAGGCTGGGCGAGTTTGTCAATAGTAGTCGTTAAGCTTATTTCTACATTAGATAACTAGAAAGGCCCTCATTCATCATTGCACCGACAACTTTAGCAACAGTTTTCCTCCTGTGACTTTGACTTTGACCTATGACCTTGATCTACAAACTTGACTTTACTGAGTCACGATGAACCACTGTGCCGAATACTATAGTTGAAAGCTATCGTACGAACACTCAGACACACAGACACACAGACACAGACACACACACACACACACACACACAGACAACAGATCGGTCGCAGTTGCACTACTCGGACCACTAAAGCGGTCGGTAATAAATGCTTGCACAGTGTACGCGAGTGCTCAGTACGGAAATTTAGGAGAGCTAACTGGGTTACTCGGAGTATATTTCGATGAAAAATACGATGCCACTGCCGAAGCTGCGTCTAGATGTGTTCATTTCGTCATTGTACGCCAAATCATCTAACTGGTCAAGTGGTCACTGGTCACATCTGCTCTGACACCGCTCACAAACGCGCAGAACTCCAGTCTCAATCCTAACGAGCCGTCAGAGACAGAGCAAAGAGTTTTTAGTCTCAGTGCTCGACGTCAGGACCATATCACACCAGTCCTGCGCAGCCTTTACTGGTTTCCGGTGCGGTCCTTGCATGGAAATGTATCCATGGCGTCGCACCTGCCTATCTACAGGAAGTATGTATATCAGTGGAGAGTGTCCCAGGTCGTCCTCGTTTACGGTCTGCATCGACTGGAGGTGTGGAGCTGCCGAAAGTGCTACTGTTAAAATTATCGTTGAAGGTTGAGTTGCATACTTTTTTGCAACCCAGTGTACGTCATCATATATTAACATAATTGAGCTCATAGAACAAAATTCAAAGACAACTTGTATCTTTTGCTTAGTTCGCCAAGGGGGAACTGAACAAGATGCAGTCAGACGCCAGACTTCGCCCCTCTTGTTCAGTACCGATAATAAGGAACAGGAAGGTGGTATAAATGAGTGGAATTATGGTGCGATAGAAGTAGATTAGGTTCATTTAGGGGTAGGCAGAACATAACGAGCATGAAATAGTTATCAAGCATGTGGTCGGGTTCAGTATTACATACTTACTTTTTAGAATAAATGCACGTGTATTTGAACCTAAGACGCGATATAGAAATTTAGCCGTAACGTACCCATTTCGATGTTTTGCTATTAAACAATCTCCGTATCTTTCTCTCGCAGATGTCAATGTTACTGCTGCTAGAAGATGGTCTTTGTTCGGCTTTCTGTTCGGTTGTTGTGCTGAATACGACGTGCCAATAATGTATAATGTATAAACCACAAGTTGTTAAACCAGCTGTCTCTGATGTTACGACCATGGATACGCACGCTGACAGTGGTGTCTAGCATTGTATGACGTCATGCCGTATATGATCAATAATTCGTATTTATAAGCATATACAGAAGGACAAGAAACTGCGTTTGCCGTGTTCGAGTTATTGGACCTACATCAAGAAGCGTGGAAGTCACGTGGACTTAAGCATTTCTACTGTTGTCTGACCATTTCTACTGTATGCCTCGATGCATGTCCCACTCTACTTAACATCGTTGGCTGATCGACGGCATTGGGTCTACTTTCTTCATTATTTGCTACCTGCAAAATGAGACGCTGAGTTGACAAACAGATATCCAACACTACCCTTGCGGACAAACCGTTATTTGAAACACTTCTACACCGAATGCGATGTCCAGTACTTGTCACTTGCTGACTTGATGTGTTGGCGTATATTATTGGCTCTTTTGATTGTGTCATTTTGTGCGTGTTTACGAGGAAACAGGTTTTTAAATAGCATATATGATCCAGAAGTATCACGTAGTTTTAATTTTTATCCAAGACCTAGATGTAGGCCTAACAAATATAATCTATTTAATCATAATTTTCATTATGATATATACGCATACTTTTCTATACTCGCGTAGTTACCCACACCGACTACCGTCGTGGGGGGGGGGGGTCACCGCTGTTTTCCAGTGTCTCTTTTTCCGCACGATATATCAAAAAACGGACGCATCTAGGATCAGCGAACTTAACACAGAAATGTTCCACGATGAGTCCTAGAAACCTATTTATTTGGGGGTTAAAGGTTAGGGTCATTGCCAGCGTGGTTTTTGCATTCTTGTGAGTGCTGTCTTCTTCTAGGTAATACTTGGAATAGCCTACCTAACTTTGTTGTAGATATACATACTGTCAGTCTTATTAAAGCACGTTTAGACAAATGTTGGTATTACCAAGATGTTATATTCGATATTACAACCGATCTAACTGTAACCGTCAATGGACCGATAGATGAAAATAGTCCTGTATGGATTTTAGTTTTGAAAATATAATTATTACTGGCCCGCTTACACATAGTGTAGTGGGGCCAGTATTGTTTTGCTCGCTGTCGTCTGTCGTCGTCTGTAACACTCCTGAAGCTATAATTAGACTGGAGGCAGCTTCACCCGCGCAGGCCAGGCGATGACGTCATGCCGTCTCCTGTCTAATTATAGTCCACGGCGGGCCAGTAGTGTTACGTCCCGTTAGGGCGACACCTTGATATGAAATAGATGCAGACATTAAAGTGTTTCACCTGCGTACGTAGGCCTACTGTAACTTTCAGGCCGCATATCCTATACGCAGTGCATAGACGCGGCATTTGCTACTGCTAGATGTCGCACACAGCGTGGTCTGTCTGTCTGTCTGTGTGTCTATGTGTTGGGCATACCGGTGAGCTGTGCAAAAACGGGCTAAACCGATAGAGATACCGTTTGGGGGCTGAGTCGCGGCCTCGCGGGGGCCCAAACAACCATGTGTTAGATGGGATGGGGTCGAGATCCCCTCACAGAAAGGGACAATTTTAGGTTTTGTTTCACCTATTGAAAAGCATTGGGAGTCTGTGCTGTGGTAAAGGGATAATTCAACTTTTTGTAATTGGCGTCACCTAAATTTTGACATTTCTAGTAGTAGTAGCATGACAACGCGACTGGTGCAGCCGACTGCTAAGCTCCTGACTGACCAGGTGTCACGTTACGTTGTCCCCTGTGAAAAATTTTCCTGCGATGCGGCCCTTCGTCGAAATTCTCTGACTACTTGTTTTAAATTTTTTCGGAGCTACTTGTTGTGATTCCGCCTTTGGTGGTCGCATGTTTGTAGCTTCGACCCATCTTCAGCACCCCACTAGCAAATCGTGAATATGTCCCTCAGCGCCGGCACCACAGTCTAGCAAGTAGGGGGCCAAAAAGAGTTTTAGGGGGCACCTTGCGAACGTCAAATTCGAGACGCTGAAAGCGTCCAGGGGGCCAAACCCCCTTGAGGAAGCTCCCTGCCTCCCCTTCTCACTGGCGCCGGCACTGGTGCTTTATGACCGCTGCGCAATGGCTGTTATAAAAGCCAATACCAAAGTACTGGGAAAGGGCAAATTTCGACCCTCTGGACGGATTTTGATGAAAATTGGAATATATAACTACGTCATGGATATGACCACACATGCGAAAACCTGGGTGGTCTGGGCCAACGCGTGTCATGTCACCTGTTCGTTTTCTTAGTATACCTTTAAAAATGTTTTGTTTTATTCTTCGGCTCGCGCCGAGCCTGCACCAGTGGTCCGATTTTGTGGATCTATACGTCATACGACGTGCTTCCGTGCAAAGACGTGCCTTTTGGGGTTTCGTTTATACTGCTGCCCATTTTGGAAGTCAAATCCCCAAAAAACTATTTTGGTGGCATGAATAGGCATTTTCAAGCTTACCGCGCAAAATATTAAAACTTGCGTAATATCGATATTACTGCGCCGATTACAACCAAATTTTGCACAGTCACAAAGACCACCAAATAGTCTTCGTGGGTGGTCCAAACACGCGTAAAACCAATCCAAAATGGCGGACGTCAGCCATCGTGAAAAAATCGAAAATCGGCCTCATCTCTGCAATAGTTTGATTGATGGGCACGAAATTTAGCACGGTGACTCATATTGGGCCTCCAAACCTAACCGGAAGTTAAAATTTCCCACTTTTAAAAATCCAAGATGGCGGACGGCCGCCATCTTTAAAAATTGAAAATCGGCCATGTTTCTGCAACGGTTTTACTGAATGGCATGATCGAAATTTGGCATGATGACGCATATCGGGCCTAGAAAGTTGGAAATTTTCACTTCCGGTCCGGTTCGTAGCTCCGAACCGGACTGGAAGTGAAAATTTCACACTTTAAAAAATCCAAGATGGCGAACGGCCGCCATTTTAAAAAATACATAATTGGACATATATTACCAACGGTATGACCGATCCGCATGAAATTTGGCATGATGACGCAAATTGTGCCTTCATATCGGACTGGCTGGTAAAATTAAAAAATTTTGAAAATTCAAGATGGCGGACGGCCGCCATCTTGAAAATCTAAAGTCGGCGATGCACAACATTTTGACCGATCGGCACAGAAACTGCCGTACGAACATTCGTGAATATAGCAGCCCGGGTTAGCAGAGAAAAGTTCATTCCGCCAATGTCGTCATCACGCCATTTTCCCGGTGATCGGTCATAGCGATCAATGGTGGCCGTACGGAGGCCGCAAAGGGATGATGCGTCATGTGGTACGCCCGAGGTAGCACATCGCGGTAACGATATACTATCTCGTTAGCACGCGCGAGCTTGAGATGAAAGTTTCTACACGTCCTTTCGCGGGCTCCGTGTGGCCATCGTTCATTCCTAAGTTCGTTCTTTGCGGGCAGGGGTCCAGCCCAGTCTGGAGACCTTTTGAATCGGTCCAATGCGCCAGCCCAGGGACAGGATATGGGAGTTGATAGGGCGGTAGGGTGAAGAAAGGAAAGTAGGCTTGAGCAGCTTGTCAGGAATTTCTAAACGCGCCCCCTCTTGGCATGGCCTACTGTTTGACTAAGCCCGGTCTGGCACTTGTTCAGCGACGTCACGCTGTACTGCACATGGCGGCCGAGTACGTTAACCACTCGGCCACATTGGCAGGTACGCATGGCCGTCTCTCATCTTGATTTTTTTGCAATTCTAAGCACAGAAGGTCGCTTTTACATTTATGACAGGCTGCTGACTGAAATAAACTGACTAAAATAAATGTGATGGATAGATTTTGTGGGCTGAATTTGCGGATAAATTTTTGATATTGGCTGTTTTAAAGCAGCGGATTTTACAAAGGAAAGAAATCGAAGCCAGTTTTTGTTTGTATAACTTTTACATGTATAGGTCTAAGGCTTTGTGAAGTTTACATCACCTTTGACAGGTCTATTTGTGCGAGTCGTGACTGTTGTCAGCCGTTCCTCTATTCAAATACGATACGCAACGCAACGTATGGGCGTCAACTCAATAGCAGAGCCATAGATCTATGGCTCTGGTCACTCAATAGTGCTGCTGCAAGTCGCATGAACGGCTGCGTTTTACTTGATGATCAGTCGTAAAGAGCTAATTTATAACGATATTTAGGCAGGCCTACAGTATACAGTTAATTCACGTAGTTTTTAACACAGTTGATAAAATCAGAAAATTCGCAGTCATAGTGCGTTGTGTCTTTAGATCAAAGTATCAATTCGCCAGCTACTTGTAAGACTTTGTGTCTGGTAGGTATGTGCTGTCTGCTATGTGAATTCTGCAGTGTTAACATTACGCAGTAGCTATGGGTGCCAAGGTTTCGAGCCCAAGATGGCCGAAAATTGTTCTTGTTCACTGACGCTAGGTATCGCCATTGTAACATTGTATACTACACATTCATCGTTTTCAAGATGTCCCGAAAGTATGCTAAACTTTTTGTTGTTTGCTATACTTTCCAGACGATGAAGAAACTACAGGGTAAGATATTGCGTTCAATCTTGAGACCAAGGTGTTAGAGTCTTGGTCTTACATGTAATTTCGAGAACCGGCTAAGATCTTGATCTAAAAATCTTTTCATAAACAGACGAACGAAAGGCCAGGCCCGAGAATGGGACGTTGGTCGTACATTTTGATGTAGGCCTATTTTATCGGATTTTGTTTAGGAGCTAGTTTGGGGGCGTCGGATGGGGCTGGGGAGGGGTATAAAATGTCATTCGGGCCTTTGGCCACGTCATCTGAAGGCCCTGCGTATTCTGGTTAACGCCCTTCCGCTTTTTGGGTTTTTTTCCGGCCAAATAGACTTCCTTGTTAAAGAGGAAAGTAAGCGTAAAATTGTGTCAGTGGAAAGTCCACCAGGGTAACAGGGTTGCGTCTCTCGTCACGCCTTTCATCACGCCCTAGTGCACAGTATAGTCGCAGAACAACACGGTGTAGGCCTATAGCAACATCGAAGGCGCGACATTGTACATGTAGGTTTACAACTCTGTCTGTCCGTCTGACACACTATTGTATTTTATCGCAAATACCAAACCCGCGGTAATCAAGCAGTCCCCGAAGAATGTCACCCCAGGAATTGAACTTGTGTCTTTTCAAATATATTGGTGATATTTTGAGTGTGCTCTTTAATTTGTATATGCGTTTTTGTTGGTCGTTTGTTTATTGTCTAGTCTTTGTCTGCATGTGTTCACTCCTCATCACTCCTGTTCTTAGATCTCTTCACTGGCTCAGAATAAATGAACGTATCAAATATAAACTCCTTCCTTTCTGTCACATACAAGGTTCTCACAACTAGTCAACCTCAATATCCCCACAACCTTATTTCTGTTCAACCTTGTCACGGCACACGTTCTTCTTCTACAGTCACTCTTACTCGTCCACCAAGTCGGTCCTCTTTGAAAATCACCAATCGCTCTTTTCGGTACGCTGCACCTTG
>Ga0209780_1004281_pt1 | contig 10938 bp, 5 predicted proteins | sample WorMetexBAHAMAS2_FD_187384 | JGI IMG/M metagenome (GOLD analysis project Ga0209780, IMG submission 187384) | Marine gutless worms symbiont microbial communities from Max Planck institute for Marine Microbiology, Germany - Inanidrilus exumae... | ecosystem: Host-associated > Annelida > Digestive...
CTTCATGAATGGTCACAAACTGGATAGTGTTACCGCAGAAAAGGACTTGGGAATTTGGATTAGTCACGACTTGAAAGCTTCACAGCAGTGTATACAAGCATATTCAAAGGCGAACAAGTTATTGGGAGTCTTAAACAGGACAATCAAGTGTAAAGATGTTGGCAATCTATTATGTTTTTACAAGTCATTGATAAGACCTCATCTGGAGTTCTGTACAGCAGCATGGTCACCTCACTACGTGAAGGACAAAGTTCTTATTGAAAAAGTACAAAGAAGGTTTACAAGGATGATACCTAATTTAAAGAACATCCCTTATGAGGAACGACTAGCGATATTAAAACTATGGTCACTGGAGGATCGACGACTGTGTGCTGACCTAATCGAGGTTTTTAAGATAATTTATGGATATTCGTCAGTTACATTCTTTGAGATCGACTTTACTAGCAGGACACGAGGTCATCCATGGAAGTTAAAGAAGAAAAGAAGTAACACCGATCTACGACATCATTTTTTCTCTGACCGTGTTATAAACTGGTGGAATAAACTTGATCATGATGTGGTATGTGCAACATCGGTGAACGCTTTCAAGAATCGTCTACAAAGAATTTGGGAAAAAGATGAGTTTGTCTTTGGACCATAGTCCAATAAACTCCTGAGGTCATACCAGCCAGTCACTAGGGTGGCCTCATCCGGTAAGCATATTCGTTTATTATAAGGGCAGCACTCGCTGTTTCGTTTTCCCTTTATTTCATGACTTAGAAGTTTTAGGACTACATGTCACGTTAATGTAAATTCTTTAACTAACTGCCTGCAAGAAGCCACCAATCGAATGCGATGAATTCGGGTTATGGTGCCGTGCCACTTGCGTTTCTGTGTCGACGGATGTGGTCACCGGCTACAGCCGGACTGACAAGTTCTTCATGTGTCGAAAATGCTGCACCGGCCTGTCTAGGAAACAGCTTATTGGCATACTGACAGGTGGCGGAGCTGGATGTGATAGAGGCCATGCGTGACACCCACGTCGTGCAGAATGCTAAGAACACTGCCCAAAAAGCCGCACGACTCGTGACCGGCTCGATGTCCTGCAGCACATTCGGAGATGAGGTCCATATTGTGTTGGAACTGATCAAGTCCGATCCATTCATACGACATTTATTTGTACAAAAAGAGTGCTTACCCAGTGTTGTATTGTCGTTCGTTCATTCGTACTTTGCGGGCAGGTGTCCAGCCTACTCTGGACCCCAGCGCTGAGACCTTTTAAATCGGTCCAATGCACTAGCCCAGGGAGAGGAGGGGAGTTCATATTTGTGTGGTGTGATTATTGTGACTATGCAGGGTGAACGAGGGAAAGTAGGCTTGAGGAGCTTGTCAGGTATTTTTAAACGTGCCCCTCTAGGCGTGGCTCACTGTCTGACTAAGCCCGGACTGGCACTTATTCAGTGCATGCCCCACTGGTCTGCCGTTCAATGCCCGGCCACCTGATTGACACTTCTGCATCATGCCAGCCGTCAGTCGGTACGCGGCGTGGGTGGTCTCCGGTAAGCGGCGTGGGAAAGGAGTGAAGCACATTGGCGGATCCCACAGTTTGCTCTCACCCCCTCCTCCCAGACTCTGCTTTGTTAAGTAGCGTTCTCACTGCAGCTGTAGCTAGCATGTTTTCAATGCTAAGTTTTAAGACTATCCCCACGTTCGCACACATTCGATTGCGGGCCTGTTACAGCCGTGGACGGCCACATAAGAACGTTACTTTAGGCCTAAACCTTTTGCTGAATTGCGTCGGTGAGAACGCTGCATTAATCTTGGACTGTTGACCGTTACATACTGCAGAGCGTTTTGGGACCGTATATCGTATCGTATCATATCCATCGTTTTCCCCCAGGGCCATATCGTGCCATTGTGGGCTGACTGCCTGTACACCGGGGTCAGCTCCAGGCCCAATGCTCAGTAAAACCAGTATGGGAAGCCTTTACCTTTTTTACATCTCAGCCCATAGATCAGGGGGGAGTGAATAATGTTCAAACTTGACATGCATTTTTGTGTGAAATGGGTTTTGGAGAAAATTGCTTTGACATTCAGTAAATTTGACGTATTTGTGGTGTGAAATGTTGCAGGCAAAATGACCAACATGGCATGTGCTGCATGCGTTCTTTGCTTAGGCATTGGAATTGGCGGCATTTTTCTATATCGTGTTCTGAGGCAGTGGTTGCAGAAATCCTCAGAGCAGCTGTCATCTAATGAGAGTGTAGAACACACGCGTGACATCAGAAGTGTAGAAAATGTCACAGGAGCAAGTTCTTCATGGAAAACTGATGTATGTCGTCACTGTTTACTATTTTGGTAATTGTTTTATTTCATACAAAGTAATCAATAGCCTGGAAACTGTGCAGAGTCAGAGAATCGGAGATAGGTCAGGAAAGTCTGGATTTGATGGAAAGTCGGGAAAATATATGGTACATGGAAAATGCAATAGTTTAACTCTACTTATGTGAGACCGTATGTTCTTATAGTGTTGATTTAAGTGTAATTTGCTCATGCCCAGTATTACTGAATTGGTCATGGCTATTGCAGGTGACTAGAGCAACAGTTGGGTATTATGTTCTTTTTGGGAAGTGGTCACCATGTTGATGTTTATTCACATTTACATGTATGTTTATGTTATACTATTCAGACATTTCTGAGCTTGAGTGAGCATTGAAGTAAATTGTTCTGCTTGAGTTGTTCAAGTTGACCGTACTTAGCCGACATCATGTTGTCTTATCTTTATGTGAATAGTTTACTTTCTTAGTATGTATTGTAGGAAGACGCTGACAGCAATGTGGCAAGTGCTGCTATTACCCGTGCAACTAGTGATGCTGCAGTTCCAAACAGTAGGCCTACCACACACTTTACAGAGATCATTTTTGACTGTGGGGCTGGAAAACTTAGGCGTCGATCACAGTCATCCACCAGTCAGAGGAGTGAATCGTTTTCAGTTAGTCGGGCACAGCACCGCGTATCTCTTCACAGTGACAAATCACTTTTGTCAGATTGTGATAGGTCTGTTCATGCAGAGCCAACCAGTCTCTCCGTCTTTTGTCAGAATTGTTGCCATGTGGGCTCAATGGAGACCACAGAAAATTCACCTTGTGGGGAAAAACTGCTTCATTCAGGCTCCTGTGGCACTCTGTTGTTTCCAGACACCAACAATTTTGGTCAACAGAATGCCACTTTTTGTCATAGTACACCAGATGACAGAGATTCAGCAGTGGCTTCGCAGATGATAAGCAACAGCGAATCAGAAAGTATGTGTTTGTCTAAAGATGACTGTTTGTATGAAGACATCGACACATCGGCAGTTGTTAGAAATGTGCTTTCTTGGCACGACTCGCTGGATGTCGATCCAAGTTCAAGTCGAAGCTGTATCAGTCTGGATGACTCACTGTTCCTCCGCAACCTGAACGTTGAAGGATCAAACGAGGCTGAGGTACTTGCAACTTGTACAGCAGTGTCCAGTCTGGAGCAGCTGGAGCAGGAAGTTGCTGGAGTGTTGTCAGATTGTGGAGACATGGAGAGGTGTGTTGGCATGCTGCGGCGACGTGACAGCATAAAGGCTGTTGTTGGCCGCTACAGTCTCGGTGTTGCAGATTCCGTCTCAGCATCAGATAAATGCACTTGCTGGCAGGACTTGACCAACTCGCCAGTCGTTGACGAACAGAGTTTGTCGAGCAGTGTTGGGATTGTGTGGCAGAGCGGATTTCTGTGGGACGACAACGAATTTGACATGGATTCACCAAGTACTGGGTATGTGCCAGTTACCCACAGGGCTACACGTTCACTGTCCCCACTGCCAGTGGCACGAACTCAGCAGAATAACTGCTACCGTGCCAGTCTTGGTACATATGCCGATGCACACGTGAATGGAAACATGGTCAACTGGACCGACATCGATAGCAATGCATCCACTGACCTGGCACCATGCAGCGTTTATGATGTAAATCGGCAACTCTCTGGTCGGCTTCATGTACCACATATTAACAACTAAATAAATGTCACCATTTTAGCTGTTTGTTTCTGTTGTTGTTCATATGGTTTTGGAAATGTTCAGTTGTTGTTGCCAAATTGAATTACTGTACCCGGTGTTTTACAGCTTAGCTCTGTTTAGCTTAGCTCTGTTTGTGAAATACAGTTCATATAGATAGTAATATTTAACCTTTTATGGTAGACTTATCCAACATAAATGTGTATTTATTCTCTGAAGGACTTCTATAGTTTATGTTTTAGCAAAGTGGGTAACAATATGGTCAACACATCACTTAATAACTGCCCTATGTGGGCTCTGGGGCTGTAGTGTGCCATGCCCTGATTCATTTGTTGATTTTGGCACTGTATAAATAGTTTGATTGCTTACTTTACTTATTTACTTTCTACCTTATTTACTTTCTTACTTATTTACTTGCTTAAGAATAGGCCTGTGCCGTTTCTACCCGAGGGTCATAAGAGGTAACCAAACCTAGCTTTAGTTTTTTAGGTTGACTTTTCTGAGTTGACCTAATACAGTGGGTCTCAAATGTTTATCCATCCGTCCACAAAAAAGTTTCTTTGATTTCAATGAAATTTGGCATGCAGGTAGAGGTTGATGAGTGATGCACAACGGTATGCTGTATGACCCGATGCAAGGTCAAGGTCACGAGCCCTTGAATGTTGGAAATCCTTCCATTTTCAAAAGCTATTTCCTCTGCCATTTACAATGGGAGCTGGCATCTGATCACTGATTCATAAACTAGGACACGATAGCTAAATTTTATTGGGCCGGATTTTTTTGTATATTTGTCATAGTTTTCGTGTCACGTGACTTTGAACTTGGCATAAACGTCACTTGTGAAGAGTCGACCATCAGTCCCGTACCGGACTAATTTTTTATTTAGTAGTAAGCCAAGAGATTGACTTGGAAGAACATCTCCAAAATTACCTACCGGTATTTTGTCTTGGATGGGACGTAGAACTTTAACTCAATCAATTGATTATTTTAATAATGAATTATTTTTAGTTCATAATTTTGACTACACAATCATACTGCGGCTGGCAATGCAGTAATATTTTGTTGTCTAATGTTTTTTATTTAGTGGTATTTATTAATGTGATCTAGAAAAAACGTAGTCTATTTTGTTGAAGTACAAAATTGTTACGGACCATTCTCCTAATTTATGATGAGATGAGTTTAGTAGTAGGTGCACTGGTACATATATAGTGTACTTTGTATTTCTGTACATAACAAATGCTGTGTACCTGATATATCACAGCAGTTTTCAGTCATATGTTCTTTACACATCTTTATTTTGTCATCAAGACAGCAGTGCAACATAGAAAATAATAAGATAATAAAGCTAAACAAAAGATAATAATAAAAATGATGATCGGCCTATTTACAGTTAGTTACACGATATGGTTATTTAGCACAACAAATTGTCCAGATGTTCATAACCATCAAAAAACTTCTGCCTTTGCCTCATCAACATCGTATCAACATCGACAATGTTAAACATGTCCATACAAAGCCGTACATTTTTATTTGATTTAACATTAAAAATTTTCCTGTAGCATGAAGAAATGGCATAGTCCATCAACCTTATCTGGGCTTTGGTAGGTGAACAAACTTCCAGGCCATATAATAATACTGGTACACATTTGGTTTTTAGCAGCTCCACCATGACGTGTTCAGAAGCCGAACGGCCGACTTTCCCAAAGATAAAGTTAAACGATCGGTAAAACGATTTCTTGGCATTGTCAATCGCACATCTTTACCTTCATGTGAAATATAATATGGTGGATATGTTTTTGATGTGTTAGAAACATGTGTGCCAGTTTCAATTAAATATTGTTGTTCTTTCACATATATTTAAATACTGTTCAAATGCCTTAGAACTTTTCGATTCTAGTCTTTGTGGCATTTTTCACAACAGCTTTTTTCAGACTTCAATAATATATACCCAGTGTCAGTCGTTCAGTTAGCAGTTTGTTACTGCTAATGTTTTGCTGATGTGCCATGTTGTTTGTTTTTGTGGTGATGTAAACTGCTACAGTGCCTTTTGTGTGTGACTTACATGAACTCAAGTATTTTGATAGCTCTTTTATTGATAAATTGACTTATTAGCAGCACAGTGTAGTATATGTGTTTTATCTATAGTTTTTTTTTAAAGATTTTGATGAGTCTTTAAGGTCTGTTTTTCAACAGCAAATGATGCGTGCCTAGTTAACCAAAACATTTTTTCATCCAAAGCAGTAACCACTGGTCATTCGTATGTCACGGTTTTTAAATGAGGATGGATGATAGGTACGTGTGAACAAGCATTCTGCTTGTTTCTGCTGTTGTTATTGCTGAGTCTGATAGACTGAAGACATTTTTCAGAGACATGAAACCAAACTTTGGTTGCCATGTTAAAGTCCAACCACCCAATCAGAATTGATTGCCGTGACACCAGGGACATGGAATGACCAAACACGCTTCATTTGTTGACGAAACATCTACCTGTTGAATTATATTAGAAACTATGGCTGCTCTTCAGAGATCGGCTGTGAGTGTATTCTTTGAGTGTGCAGTGAAGTAGTCAGAAGAATTCTGTTATAAATAGTTTAGTATGGTCTTCTGTTCCCAAAAACTTCCGTAAACCCATTGTATGTTTGTCACAAAATTTTCAGCTTTTCCAGTTATGTTAATAGTGAACTTGACCATTGTTTGCACTTTTATGGTCTCATTTCCAGAACATGGCAAAAAACCTAACAATCCTTTCTGTCTGTTCTCATTGCCTGAGCAACAGACCTCTGTGCTTTTCTGACATTTATTTGATCGAGATCAAACTGATGTGAACCTTTTCACGTGGATCCAGTAGGCCTATGGGTTACTGTTACTGGACTGCACCTAAGTTGTATATAGCATTGGTTTTAGTGTTTTTGTACTGGTTTTGGAGAGTCGGCATTAAGAGAGCAACGCTCCTGCAGGAATCCAGCAATGAATCAAGAAAGTATGAGGATGAATGATTCTCCCTGGAGATTGCTCTAGTGCTTTGACACCGTTGTTGGGTGATGTGAAGGCATCCAGCTGAAAAAACCTGGGGTACCTATCCCAAAAGGGTCTCTTCTGGAGCAAGTGGAGGCAGGAAACCAAGAGGGAATCATCCTGAGTTATCTGGAAAACAGCTAATTAAATGAAGATAGATGTGTTTTTTTCTGTGTTTGATGTTGATGGCCCATCCACAAGAGAGTGCCACATGAACATTGTGCATTACCTGCACTGCCGCAGTTGTTACAACTTGCCATTGATGTGTTAGCATTCACTGGTTCAATATGTTATGATTTCTTTATTAGCAGTATTTGCTATTTCATCATATTGTGAAATTCACTTCGTGCAACAACATTAGACGAGCTGTGATGCATTGTGAAATTTACACCTGTGTGATTTACTGTGCCCCGGTCACAGTGATTATTGTAATGCATCAGAATCAGATACAGTATATTTTGCCACATTATAACCAAAAGTTATTAGGCCTATTATTATTAAACCTTAATAAATGTCTGTCTTCACTGCCAGAAGCTGTGACGCCACTTTGATTATGTAGAGTTACTATATCCTTCACCATATATAGCGCACACACCTATCAAATCCCCTCCTCTCACTCGGCTAGCGCTGGGGTCCAGAGTAGGCTGGACCGCTGCCCGCAAAGAACGAACGGTATAGATAGGTTCATTATTGCGGGCAGAGATTTAGCCTACTCGAGACCTCGGCGCTGAGACCTCGTAGTGGTCGAGTGCGCTAGCCAAGGGGAATAGGTAAGTGTGTGCTAGTGTATGCGTGACGTGTATGGTGATTGTCGCGCACCCCTCTAGACGTGGAATACCGTCTGGCTTAGCCCTAACTGTGTGCTGCATCATAGAAATAGTCACAATTATGCCGTTTAATAATGTGAAATTGAATTATGCCCGACTTTACGGCAAAGAATTAATTTTACGCGAAATCGTTGCTGAATACAAGTCTCGACGGTGGGTGTGATCAACAGTTGTCCGACGACCAGAAAAGTCATTCTGGAAAGCCTTCCTATATGACCGACCCACGATTGCTTCATATTAACGTAAATCCATAAGCTCATCGAGGTACACAAACATTTTAGTCATACGTCACAGATAAAACTGAAAACTAGCGAAGAACAACAAGGACGAATCAGTTCCAATCGTACAAGAATCGCACGATTCCAAACGAATTCGCTTCTATATTCGTCGCACAGTGATAGCGAGTAACGAGCCTGTAGGCCCAGATCGCAGTCATGTTGTAGGACCTGCAGACCACGGTTTAAATACATCCGATTGTTGAAGCACTACTGTAATTTTTGTAACAGAGTATATTATAAGTTACTGTTGCAAGTTTAGTCGCTTTTTCGAAACAAATTACAAACAGTCCTAATACTAGAAGATCTGCGCTATGCGGTTGAGACAAAAACCGGGACCTCCTACGTTTTCACTTGTAATCCCCATTATGTTCGGCACGGAAGTTCGACCACATCACAGCGCTGCTCAGTGACCTTCATTGGCTACGGATGTCACAGCGAGTTCTGAGTTCATGCTCGCTGTGCTCGTCTTCCGTGGTTTGCTTCCGCCACACCTTGCCCGTGAACTGCGCGCGCCGTGTGGCTGGCGTCGACTCTCGACGGTGACTTCGTTCTGCCTCGACGCTGCAGCTGAACATTCCACCTACGCGACGCATCACTATCACTGACGTCGCCTTCGGAGTCGCTGCAGCTCGCGTCTGGAACGGTCTGCCGCCTGACGTCATCGCGTCGTCATCGCTGTCCGTCTTCAGTTATTGACATCGCTCTTCAGCCGTTCATTTTGACATCTGAGCGTTAAGCCTGTTAACACTGTGACACCGTCAATTATATTTCCATCTGTTGTTAAGTGCTTTCTAAGTTTTTTTAGACTGTACGCCATTATAATAATATTCGTTCATAATAATAATGATGACAACGATAATAATAAAATAAAATGCACCTAATATGGATAAGTTTCAGATCGAAATTACATTTTACTCTTCGTAGCACGTGGGTCACGTGATAAACGTGCTGTCGCGTCGTTCCGCGGTTGTTCTTGCCACTAGTCGTTACCCAGTACGGCAGTAGCGGGGGAGGTTTTTCACCATTTGTTTGTCTGTCTGTTTTTCCGCACGATATCTAAAAAACCAATCCAGCTAGGAATAGGGATCACCAAACTTGACATAGAAATGTTCCACGATGAGTCCTAGAAACGCATTCATTTTCAGGTCAAAAGGTTAAAGGTCAAGGTCACGAGTCAACCGGCGTGGTCTTTGCACTGTTGTGAGTGTTGGTTCTTCTATTTGTCGCTGCAGTCTGTGGACATTGTCTCGGGTTACCAACGCTTATTATGCACGGCGTCAAGCGCATACTGCCATGCGGTCGCTGCGTATTTGCTGCCGACAGAACCTTGATATCCATAATACAATAAGCTCCTTACTACGGTGCGCGCGTGGTTTGAATTTGTTTCACGGCCATCTGTGACTGGGCCGAGTTTGTACGCATACGTACATTTTTCATGTGTTGCATATTTCTGACTCTTTTTACTTTTCTGCTTATATCAGCTTTAACTTTGAACTGTATCGACTTCTGACTAAAGCTGTCGCCATAGTATAAATATCAACTGGACTTTTAGAGAGTTGTCTCGAATCAGCACAGAAGAAGATATACAACTACGCTAATCTTAATCTGGACCTGGCCCATCCCAATAAAAATTTCTGGCTACGCCTCTGATTGGCAACAGTGCTACGCGGTGTTGTATAATAATAATATAAACGTAAAAACTAAGCAGTTTAAAACATGGCGTTAAAAACCAAATCACACGTCTAAAACTGCAAATATCATTCAGTGACTTAGTGTAAGGAGTATCGTTGTGAAAACAGTAGGCCTACATTATAAATTTATGATAGCCAACATCAAATATTGGTAAGTAGGCAGGGTTATAGCACGGACTCTTTCCGAAGAGTTTAGTATGCTAGCTCATGCATCTTTATATAGTCTGCTTTTGCACAGTTTGAATTACCTCAAATTATGCACTCTGATGTGTACTTCAGACTTAACTGGAACATTTAGGCCTACTTGTGTTGTACCCGTAACAGATTGAAGCAATTCATGCACACAGTGAAGACGACTTCTTATTACGTTGCATCGAAAGTGAAAACAAATTTTAATAAGCGCCACATGGCTGATAGGCCTACTTTAATGATAGTCCGTGTTAGAACCCTGCCTATCTACGAGTATTTTGTGGTGGCTTTTTAATTTTTTAATTACTGGCCTTCATTTTAAGTGATTAATTAGCGACTAACTACGTTCAATTAATCGACAATTTTTTTACACATTTACGAGTGTAACAAGGTGCATTTAAACTACGTTAAATGTATAGCGTTATTCACACATCACACTAGAATTGTCTAGGTTAGGTTAGTGCTGGCTAGCCTAGTATAGGAAACATTGTTAGCGGCCCTGTAGGCCTAGGCTGGCATCGTATGGCCTATAGCCTTACTTATTTATTGCCAGAGAGTGCATAACGGTTGACGGGGAGTTTGAACGCTGAATGAGGACGGAGTAAAATAGTTTTAAAAAACGTTGATGTTGAGATAGATTTTGAAGTCATCTGACACTTCGTGAAACGTTGAACACTTCTATATATTGAAGTCATCTTCGGCCAACAGAGGCGAAGATAGTAGAGTTTGCTGCAGAGGACTCGTTGAGAGGCGCGCCAAATAACTTGAAGGTTATCGTCCCGGCGGCGCTGAGTCACGTCTGTAGAAACTCGAGGTGGTAGTGAAAGTCGGCAACGAAGCGACTGCACGACAACGTCGGTGAAGTGGTCCGATCCTGGAGATCTTCTTGGAGTGAAGTCCGGAAACGACAGCAATCGCAG